>Ga0138256_10002389_pt1 | contig 20061 bp, 13 predicted proteins | sample KNB2016incub_MG_FD_105486 | JGI IMG/M metagenome (GOLD analysis project Ga0138256, IMG submission 105486) | Active sludge microbial communities from wastewater in Klosterneuburg, Austria - KNB2014incub_MG | ecosystem: Engineered > WWTP > Activated sludge > Unclassified | place: Austria... | reverse complement strand
TGTTCGATGCCGCCATCGCGCTGGATGCGGATGCGCGTCGTGCATTTCTCGACCGGCACTGCGCGGACCCGGCCTTGCGCGCGCAACTCGACGCCTTGCTGGCCGCCGACCAGGATGCGGCGGAACCGCTGCAGGCCGACGGCATCGAGCGCATCGCCTGTGCAATCGGTCCGGCACCTCGGCACGAATCGCTCCCTCCCGGCAGCCGCGTCGGCCCGTTCGAACTGGTCGAGGTGATTGGCGAAGGCGGTTCCTCGACCGTATTCCGTGCTGTGCGCGACATGGAAGGCGCCATCCAGCAGGTCGCCCTGAAGCTGATGCGCCGCGGCCTGTACAGCCCGGAAGCACAGCGCCTGTTCGGTCGCGAGCAACGCGCGCTGGTCCAGCTCCGGCATCCGAACATTGCGCGCATGATCGAGGGTGGCGTGCATGAATCCGGCCTGCCCTACATCGCCCTGGAACTCGTCGAGGGCCGCACGATCACCGACTTCGCCCGTGCACGCGGTCTCGACCTGCGCGAACGCCTGCGCCTGTTCAGCGTGGTTTGCGCAGCCGTCGAAGCGGCGCATCGCGCGTTGATTGTGCATCGCGACCTGAAACCTTCCAATGTGCTGGTGACCGAGGAAGGCGAGGTCAAGTTGCTCGACTTCGGTATCGCCAAGCTGCTGGCCGAGGAGGACGAGGAATCGCGCACGCAGATGCCGGCCTTCACTCCGGCCTATGCCGCCCCCGAGCAACGTGATGGCGGCCCGATCACCACCGCCACCGATGTCTATGCGCTGGGCGTCCTGCTCGGAGAACTGGTGACCGGCGAGCGCATCAACGATGGCAGCGGCCGCACGCCCTCGAGCCGGATAACGGCCGGCAGTGCCGACGGCGGCATGGCCACTGTCGTGCCGATCACGCGCCGGCAGGTGCGCGGCGACCTCGATGCCATCATCCTGAAGTCGTTGGACAGCGACCCCGCTCGGCGTTACGCCTCGGCCGGCCAACTGGCGGACGACATCGAGCGCCTGCTTGCACGCCAGCCGGTCTCCGCACAAGCGCCTTCGCGCTGGTACCGCGCCCGCAAGTTCGTCCAGCGCCACAAGGGCGGTGTCGCCAGCACCGTGGCCTTCCTGCTGGCCATCCTCGCCGCGCTTGGCATGGCGCTGTGGCAGGCCCGGGTTGCCCGCGAGCAGGCGCAAATCGCGCGCAGCGAATCGACCCGCGCCAATGCGACCCTTGCCTTCATCACCGACCTGCTGCAAACAGCCAGCGCCGAACTGCCGAAGGATCAACGACCGACACCGGAGGCCCTGGTCGCGGACGCCGCAAACAAGGCGCGCGAGGATGAAGACCTCGACCCCCAGGTGCGAGCGCAGCTATTGCTGACCCTCGGCGAAATTGCGCGCATCAACGGCGACAACGCCAACGCGGAAAGACTGATCGATGAAGCCATCGAACGCGAGCGGAGCCTCGGCATCGCGCCCTCGTCCCCGGATTGGATCGCAGCACTGGTCAGCAAGGGCAATCTGCTGCACTCCACCAATCGCAGCCGTGAAGCTGACGCACTGATGCAGACCCTGCTTCCGCATATCGACGCCGTGGATTCCGAGGGAGCCGTGTCGGCACTGATGCTGTATGGAGCAACACGAGCCTATCTCGGCGATTCGCTCTCCGCCGCGACCGTCGCACGACAGGCGTTGGAAAAGGCACAACGTGTATTCGGCGCCGATTCAACCGATGGAATCGAGACCGCGACCTATCTGGGTCAACTGTGTTCCAACCTGCGCCGCTATCGCGACAGCGAAGTCATTCTCGAAGATACCCTGGCGCGTTGGCGTCGCTTGAAACTGCCGATGAACGAGCAATACGCGCGCAGCCAGCTTCATCTCGCCGTATCCAAGCAACGGCTCGGCAAATTCGATGAGGTAGAGCCGCTCTATCGCGAAAGCATCGCACTCCTGCGCAGCATTCAGGCTGGCCCTTTCCATCGAATTTCCCAGGGTCTGCGCGGCTATGCCCTGTTTCTCATTGAAATGGAGCGTTTCGACGAAGCGCGATCACTTCTGGAGGAGGCACTTGCCAACGACCTGGCCGTATACGGAACGGACCATGTAGCCACCGCAACAACCCGCGATGCGTTCGGCATATTGCAAGCCGCCAGGCAGGAGCTTGCGGCGGCCGAGATATCGACGCGAGCCGCTCTTGACGTGCTGCAGAGGCACGCCAAGCTGGCAGGTTACGAACGTGAGCTGGCGCGCACGCGCGTACACTTGGTGGGTATCGTCAATGCGCTGGGCCGGACCGAAGAAGCGGCTGCCATCCAGGTACAGGCGATGGCGGAGCAAACCGACACCGCCGATGTGCCCAGCGTCGAATTGGCGGAGGCTGTTCGTGTGAGCGGCGAAATCGCCACGAGCCAGCGCGATTTCGCCGCCGCTCTCGATCATTCGGATCGTGCCCTGGCGGTGCTCGCCGCTCTCGACCTGCCGAGCCCGGATGTGGAGATCCCGACTCGCGCGTTGCGGGCGAAGGCGCTCCTTGCCCTGCAACGCATCGATGACGCACGTGCCGAAATCCAGCTCGCCAGCAAGCGCCAGAACGAATCGAATCCGCGCGCGAAGACCAAATTGGCGCAGTTGCTCGCCATACACACCCGCATCGAGCGCGCCAGCGGCGACAGCAAAGCGGAAGAAGATGCCATCCAGCGCGCACATGCGCTGGGCGTCACGCACGAATGGCTGAAACCCGAAGACCGCGAGAGCTTGCGCTTCGATTGAGCTGACCCTGGCGGCTCAGCTTGTGCAGGGGGATCGTCGACCGCCGTCCGGTTGCGCGACCCAAGCCATGACACAACTTCTCGGCATAGGGCGTTATTCGAGTTGCACCCGATCCGGGTGCCTCGGAGAACTGCCATGGCGCGTCCATCCTCGATTTTCCCTTGCACCCTGTTGTTGGCCGGCTTGATCGCCGCCGCCGGGGGCGCCTCCGCGGCGATCTTCACGGTTGGCAGCGGCGCGGGATGCAGTCACGGCACGATCCAGTCCGCGATCAATGCCGCCAATGCCTCGCCGGGCGCCGACACGGTCCGCTTGACGCGCTCGCTGACCTACCAACCCGAGGCCGTCACCATCAACGCTGCCGAAAACCTCAACCTTGTCGGCGGATTTGGCACCTGCACGCAAGCCGCGACCGACAACAGCAAGACCGTGGTCAGTGGTGCCGGTGGCGCGGCCGATCCCGTGCTGCGCATCACGGCCGGCACCGGGATCGTGGTCAAGCTGCGCCACCTGACCATCACCCAAGGCGATGAGGACGGCAACGGTGGCGGCGGCGGCATTGCCTTCCAGGGCGATGGCGTCCTCGAAATCATCGAGAGCAATATCACCAACAATTCGGCTGCTTTTGGTGGAGGCATCTATGCCCTCGGCACCGGCAGCAACGCCGAACTGATCATCAGCGAGAGCACCGTCATCAGCGGCAACACGGCGCGCTACAGCGGCGGCGGCGTCTCCATCGGCGGGCCCATCGAAATGACCATGACCGCACCGAACAGCATCATCGCTTTCAACGACGCCCTCGGCCAGGCGGCCGGCACCGGCTACGGCGGTGGATTGCAGGTCAGCGGCCAGGCCAGAGCCTATATCGGCACGTCCGGCGTGGGCGGGCTTGGTGCGATTTACGGAACCACGGCTATCGATGGCGGCGGCATCGCCGTCATCAGCGGGGCCGCCAATGGTGCCGATGCCGTCGCGTACCTGTTCACGACCAATCCCTCGCAGCCGATTGGCGTGATCGGCAACTACGCGTCGGACACCGGCGGGGCGGTCTACCTGCAGAGTTACCAGGCGACGGGTACCGCATCTGCAATAGGTCGACTTTGCGCCTCCGACTTTCGCCTGGACGGCAATGCCGCGCGCGATGGCAGCGCGCTTTACCTGAACTCCGACAGCGCGCTCGGTCTTTATGAAGGAAGCGAGGTCTATCTCAATGATCCGGCCTGCACGCAGCCGCAGGCAGTGCGTTGCAGCAGCACGATCTCCTGCAACACGATTTCGGGAAACGACGCGGTCGAAACCGGAGGGGAATTCTCCAATGGCGCCACGCTCAGGATCCTCGCTGGTGCAACGCTGAATGCCAAGCGCGTCGAAATGCGCAACAACCGCGGGGGTGATGGAATGCGCGCGACCGGCGAATTTGCCACTGTCAGCATGAAGGATTGCCTGCTCGCCGGTAACCAGTTTTCCCGCCAGTTGATGCGGACCGAGGGCGAGTACTCCCTCGCCTACATTCTCGGCTGCACGATCGCCGGCAACCTCATCAACTCGACCGACCTGTTTCATATCGAGCATCGCCTGGCACTGAACGAAACCATCATCGATCAGCCGGGCAACCTGACCCTGGCGTTTTCGGGTATTCCGGAAGGCCTCAACGTGGCCAGCGTGCTGGCCAGCGACATCAGCACGCTCCCCCTGGATCCCACCATCATCACTGGCGATCCATCGTTCATCGACGCCACGAATGGCGACTACCACCTGCGCCAGTATTCGCTGGCGGTAGATTTTGCCCCGCCGGTGACCGGCGACGATCGCGATCTGGACAACCTGCCCCGCGACCAGGACATCGTGGGCGTACCCGATGCACTCGGCGTACGCGATCTGGGCGCGTACGAGCGGCAGGTGGGAGCCGGAGACTGCGGCGCGGCCGACACCATCTTCTGCAACGGGTTTGATCCCTGATCCAGCGCGGGGCTACGTAATCGAGCGGGATTGTCCACAACGACAGAATGTCGCAGACCAATCCCGCGGGTATTGCAGGGTCTACGCCTGCCGTTGCCGGGGCACGAGTTTTCCCGCAACAAGTTTGCTTGGCATGACACAACATCGAAGTGAGCAGCGTTATTCGAATTCGCCGGAACAAACCGGGATTTCGAGAGATGTGTCATGTCACGACTGAACCATCCTTTTTATTGCATGGCGGCCACGCTGGCCTTGCTCGCATCTGGCCGCACGGCCCATGCCGTCACGTTCACGGTCGGGTCGGACGGGGCGTGTTCGCACGCGACGCTTGCTGCGGCGCTGGCCGCCGTGCCCTCGAGCGGAATGCACGAAGTGCACATCGCGGTCGCCTCCCTGAGTGCCCAGGCCGCGCAGATCACCAGCCGCAAGGTTACCGTTCGCGGTGGCTATGCCAGTTGTTCGGCCGCCACCAGTACCGGATTCACGACCCTGAGCGGACAGGGCGGCGGGCAGGACAGCGTGATGACCATCCGCGGCACCGGCAACGACATCGTGCTCGAGCGGCTCAACCTGATCCGCGGTGACGAGGTCTACGACGGCTATGGTGGCGGCCTGGATTTCAAGGGCACCGGACTGGTCACCCTGCGCAACGTGGGCATCGCGCAAAACTATGCCGGTTATGGTGGCGGCATCAGCTTTATTTCCGATGGCGGCCTGGCCGATCTGCGGATCGAGTCCGGCACCGTCATCCAACTCAACACGTCCCAGTTTTCCGGTGGCGGCATCCGTCTCGAGGGCAATGTCTACATGACGATGTTCGGCACCGGTTCCGCGATCGTGGGCAACGAGGCACGCGGGCTGAACCCCAATACCAACCAACCGCAATATGGATACGGAGGCGGCCTCCAGGTACTCGCCCCGGCCATTGCCGACATTGGCTCTCCCGGCATCGGCAACGGCACCATCGTTGCCAACACCGCTCGCTACGGCGGCGGCATCGCACTCAATGTGGGAGACAGCAATGGGCTTGTACAGGTCAACTTGTTCAGCACGGATCGAACGCAACCAACCCGCCTTTATGGCAATCGCGCCATCAACACGGGGGGTGCGGTCTATGCCGACGCCCGCGCCGACTTTGCAACCGGTAACGAGGCGCGTTTTTGTGCCTTTGATACGCGCATGGATGCCAATATTGCGCAGGAGGGCAGTGTCATCTACCTGAATACGGACAGCTTCGTGACCGACTACTTCGGGGCCAGGGCGTATCTCAATAGCGACATCCACTGCGACACACACCCGTTGCGTGTTCGCTGCGGACCCGATGACCTGTGCAATACGGTCGAGGGAAACCGCACGGAAGACGCGAATGGCCAAGCCACCGGCGGTGCGATCTTCACGGCGCAAAACGATTCGTATCTGACTCTCGGACAGCTCATCATCCGTGGCAATGCAGGCGGCAGCGTGCTCCATGGATTTGATGATGCTGCCATTTATCTCGACAGCGTCCTGATCGTCGACAATACGGTCTCCTCCGATCTCATGCGGATCCAGGATGAAGGCTTCGCAACCGACTTGCGCGACAGCACCTTGGCAGCCAACACCATCGGCAGCGGCAATGTGCTCTTGATCAACGGCAATGTCGACATCCAACGCTCCATCCTCTGGCAACCGGGCAAGACCACCCTCGCGCACAATTCCGGATCGTTGCTGGTGGAAGACACGATTGCCAGCGAGATTGGAAGTCTGGGCGGCTCACCCGGTTCGCGCGTTGCGTTTCCGCGCTTTGTCGATCCCGATCGCGGTGATTTCCGCCTGCGCGCGGCGTCGCCGGCCATCGACTACGTCGACCCGGTGAACTTCAATGCCTGGGACGTGACCGGCGTACCCCGCAACCATCGACTCGAGGTCGTGCCGCGTGAAGCCGGACTTGTTCGTGACATTGGCGCCTACGAGCGCACCAGTGTGTTGCCGCTGGTACTCAACGGCAGCTTCGATGTCGATGACAACCTGTGGCCGGCAACAACGGCGGGCGTGGCCAGTTGGGACGGCACGCAGAATGCCGCCGGCCCCAGCGGTTCGGGATCGATCAAGGTGACCCAGGCCGGCACGCCCAACCTGCAGCGCGTGTACGGCTTGAACCAATGCATCCATCTGCCCGGGCCGGGCATTTACGCCTTGAACGGCTGGGGCCGTGCCGGCGCGGGCGGCACCGGCAACCGCGATTACGTTTATCTGAACTGGGAGTTGCGCTACGACGGTGGCGAGGGCTGCAGCTCAGGCGCGGCCAATGCATCGGGCGATCATTTCCTTTCCAACTCGTCGAGCTGGCAGCATCCGGTCAATCCCAAGCTGATCGAAATCACCGACGGCGACTGGACTTCAAACAGCTCCCTGCTCATTACCCAGGTGGTGACCGAGTTCGGCATCACCAATCCGGCGACGACGATCGGCTGGTTCGACGGCATCACCCTCGAACTGGTGGTTGACGACACGATTTTCGAGGATGGGTTCGAGGAGGCGCTTTAATCACTTGCCTGAACGATATTGTTTTGCATTTTTACGTGGTCGGAGCAGGATCAGAAGCCCCTCATCCGCCCTGCGGGCACCTTCTCCCGTGAAGGGAGAAGGTCAAGCGTTTCCCGTTTCCCGTTTCCCCAATCCCCAATCCCCATTCCCCATTCCCCATTCCCGGCCCTAAAGCCACTTCGCCCGGCGCAGCAGCCAATAAAGGCCGCCGCAGATCAGTCCGGTGAAGGCGATCATCGCCGCATAGCCCCAGGGTTTGTCGAGTTCCGGCATGTGGTGGAAATTCATGCCGTACCAACTGGTCAGCAGGGTCGGTGCGGCGAGCAGGGCGGCCCAGCCGGCGAGGCGCTTGACCACTTCGCCCTGGGCCACGGTGACCAGCGAGAGATTCACGCTGAGCGCGGCGGTGAGCATCTCGCGCATGGTGTCGGTGGATTCGTTGATGCGTGCGGCGTGATCGTAGACATCGCGGAAATACGGTCGCACTTCGTCGCGCAACAGTCCCGGATGCATGCGCGTGAGCTGGTTGAGGATGTCCTGCAAGGGACCGATCGCCAGGCGCAGGGTCACCAGTTCTTTTTTCAAGTTGTACAGACGACGGATGGTCTCGCGCTTGAAGGTGTCCTCGAAAATGTCTTCTTCGAGTTCCTGCAGGTCTTCGCGGAAACTGCGCACGATCGGCATGAAGTTGTCGACGATGAAATCGAGCACCGCATACAGGCCGTAGCTTGGCCCGAACGTGAGCATGTCCGGGGATTGCTCGCAACTGCGTCGCGCCGGCGCATAGGAGAGTGAGGCGCCGTGGCGCACGGTGACCAGGTATCGCTTGCCGACAAAAATATGGGTTTCGCCAAACTGGATTGCCGCATCGACGACCTGGGCGGTCTGCGCGACGATGAACAATGAATCGCCGTAGGCCTCTATCTTCGGACGCTGGTGCGCATTGTGCGCATCCTCGATGGCCAGGTCGTGCAGGCCGAATTCCTCCTGCAACTTCTCCAGCAGGGCTTCATCGGGTTCGATCAGGCCAACCCAGACAAAGGTATCCGGGCGCTCCAGCACATCGCTGATCGCATCCAGACTGATGTCGCCGATGCGCTTGCCATCGGCGCTGTAGGCAACGCAATTGGCGACCATCGCCGCGCTTTGCACGGGTGAAGCGGCGGCGGCGGCAAGAATGGCCTGTGCTTGTTTTTCCATGCGGCGGATGATGCGCGTCCGCAGCGACGCGGGCAATCCAGCGGGAGCCACGCCGCACGCAGGCCGGCGCGATGGATGACACCTGCAATCGCCTTCGCTACCGTGTGCAATCGGCCCAGGGCACACCTTCCGTGAACGAGCAGCTCGACCACATTGCCAGCCTGATTGGCCAGGGCCGCCCCGATCTTGCGGCGGATCTTGCCGCCAAGCTGCGCGCGCAGTTTCCGGAAGCGGTCGAGCCGGCCCGTCTGCACGGCATTGCCCTGCTCAGCGTTGGCCGGGTCGATGAGGCCATCAGCGTGCTCGAAGCCGCGCATGCGATTGATCCCTTGTCCATTGAAACCCAGTGCAATCTGGGCAGCGCCCTGCTCGCACGCAACGATGCGCGTGCCGCCCTGACCGTGATGCAATCCGCCCAGCTCATCGCGCCGGGGCATCCCGCTGTCCTCAATGGCATCGGCCATGCGCGGCGCGCCGTCGGCGACGCGCCCGGCTCGCGCGATGCCTATCTGGCCGCAACCCGCGCCGCGCCGGGCTTTCTCGGTGCCTGGCTGAATCTGGCCGCTGCCGAACTGGCATTGGATCGCGCACTCGAATGCGAACGCATCGTGCGCATGATCCTGCAGCAGGCCACGCATCCCGAGGCCTTGCTCCTGCTCGCCCAAGCCCTCCACGCGCAAGGTCGGCTCGATGAAGCAGCCGCAGCCTGCAGCGAAGGCGAGCGCGTTGCCGCCAACGATGCACGCTTTCCCTATCAACTCGGCCAGATTGCCGATGAGCAGAAAAAACTTGCCGTGGCCGCTGCCGCTCATGCGCGCGCCCTCCAGCTCGATCCGCAGCTTGCCGGTGCGCTGGCGCAGCTTGTTTTCCTCAAGCGCCAACTCTGCGACTGGACCGATCTCGATGCGCTTTCGGATCGGTTGCGCCACGAGGTCGCCAACGGCGCAGCCGAGGTGACGCCATTCGGCTTTCTGGCGGAACCAGCCAGCGCGGCTGAACAATTGCATTGTGCGCGGAATTTCGCCGAAGGCATCCTGGGCCGCGTCGATCCGATGCGCGACAAGACACGCTCGGTATTTCCGCAGCGCCAAGCGGCGGCGCCACTGCGTATCGGCTTCGCCTCGAACGGTTTCGGCAAGCATCCGACCGGTCTGCTGACCGTCGCGTTTTTCGAAGCCCTGCAGCGGCGCGGCGTCGATTTCCATTTGTTTGCAACCACCAGCGCCGATGGTTCGGCCATCCAGCAGCGCCTGCGCGCCGCCGCACGCCAATGGCACGAACTCGGCGGCCTGTCCACGCCCGCCATGGCCGCACGCATCGCCGCCTGCGAGCCTGATGTGCTGGTCGACCTGCGCGTCTGGGGCGGCGGCAACATCAGCGAGGCGCTGGCCTTGCGTCCGGCGCCAATCCAGATCAACTGGCTGGCCTATCCCGGCAGCTCGGGCGCGGCGTGGATCGATTACGTGATCGCCGACCGCCAGGTATTGCCGGCCGGGATGCGCCACCATTTTTCCGAAAGCGTGGCCTGGTTGCCGCGCTGTTTCCAGCCTTCAGATCCAAGTCGGATCGTCGCCGATCCGCCGCCTCGCAGAGAATGCGGCCTGCCCGAAAGCGGTGTCGTCTACGTCTGTTTCAACAACAGCTACAAACTCGATCCGCGCAGCATCGGACGCATGACGTCGATCCTCAAGGCGGTGCCGGATTCCTTGCTGTGGTTGCTGTCCGGGCCGGAGACCGGCAACGCCAACCTGCGCGCGATCGCGGCTGGCGCGGGCGTCGATCCGCAGCGGATCGTTTTCATGCCGAAACTGGACCACGCCGAATACCTCAGCCGCTACCGGCATGCCGATCTGTTCCTGGATACCGCGCAATACAACGCCCACACGACAGCCTCCGATGCGCTGTGGGCGGGCTGCCCGGTTCTGACCACGGCCGGCGACACCTTTGCCGCCCGCGTGGCGGCGAGCCTCAACCACCATCTCGGCATGGAAGCGCTCAATGCCGACGATGACGAGGCCTACATCGAAACCGCCATCCGTCTCGGCAACGACCCGGCCGCACGCGCCGCGCTGCGCGCGCAACTGGAGCAAGCCCGTCAGGCCAGTGGCGTGTACGACATGGACGGGTTTGCCGATGATTTCCTCAGCCTCGTGCAACGCATGGTTGATCGCCACCGCGCGGGATTTCCACCTGCGGCCGTCGTATGAGTGCTCGACACCCGCGCACTTCGCGCAAGGCGACGCGTTTTGCCCGCCATCCCGGCAAGCTCGAACGCAAGAACCGCGCTCGCGACTTCGCTTGGCATTCAATTCCGTGACGAACTAAGCTGCGCCCATGAAACCCGGCCGCGAATTCATGCCCCTGACGCTCTGCGTACTTACCGTTTCCGATACGCGCACGGCGGAAAACGATTCCTCCGGCGATTACCTCGTCGATGCCCTGACCACCAGCGGCCACCGCCTGCACCAGCGCGGCTTGGTCAAGGACGATGTCTACCGCATGCGCGCCATCGTCTCGCAATGGATTGCCGACGAGCAGGTGCACGGCATCCTGGTCACCGGCGGCACCGGCTTCACCGGTCGCGACTCGACACCCGAAGCGATCGAGCCACTGCTCGACAAGCTCATGCCCGGTTTCGGCGAGATGTTCCGCGCTGTCAGCATCGATGAAATCGGCACCTCCAGTCTGCAATCGCGCGCCTTCGCCGGCCTCGCCAACCAGACCTTCATCTTCTGCCTGCCCGGCTCGACCTCGGCCTGCCGCACCGCCTGGGAGAAAATCATCCGCAGCCAGCTCGATGCCCGCACCCAGCCGTGCAACCTGGCCGGCCTGCGTCCTCGCCTCGGCGAACGAAATCACTGAGTGCAGCGCGTTGTCGACGCTCGCCTGTTTCGGGCTCGTCGCATTCGCCTGTGGTCCGCGCTGCCCGAGTTCCGGATCCGAATTGCAGTCGCGCTGCCGATCCCACGCGCGGACGTCCGGCTCCGCGCCTGGATGATGCTTGCAGGGCTGCCACGCCCGGGCCAGAATGGCCTGGAAGGGCGTTTTAATTTTCCAAGGCTCCCGACTGCTCCTGCAATGCAATGCCGCATGCCGCCGCTCCGCGTCGTGAAATTGGAATGGCAAACCGCGCTGTTGCACTTGCGCTTCATCGCCGCACCAAGGAGGACCCATGCCCCGAATCATGCGTCGTGTCGGATCCCTCATCGTCTGCCTGCTGCTGCTTCTGGCGTTCCCGCATCCAGCGGCCGCGCAGCATTCGACAGAGGACGAGCAGCATGCCATCGATGCAGTGACTTCTTTTCTGCTCGAAATGGGGGAAACGAATTCGGCGGACATCTGGATCGACGGCTGGACGCGCGGGATCTACACCTTCAATCGCCTGCCGGGACCCGTCTGGGCCGAGGCCCAGCCGGGGAGCGATCACATCCAGTTCAACCAGAACATGTTGATGCAGCTGGATCGGCGCACCGCCGACAACCCCGTGCACGACTGGGCGGCAGCCTTTCATCACGAACTCGTGCACACGAAACAGGGAAGGTCCGGTCACGTCGGATCGTACTGGTCGCACAAGGCCGGGGCTGGCGACTTCCACGAGGCGACCGGCTGGGGACGCACGCTCGAGTCGTACTGGGGATGGCTGCGGCTCGCGAACTCGCGGTATGCGAAGGCGCGGACCGAGGACGAGAGGCAGAGGCTCGCGGAACAGGTCGTGGCTCTTTCGAAGTCATTTCAGGATTGCTTCAAGAATTACACGGCGGAGGACCTGGGCCCGCTTCCCAAGTGGGTCGAATTTCCGCCGCTTGGCGGGACCGACTCGACGCCGCTGACCATCAAGGAGGCTTTGAGTGAGGCGGCCAGGGTCAACAAGTCCGTCGGCGACAACCTCCGGCTGACTGTCCAGCTCAACCGTGCCAGTTACACGCTGGAGCCGGGGCAGGAGTTTTCGCTGACGGCCCATGCGAAGAACAGTTGGAACCGCCCCTCGTACACCTGGAAATCGGGATCGAAAGTTCTTGCGGAAAAAGGCGCGACCCTGACGCGCAAGGCAACCGTCGACGAGACGATCACGGTCACCGTCCAGGACAACCGGAACCAGAAGGCGTCTGCCTCCTGTGAAGTGACCGTGAAGACGCCCGTCGTGAAGGCCGGGGCGCCGACGCCAGCCACGCCGAAGACTCCGGTGACGAAGCCATTGGAGAAAACACCTGCGAAAGGCGAGTACGCCTGGGTCCAGGTCGACAAGCGGATCAACGACTGGAAGAAGCAACTCGACAGTCGGAACAAATCGATGAACGGCTTCTGGACGCACAAGATGTCGGTATCCGAGGGCAGCGTGACGATCACGAACACTTTTACCGGCGCGAAGAGCAGTTCCTGGCCGAAGAACGGAATGTCGAATACCGGCACCGCCACATGGACGCCTCCCAGGACCACGATCCGCTCCGGGGACGTCGTCCCGGTTGGCCTGACTGTCGTCAACGCGCCTCGCGACCACGTCAACTTTGGCCCGGTCATCCTCATCAAGGTCGAAGCATATCGCCTTGGAAAGGACGGCAAGTTCACGGGCAGCTCGTCCTACTTCGCAGACGAGAAAGGGGAGGATTCCCTGGGCGACAGCAGTCAGACCAAGGCACCCCAGGCGTTGACGGTTTCCCGCAAGTTCGGCGCAGGAGGTGCCGAGGGGGACAAGATGGCGATTCGGGTCACGGCGCAAGGGGAGACCGAGAAGGTGCAGACCGAGTACATCTACGAGTGGAGAAAGTTCTGACAGGCCCAATGTGTCGACTGTGAGGTGAATGATGAGGCGAGAAGGAGTGGTGTTGGTTCTCCTGGCAATGATGGCGTTGGTGAGTTGCGGTGTTGGCGAAGATGCGTCGCGCGTCGCTGCGGACGCTCCGGTCGCGGAAGCCGCGCCAAAAGTGACTGCACCACCGGTGGCCGCGTCGGTCCCCCGCTTCGATCAGTTGTTGAAGGCGTGGAGCGCTGCAGGCCTGAAGGCCGAGATGGTGGCAGCGCTCCGCAGCAACTCGATCAATTCGACCTACGGCAGCAGCCGCCACTATCAGGTGAACGTCAACGACCGGATGGCCGTCGTCCTGGAGTTCGATCTCGACAAGCTCAACAGCACGGGAACGAACTTCATCAAATTCGTCGAGGAGAACGGCTACGTCCGCCGCACGAACGAGCCGGCCTGGCGGAGCGCAGAATTCGTCCTGCTCGACACCGCGTCGCGCATCGAGAACGGCGAGGTCACGCAGAAATTCAGCTTGAAGGATCACCCGGATCGCGACCGGATCCTCGAGGTATTCAAGTCTTTCCAATGATTGATCGAGACAAGGAGCGCGTGATGTTCAGAAAGCCATTCCCCCTGCTGGTTCCGATGCTCCTGCTCATCCTCGCAGGTTGCGCGCAGGAATCGGACGTGACCGCAGCAGCCGGCAGCAAATCGGCCACAGTGGCAGCAGCGTCCCCTGCCGCCGAGGCAGCCGCTCTTCCCGTCGGCCAACCAGGACGGACCAAGACGCTGGAGATCGTCGTGACGGGCGTGGAAAAGCCGACCCGATTCACGAGGGACCCGCCGGCCGGCCACGAGTACGTCGTCGTGAAACTGCGGATCAGGAACCTCTCCGAAGAAGCCGTGAGCATCGGTGCAAGCGAGTTCGGCGTCATCAGGGACGAGAAGGGAAACCGCGCTTCGACCGAGCCATCGACCGGTATCACGACCGATCCCGACACGTTCGGGGGTGCGACTATCGCGGTGGGCGAGACCTTCGCCGGGTCGCTGATCTTCGCCATCCCGGCCGGCATGAGCCAGACCGAACTGCATTACACGCTCGGCTACGCGCCGAAGCCTGCGCTTCGCTTCGAGATTCGCACCTGAGCCGTCCCGTCATTGCGGGACGACGCGTTGCGAGAGTTGCGTGGACATCGCGGAAGCCATCGTCGTCGAGGAACCTCTTGGCACGGCCCACGCCGCCCTGTGCGACGGGATAATTCCTCCGCCTCCTAAGCGGTTGCGCCCGCTGCGGGCCGGATGCGCGCCTCGATGTACGCCAATACAAAGGCAAAATCGGCCGGCTCTGCGTATACCTGATTGCGCACCAGCGTGCTGTCCAGATGAATCACGTGCCGCGACTCGATGGCGCGCACCGACCGTACCCCGGAAAATGCCGTATACAGGCTGCGCCTGGATCCGGCCAGGAGTCCGGCGCCGGCGGTTTGTGGGTTGCCTGTTACCGCTCCGGCAACGACTGCAAGCAAGGCCAGCACTTGGTTGCGACGAAACTGGCGGCGCATGTGGATATGCCGGATGCCGACCTCATCCATCTCGAAGATCACGCAGTACTTGCCGCCATTGAGCCAGGCCACCAGCGGATAGGCCAATAGCATCAGTCCGGTCACCACGGCAGCAACCAGGCCCATGACCTGAGCAAACGTCGACGCTGCAGCGCCCCATCCATCGCCATCGACCAGCCGCAGGATCGCCACCAGCAAGGCCGGGAATAGTGCGGCCAGCAGCAGCACTTTCCAGATGGTGATGAGCAGCGTGGGGTTTTTCCACATGTTCAGCTCGTAAACCCAGCGCAGCACACCGTCATGACCGAGCGTCACACCTGGGCTGACCAAACGGGTAGCGCGGGCTTGCGCAAGCTCAGGATCAGCAACGGATGCGTCGGAGTTGCCAGTCTGCTCTGTCAGCACCGGCTCGTGGACCGTTACTCCACAAGCCGGGCAAAAGCGATCACCGTCGGCCAGAACCTGACCACATGTCTCGCAATACATGCCGAACTCCGCCCGGGTGTTGCGCCCACTGTGCCCCGCGCGGCAGCGGGGCGACTTGACCCGTGTCAAGGGTGGCGCACGCGCTTGCACGGTCATGCTGCGTTTCTTGCGCCATTGCGAAGTGGAGGCGCCATGAGTACGAGAAAAGCGAAAAAGCAGACACGGCATTTCCCGTTTGACTCCCGGCCGCCGGGTAGCGTCAGGACATGGGCCCGGATGGGCGGCGTGCGCGCACGCTGCCCGTATTGTGCAGAGGGATGGCTTGGGCAAGCAGGGTCGGATATCGCGTGAAGTCCTCCCCAATCGGACAACGCCGCGTCGGCGGCGACGTGCGAGCACGCGGCAAGAACTTTACGTGAGCGTGGCTTCGGCAAGCTGGCGTCCGCTTCCGCCCATTGGGGTTTCCGCCGCCGGATTGCGTAATGGAGCCGTCCCCACGTCCCCACGGAGCAATGCCCATGCGCGTCTTCCTGCCAACGATCATGCTCGCCTTCGTCATGCACGCTGTTCCGGTCCATGCGGAGTTGGGCATCGGCGGCTTTTCCCGCGCCGGCCAGAACGGCGTGCCGCTGCGCATCTTCGATCCGGACGCCGATGGCACGGCTCCGCCCTCGTACGAGATGAGCGGGCCGACGATGGGTGCACGCGACACGCAATGGGCTACCTACGAGCCGATCGAGCAGCTTCTTTACGTCTCGGATTTCTACGGCCAGGCGATCCGCGTCTACCCGGCCTTCGCCAGTGGCGACGTCGCGCCGTTGCGCGTACTGACGTCGCCGTACATCGGGCAGACGCGCTCGAATGCGCCGCTGTTCGCCCATGACGAGCTCGCAATCATTGCGAACAACTGCTGCATCCGGACCTACCCGCTGCACGCCGAGGGCGCCGATCTCGTGCCCCTGCGCACGATCCCGTGGGGCGGCACCAACCCGCAGACCCAGCTCAACAGTCCGGGCTCGCTGATTTACCTGCCCGACACCGACGAGTACGCGGTCATCGATTTCGAGCCCGGCACGAACGCGTCCCGCATCATCTTCCACGCACGCACGACGAACGGAAATGTCGCCCCGACGCGCATGATCACCGGCAACGGCGTCGGCGGCGCGATCGCTCTCGCCTACGACCGGCGCAACCAGCGGCTGTACGTTCTCGGCAAGGTGACGCTGGCCGACCAGAGCCTGATCGGTCGCGTCGCGGTGTTTCCCGACTTGGCCAGCGGCGCTGCGGTTCCGCTCTACACGATCGCCGGCGGCCAGACGCGGCTCAACCGTCCAGCCGGCCATCACTTCATCGGCATCGCCCATGATCCGTACCGGCGTCGCATCATGGTCAGCAGCGCCTCGTCGTCCACGACCAATGACACGCACCGCGTGATCGTCTTCGACGAGGACGCGGCCTACAACGTGGTGCCACTGCGCGACCTGTCCGGCGAGATGCTGAGTCCGGGCATTCTCGGCACGCCATTCAGCGTGCCGCCGTGGGATACGATCCGCCGCAACGGCTTCGACTGAGAGGCCGGCTGATTCATCGGTCCGGGGCCTGAGAAAGAGGTCCAGCTTCAGCCACCTCGTTCTCGCCGGCGCATCTCTGCGCAGTGCGCGGTCGTGGTATCGATCATCGCGCGAACGGCGTGCGGAACTGAACCTGACCGCGTTGCCCGGCAATTTGCGGTGGTCGGGTGGGTTCCCCGTGGAGCATGTGGTCAGGTTCAATTTCCGCTGCGCCGGCATCCGGGGGTACGCACGTCGTGTCGTCTCGAACCGGACCTGCCCTCATTACAAGCGGCTTGACCTGCATCATGGTCCCGCCGTGTCGGCAGGAACAGGCTGACACCGTCCCCCGCAGACTTGGCCGGCCGCTGCCCCGCCACTGGTGCGAGCCTGTGCTTTCCCCGGAATCCGGGATCATCTCTGGAGCTGCTCATGGATCCTTCCCGTGTACCCGCCGCTCGTGCCGCCCTCGCACTGGCTGCGCTGCTGGCTCTGACGCTGGTTCCCGCGGCACGGGCCGCCCCGCTCAACGACACCGGCCAGATCACCTGCTACAACGCCACCACCAGCACCGGCACGGTCAGCCCCGGCACAGCCGTCCCTGCCGATCCCGGTTTCGAGGACCAGGACTGCACGCGCGGCGCGGCCGCGGCCGATGCCTTGGGCCTGATGAGCAAGCAGGGCGCTTCCAGCATGCCGGGCCGCGACTACACCAGGATTTCCAACGCCGGCAACGACCTGCCCGCCAGCGCCGCGCTGGGTTCCGGCGCCAACGACTGGGCCTGCACCCGCGACAACGTCACCGGCCTGACATGGGAGGTCAAGGTCGACGATCCGTTCCACCTGCGCCATTTCGACCACACCTACACCTGGTACGACAGCAACGGCGCCATCAATGGCGGCAATGCCGGCAGCATCGGCAGCAACACCTGCAATGCCACCCTGCCATCGAGCCAGTGCAACACCAGCGCCATTCGCGATGCGGTCAACGCCGCGGGCCTGTGCGGCCAAACCGACTGGCGCCTGCCCTCCGATGTCGAACTCCAGGGCGTGGATGATTACGGCACCACAGCCGCGCCCTTTGTCGATGCGATCTACTTCCCGAACACGCGATCGGATTGGTACTGGACCGGTGTCAATGTCGCCCACAGCGCGTCGCATGCATGGGTCGTCTTCTTCGGCAACGGCTATCCCGGCGCCAACTTCAAGTCCGCCAGCGGCGCGGTCCGGTTGGTGCGAGGTGGACAGCCCCTTGCCACGCGCTTCGCGGATACCCGGGCGCTGGCACAGACCTGCCCTGCCGGCAATCCGCGCGTGGCACCGGACAGCCGCTACACCCGTGTCGAACCGGTGACGGGCCAGCGCGTGGTCACGGATACTGCCACCGGCCTCGTGTGGAAGGAGTGCAACGAAGGACAGACCGATGCCGGCTGCGGCGGTGGCTCGATCAACTACATGATCTGGGCCAGCGCCGTTGCGGCCGCAAGGAACAGCACCTGGGCCGGTTACGACGACTGGCGCCTGCCCAACATCAACGAGCTGCACAGCCTGGTCGAAACCGGCTGCCACGACCCCGGCATCAACACCAGCTATTTCCCCAATAGCGACTGGGATTTCCACTGGTCATCGACCACCTTCCGCACCAATGCGTCCGTCGCATGGAGCGTCCGATTCAACTACAGCTACCTCGGCGCCGACAGCAAGTCCAACAACGGCGCAGTCCGGTTGGTGCGAGGCGGACAGTGGCTGGACTCCTTTGACGCGGATCAGCTGTTCACCGATGGCTTCGATGGCGATTGAGTCGCGCTTCATCGCAGTCGGACGATGCGGCGGGGCAAGCGCGAAGTCGACTCCGCGCCGGCGGCGCTCGAGTCGAGGAATATCAATGCCCTGGGGCAGGTCGGTCGGATCGGCATGTCGCGTCGCCTGGGATAAGATCTTCCAAGGCGCGCTCGATGCCCGCACCAAACCGTGCAAGCTCGCCGGTTTGCGCCCCCGGCTCGGGCGAACGCTGATTTTCCAAACCAAGGCTGACGACCCATGAAAGCGATCAAGCGCAAGAAGTACGAAGAAGCCCTCGAAACCTTGCAGATGCAGTTGCTCGAACTGCAGCACTGGATCGTCGCCACCGGCCAGCGCGTGGTGATCATCTTCGAAGGCCGCGATGCGGCCGGCAAGGGTGGTGTTATCAAGGCGATCGAAGGCTCGCTCAACAACCGCCATGTGCGCACGGTTGCCCTGCAGAAACCGAATGACCGGGAAGCCAGCCAGTGGTATTTCCAGCGCTATGCGCGGCAACTGCCAAGCGCCGGCGAGCTCGTCCTGTTCGATCGAAGCTGGTACAACCGCGCCGGTGTCGAAGCGGTCATGGGTTTCTGCACGCCCGCCCAGCACCAGCAGTTCCTCCTCGATTGCCCGGTGTTCGAACATCTGATCACCCGCGATGGCCTGATCCTCCTCAAGTACTGGCTCAGTGTCGACCAGGAGGAACAGGAGCAGCGCTTCAAGGAACGCGCCGAGGATCCGGCCAAACGCTTCAAGCTGTCACCCATCGACATCAAGGCGCGCGAGCAATACGCCGCCTATGGCAAGGCCCGCGACGCCATGCTCAAGGCCACGCACGCCCAGCATGCGCCGTGGTTCGTGGTCAATTTCAACGAGCAGAAGCGCGGACGCCTCAACCTTGTCGAACATCTGCTCAAGCAACTGCCCAGGCGCGAACCGCCCGCGCCGGCACCGCCGATGCCGAAACTCACCGGCAAGCCGCTCAAGGAAAAGATCCCGCCCGGATTTCTCATCGATGAGCCATGGTAATCCCCGCATCACACGCTGCCTCGCGGTCGCCGGGTGATCGGGTGCCCCCACCCGCGCCCACTGGCCACTCCGCGCGCTGCCAGCATGAATCGGCATGCTGCTGCCGCGCCCGGCAGGACTCCGGACCAGCCCTGCAGCCATCGATTTCGGGTTTCGGCCGTTTCCCTGCGTAACAGGGGACATCAACAAATCACCTGGAATTTCCCATGCGCCGGCCAAGTCTTCACTCCTGTGTCATCGCGATCCTCGCCGCGGCATTTTCGGGGGCGCTCACGCCGGCCGGCGCCGTCGAGCGCATCAGCGTCGCCACCGGCGGCGGCCAGGGCAATAGCCAGAGCCGCTTTGCGGCGATTTCCGGCAATGGTCGCTATGTCGTGTTCACCAGCGATGCGACCAACCTGGTTGCCAATGACACGAACGCTGCGGCAGACATCTTCCTGCGCGACCGCACGCTCGGCACGACCACGCGCATCAGCAACCAGTTCAACGGCAGCCAAAGCGATGCCGTGAGCTACGAGGCA
>Ga0138256_10002388_pt1 | contig 20064 bp, 15 predicted proteins | sample KNB2016incub_MG_FD_105486 | JGI IMG/M metagenome (GOLD analysis project Ga0138256, IMG submission 105486) | Active sludge microbial communities from wastewater in Klosterneuburg, Austria - KNB2014incub_MG | ecosystem: Engineered > WWTP > Activated sludge > Unclassified | place: Austria... | reverse complement strand
CTGCATGCCGAGCGCGTCGCTGATCAGCTTGTCCTGCTGGGCGAGGTGCAGCGCGCTGTAGCCGGCTGCCGGCGCTGCCGAGGCCTCGCGGCCGGCGTATTCCAGGTAGAGGTCGCGGTTGTGTTCGCGCACGACCTGGCGCATGTGGTGCTGGCTGCTGAACCAGGCGCCCTGGTTCTGCGGCTCCTCCTGGCACCAGCTCACCTCGAGCAGCTGGCGGTACGGCGCGATGGTCGCCAGAAGCTCCTGCTGCGGGAACGGGTAGAGCTGCTCGATGCGCACGATCGCCACGTGCTGCAGGTCCTCGGCGTTGCGCCGGTCGCGCAACTCGTAATACACCTTGCCGCTGCAGAACACCACGCGCGTGACGGACTCGGGATCGATGGCATCGGTTTCGCCGATCACGGTCCTGAACGAGCCTTCGGCGAGCTCGGTGAGCTCGGACACCGCGTCCTTGTGGCGCAGCAGGCTCTTCGGGCTGAACACCACGAGGGGTTTGCGCAGCTTGCGCACCGCCTGGCGGCGCAGCAGGTGGTAGATCTGCGCCGGCGTCGTCGGCACGCAGATCTGGATGTTGTGCTCGGCGCACAGCTGCATGAAACGCTCCAGGCGCGCCGAGGAGTGCTCCGGCCCCTGCCCCTCGTAGCCGTGCGGCAGCAGCAGGGTCAGCCCGCACAGTCGCGCCCACTTGTGCTCGCCGCTGGTGATGAACTGGTCGATCACGATCTGCGCGCCGTTGGCGAAATCACCGAACTGCGCCTCCCACAGGATCAGCGCGTTCGGAGTGGTGGTCGCGTAGCCATACTCGAAGCCGAGCACCGCGAGCTCGCTGAGCAGCGAATCGTGGATGTCGAACGGCGCCTGCGCCGCGCCGAGGTGCTGCAGCGGCACGTGCACGCTGCCGTCGTTCTGGTTGTGCAGCACGGCGTGGCGGTGCGAGAACGTGCCGCGGCCCACGTCCTGGCCGGTCAGGCGTACCAGGCAGCCTTCCTCGAGCAGCGAGGCGTAGGCCAGCAGCTCGGCGAAACCCCAGTTCACCGGCGTGGCCGCCGCGCTCATCAGCCGGCGGTCCTCGTAGATCTTCTGCACCTGGCGCTGCAGCACGAAGCCCTCGGGCAGGGCGCACATGCGCGCGCCCAGATCCTTGAGCGTCGCCAGATCCAGCCGCGTGTCGGCGCTGGCGGTGGTGGCATGGCCGATGTAGGGCCGCCAGTCGACATAGAGCTTGGTATTGGGCTCGGTCACCAGGCTCTTGGCGACGTGCTGCCCGCTCTCGAGCGCATGGCGGTAACCATCGATCAGTTCCTGCTCCTGCGCGGCGCTGATCACGCCCTCGGCGATCAGGCGCTGGGCGTACAGCGTGCGCGTGGTCGGGTGGTTGCGGATCTTCTGGTACATCATCGGCTGCGTCGCGGCCGGCTCGTCGGCCTCGTTGTGGCCACGGCGGCGGTAGCAGACCAGGTCGATCACCACGTCCTTGCGGAACTGCTGGCGGTAATCCGCCGCCAGCTGCGTGACGAACAGCACGGCCTCGGGATCGTCGCCGTTCACGTGGAAGATCGGCGCCTGCACCATTTTCGCGACGTCGGTGCAGTACTCGGTCGAGCGCGCATCCTCGCGCCGGCTGGTGGTGAAGCCGACCTGGTTGTTCAGCACGATGTGGATCGTGCCGCCGGTGCAGAAGCCGCGCGTCTGCGACATCTGGAAGGTTTCCATCACCACGCCCTGCCCGGCGAACGCGGCATCGCCGTGGATGATGACCGGCACGACCCGGTCGCGCTCGACGTTGCCGCGCCGGTCCTGGCGCGCGCGCACGCTGCCCTCGACCACCGGAGCGACGATCTCGAGGTGCGAGGGGTTGAAGGCGAGCGCGATGTGCATCTCCCCGCCCGCGGTCATCACGTTCGACGAGAAGCCCTGGTGGTACTTCACGTCGCCCGAGCCCTGGTAGGTCGCCTTGCCCTCGAACTCGTCGAAGAGATCGGCCGGGTTCTTGCCGAAGATGTTCACCAGCACCGCGAGACGGCCGCGGTGCGCCATGCCGACCACGAGTTCCTTGGCGCCGTAGCCGCCCGAGCGCTGCACCAGCTCGTCGAGCATCGGGATCAGGCTCTCGCCGCCCTCGAGCCCGAAGCGCTTGGCGCCGGGATAGCGCGAGGCGAGGAACTGCTCGAGGCCCTCGGCCGCGGTGAGGCGCTCCAGCAGGTGCAGCTTCACGGCGGCCTCGAATCCGGGTGCCGAGCGCACGCCGTCCATGCGCTGCTGGATCCAGTGCCGCTCCTCGGTGGAGACGATGTGCATGAACTCCGCACCGACCGTGTGGCAGTAGGTGCGCTCCAGCGCGTCGACGATCTCGCGCAGCGTCGCCTCGTCCTTGCCGATGTAGAGCGAGCCGGTCTGGAACACGGTGTCGAAGTCGGCCTCCGACAGCTGGTGGAAGTGCAGATCGAGGTCGGGAACGTGCTCGCGCGCGGCCAGCCCGAGCGGGTCCAGGCTGGCCTTCTGGTGACCGCGCTGGCGGTAGGCGCTGATCAGCTGCACCACGCGCACCTGCTTGCGCTCGTACTCGGTACTGATGCCCGGGTGCACGATGGGAGCGTCCGGGCGCGCCTTCTGGCGCGCGAGCAGCGCAAACTGCTGCTGCACCGTGGAGTGCGGCACGTCGACCCGCGTGCCATCGACCTGTGGCAAGCGGTCGAAATAGTCGCGCCACTGCGCCGCGATCGAGTTCGGATCGCGCAGGTAGGCCTCGTACATCGCTTCCACGTAAACGGCGTTGCCGCCGGAAATGTGGGAGCTGCGCCACAACAGCTCCATCGTGCCCTGCTGCATTCCGTCCTGCCTCCACCCTGGCGCGACGCGCCGTGTTGCGCGCAGCCGCCGCGATTCTAGCCCAAAGTCCCGCGCATCTCAGCCGGGATGCCAAAAAGAAACGGCGCCCCGGGGGGCGCCGTTCGCTTGCTCGCGCTGAGCACTTGGCCTGTATGTCGGGCTGAAGCCCGACCTACGGGGCGATTCTGCTCAGGTGCCGCGTTCGAGCAGCATGTTGCGGATATGCCCGATGGCCTTGGTGGGGTTGAGGCTCTTCGGACACACCGACACGCAGTTCTGGATGCCGTGGCAGCGGAACACGCTGTAGGGATCGTCGAGCTCGGCGAGACGCTCGTTGGTCGCGGTGTCGCGGCTGTCGATCAGGAAACGGTAGGCCTGCAGCAGCCCCGAGGGGCCGATGAAGCGGTCCGGATTCCACCAGAACGAGGGGCAGGCGGTCGAGCAGCAGGCGCACAGGATGCACTCGTAGAGCCCGTCGAGCTTCTCGCGGTCCTCGGGCGACTGCAGGCGCTCGATGGCGGGCGCCGGCTGGTCGTTGATCAGGTAGGGCTTCACCTTCTCGTACTGCTGGTAGAACATCGTCATGTCGACGACGAGGTCGCGCACCACCGGCAAGCCCGGCAGCGGACGGATCACGAGGCGCTCGTTCTTCACGGTCTCCGACAGCGGCGTGATGCAGGCCAGGCCGTTCTTGCCGTTCATGTTCAGGCCGTCGGAACCGCACACCCCTTCGCGGCAGGAGCGGCGATAGGTGAGCGAGGGATCCTGCGCCTTCAGCAGCTCGAGCACGTCGAGCACCATCAGATCCTTGCCCCCGGTGTCGACCTGCAGCTCCTGCATCGAGGGCTCGCGATCGGTTTCCGGATTGTAACGATAGACACTTACTTGCAGCATGTGGCAGGTCCCCGATCAGTAGGTGCGCTTCATGGGCTCGAAGGTTTCGACGGTCTTCGGCTTGAAGTTCACGCCGCGCTTGCCCACCCGCTTCTCGCCCGGCAGGTACAGCGAATGGCACAGCCAGTTCTCGTCGTCGCGCTCCGGGAAATCCTCGCGTGCATGCGCGCCGCGGCTCTCGGTGCGGGTCTCGGCGGCAATCGCGGTCGCCTCCGCCACTTCGAGCAGGTTCTGCAGCTCGAGCGCCTCGAAGCGCGCGGTGTTGAACGCGTTGGTCTTGTCCGTGAGGACCACGTTCTCGATGCGCGGACGCAGCTCGGCGAGCGCCTTCACGCCGTGGCGCATGTATTCGCCGGTGCGGAACACGCCGAAGAAATTCTGCATCACCGTCTGCAGCTCCTTGCGCAGCAAGGCGACGCTCTCGCCAGCCGTCGAGCTGTTCAGGCGGTTCAGGCGCGACATCGCGGCGTCGACGTCGGTGTCGCCCGCATCACGGTAGTCGATGCCCTCGCGCAGCGCCTTCTCGATGAACAGGCCCGAGGCGCGGCCGAACACAATCAGGTCGAGCAGCGAGTTGCCGCCCAGGCGGTTGGCGCCATGCACCGAGACGCACGCCACTTCGCCGCAGGCGAAGAGTCCCGGGATCACCTGGTCGTTGCCGCCGGCGTCCTGCGTGAGCGCCTGGCCGTGCACATTGGTCGGGATGCCACCCATCATGTAGTGGCAGGTCGGGACGACCGGGATCGGCTCCTTGACCGGATCGACATGCGCGAAGGCCTTCGACAGTTCGCAGATGCCCGGCAGGCGCGAGTTCAGCACGTCCTCGCCGAGGTGGTCGAGCTTCAGGAAGACGTGGTCGCCCTCGGGGCCGCAGCCACGCCCCTCGATGATCTCGAGCACCATCGAGCGCGCCACGACATCGCGGCCCGCGAGGTCCTTGGCGTTCGGCGCGTAGCGCTCCATGAAGCGCTCGCCGTTCTTGTTCAGCAGGTAGCCGCCCTCGCCGCGGCAGCCCTCGGTGACCAGCACGCCCGCGCCGGCGATGCCGGTGGGGTGGAACTGCCACATCTCGATGTCCTGCACCGGGAAGCCCGCGCGCAGCGCCATGCCCACACCGTCGCCGGTGTTGATGTGCGCGTTCGTGGTCGAGGCGTAGATGCGTCCCGCCCCGCCGGTGGCCAGCACCGTCGCGCGCGATTTCACGTAGACGGTCTCGCCGGTCTCCATGCAGATCGCGATCACGCCGACCACCGCTCCGTCCTGGTTCTTCACCAGGTCCACGGCGAACCACTCGTTCAGGAAGGCGGTCTTGCTCTTGAGGTTGGCCTGGAACAGCGTGTGCAGCAGCGCGTGACCGGTGCGGTCGGCCGCCGCGCAGGTACGCGCCGCCTGGCCGCCGCGGCCGTAGTCCTTGCTCTGACCGCCGAAGGGGCGCTGGTAGATGCGGCCTTCCTCGGTGCGCGAGAACGGCAGCCCGAGATGCTCCATCTCGAACACGGCCTGCGGGCCGACCGAACACATGTACTCGATCGCATCCTGGTCGCCGATGTAGTCGGAGCCCTTGACGGTGTCGTACATGTGCCAGCGCCAGTCGTCGTTCGGGTCGGCGCTGGCGATCGCGCAGGTGATGCCGCCCTGCGCCGACACCGTGTGCGAGCGCGTCGGGAACACCTTGGAAATCACCGCGGTGCGGTAGCCCGACTGGGCCAGCTGCAGCGCCGCGCGCATGCCGGCGCCGCCGCCGCCCACGATCACGCCATCGAAACTCAGAGTCCGGATTCTCGCCATTGCTCAATTACCCCACAAAATCTGAACGCCCCAGACGAGGTAGGCGAACAGCACCACCGCGTAGGCCATCTGGAACACGATCCTGATGCCGTTCGCCTTCGCGCCCAGCATGCGCACCGTCAGGTAATCGGTGCTCACCGACCACAGGCCGATCCAGGCGTGCACCACGATCGACAGCAGCGCCATCAGGCTGAACACCTTCATCGCGGTGCCATCGAAGTGCTCGCGCCACGTGGCGTAGTCGATACCCGGCGTGAACAGCAGGATGCCGCCCACGCACAGCACGTAGGCGAGCAGGACCACCGCGGTGAAACGCTGCAGCAGCCAGTCCGACAGACCGCTGCGACCGAAACTCGTGACTGCCCTTACCATACCCACACCCCCGCGAGAACGATGAGTACCGCCGCCACCGCGAAGGTGATGCGGGCCGCCGTGATGCCCCCCTGCAGGGTTTCGCCGATGCCGAGATCCATCAGCAGGTGCTTTACGCCGGCGACGCAGTGGTAGATCAGCGCCGCGAGCACGCCCCAGATCACCAGTTTGGCCGGCGTCGTCGCGAGCAGCTCGCCCGCGCGCGCGAAGCCAGCCTCGTCGGCGAGCGAGAGGTCGAACAGGTAGAGCAGCACGGCCACGGCGACAACGAGCGCCACACCGGAGACGCGGTGCAGTATCGAGGCCTTCGCGGGCAACGGCAGGGCAATCGTGCCCAGGTCCAGGTTGACGGGTCTGTTTGGCTTCACGGCTCTGATACCTTCCTTGAGATTTCCCGATTGAGGTAGCGCATGGCAGGCGCCCGGGCATCGCACACCGGCGGAGCGGTAGCGCACGAGGCGCGGACCGGAGTCGGGGCGCGCCGGCGGGCGCGTTCGAAACGCGGCGGATTATAGGGACATGCCCCCCTGATTACAAACCGGCAACGGGACCGCGTGAAGCACCGCGCGCACGCGCCCCGCAGCGGGACCAGGGCGGAGTGTCGAATTGACAATGCAACGGACCCGTCTATAGAGTTAGCCGCCGCGCCGCATCGCGGCCTGCCCCCCGAAACGTTGCAAGGAGTCGTAGTTACATGACGGGAAAAACCGCCAGATTGACGATACAGGGCGCCGCGGCGGACCTCGAATTGCCCGTTTATTCGGGCTCCATGGGACCCGACGTCATCGACGTGCAGGGACTCACCCCGAAGGGTTACTTCACCTACGATCCGGGATTCGTATCCACCGCGGCCTGCGAGAGCAAGATCACGTTCATCGATGGCGACAAGGGCGTTCTGCTGCACCGCGGTTACCCGATCGAGCAGCTCGCGGACAAGTCGGATTACCTCGAGACCTGCTACCTGCTGCTTTACGGAGAACTGCCGAGCGCGGCGCAGAAGCAGCGCTTCGTCAACGTGGTGATGCGCCACACGATGGTGCACGAGCAACTGCAGTTCTTCTACCGCGGCTTTCGCCGCGACGCGCACCCGATGGCGATCATGTGCGGCGTGGTCGGCGCGCTGTCGGCCTTCTACCACGACGCGCTGAACATCACCGACGAGGAGCACCGCGAGATCGCCGCGTTCCGCCTGATCGCGAAGATGCCGACGATAGCCGCGATGAGCTACAAGTACTCGATCGGCATGCCGTTCATGTACCCGGACAACACGCTCGACTACTCGGCGAACTTCCTGCACATGATGTTCGGCAATCCCTGCGAGAAATCCGTGATCAATCCGGTGCTCGCGCGCGCGATGGACCGCATCTTCCTGCTGCACGCCGACCACGAGCAGAACGCCTCGACCTCGGCGGTGCGCCTGACCGGCTCGACCGGCGCCAATCCCTTCGCCTGCATCGCGGCCGGTATCGCCGCGCTGTGGGGCCCGGCACACGGCGGCGCCAACGAGGCGGTGCTGACGATGCTCGAGCAGATCGGCGACGAGTCGCGCATCCCGGAGTTCATCGCGAAGGCCAAGGACAAGAACGACCCGTTCCGCCTGATGGGTTTCGGCCACCGCGTCTACAAGAATTTCGACCCGCGCGCCAGGGTCATGAAACAGACCTGCGACGAGGTGCTGGCCGAGCTCGGGCTCGAGAAGGACCCGCTGTTCCGCATCGCGCAGAAACTCGAGCAGATCGCCACCGAGGACGAGTACTTCGTCGAGAAGAAGCTCTACCCCAACGTGGACTTCTACTCGGGCATCATCCTGCGCGCGCTCGGCATCCCGACCAACATGTTCACCGTGATCTTCGCCACCGGGCGCACCGTGGGCTGGATCGCGCACTGGCACGAGATGATCAGCGCGAGCTACAAGATCGGCCGCCCGCGCCAGCTCTACACGGGCTACACGCCGCGCGACTACGTCCCGATGGACCGGCGCGGCTGAGCACGATACCCGGCGGCGCAACGCGCCGCCGGCCATTCACGCACACGCCGCCTGCACCGGGCGCCGAGCGTCCCGGGGGCGCGGCAGGAGTTCCGGCATGTCCGCTCTGCATGTTCCTCCCCGCCGCGCCGCGCCCCGGTCCCGTGCTGCGCACTCCACCTCGCTGCTGAATGCTCTGTCCGAGATGCGCGCCCTCGCCGAGATAGGCAGCTATTTCGGCATTCGCCCGCTGCTGGATCGCGTGGTTCCGCGCGGCGACGGACACCCGGTGTTGGTGCTGCCCGGGTTCATGGCCTCCGACACGCTGACGCAGGGACTGCGGGACTTCCTGCAACGGCTGGGCTACGAGGTGCACGCCTGGGAGCTCGGTCGCAACCCGGGCCTGCGCCTCGATCTGTGCGAGAAGCTCGAGGCTCGCATCGAGGCGATCCGCGGTGCCTCGCACCGGCGCGTGAGCCTGCTCGGCTGGAGCCTCGGGGGCATGTACGCGCGCGTGATCGCGCAGCGGCGCAGCGATGACATCCGCCAGGTGATCACCCTGGGCACGCCGTTCCGGGTGAGCGCGGAGGACGGCGGCAAGGGCGCCATCGCCCGGATGTACATGAAGCTCAATCCCGAGGCGTCCGCGGACCCCCTGATGGCCAGCGGGCTCGCGCGCCTGCCGACGCCGGTGCCCTCGACCTCGATCTACAGCACGCGCGACGGCATCGTGCCGTGGGCGAGCTGCGTCGAGCAATGCGACGCGCTCCACGAGAACATCCGCGTGCACGGCAGTCACTGCGGCATGACGTACAACCCGCTGATCCTCGCGATCGTCGCCGAGCGCCTCGGGCAGCGCGAACACGCCTGGCGCCCGTTTCGTCCCTCGGGCCTGAAAGCCATCCTGTCGCGGCCGGTCTGCGACCCCGTCACGGCCTGAGAGCCGCGTCGCGGCGCGCGAGCGCGGCCGGCAGGCGCCCTACTTCCAGCTCTTCACGGTCGACTCGATGTTCTCCAGGCCCACGTGGCGCAGGTCCTGGCCCTTGACGAGATAGAACACGTATTCGGCGATGTTGCGCGAGTGGTCACCGATGCGCTCCAGCGAGCGCAGCGCCCACATGATGTTCATCACGCGCGAGATCGAGCGCGGATCCTCCATCATGTAGGTGACCAGCTCGCGGGTGGCCGAGCGGTACTCCTGGTCAACCGTCTTGTCGCGACGCACCACCTCCAGCGCCGCATCCACATCGAGTCGGGTGAAGGCATCCAGCGCGTCGTGCAGCATCTCGGACACGGCGGCGCCGATGTGGCGCAACTCGAAGTAGCCGCGCGGCGCCGGCCCCTCCTCCGTGAGCTTGAGCGCGAGCTTGGCGATCTTCTTCGCCTCGTCGCCGATGCGCTCCAGGTCGCGCACCGCCTTGGTGATGATCAGCACCAGGCGAAGATCCGAGGCCGCCGGCTGGCGTTTCACCAGGATCTTCGTGGCTTCGTCATCGACCGCGACCTCGAGACCGTTGACCTGCTTCTCGCGCGCAACGACCTCGTCGGCGCGCTGGCTGTCGGCGTCGATGATCGCGATCACCGCGTCCTCGATCTGTCGCTCGACGATGCCGCCCATCGCGAGCACGCGGCTCTTGATGGCTTCCAGCTCGGCGTCGAACTGGTGCGAGATGTGATGCTCGGATGCCATTGTCTTTTTCTCCCGATCAGCCGAAACGGCCGGTGATGTAGTCTTCGGTCAGCTTGTGCTGCGGCGTGGTGAACATCTGGTCGGTGCTGCCGATCTCGACCAGCCGCCCGAGGTGGAAATACGCGGTGCGCTGCGACACCCGCGCCGCCTGCTGCATCGAGTGCGTCACGATGGCGATCGTGAAGTTCTCGCGCAACTCGGCCATGAGTTCCTCGATGCGCGCGGTGGCGATCGGGTCGAGCGCCGAGCACGGCTCGTCCATCAGGATCACCTCGGGGTCGATCGCGATGGTGCGCGCGATGCACAATCGCTGCTGCTGCCCGCCCGAGAGCCCGGTGCCGGGCTTGTCGAGGCGCTCCTTGACTTCCTCCCAGAGTCCGGCGCGACGCAGGCTCTTCTCGACGATCTCGTCGAGTTCGCTGCGCCGCGAAGCAAGGCCGTGGATCTTCGGGCCGTAGGCGACGTTCTCGTAGATCGACTTCGGGAACGGGTTGGGCTTCTGGAACACCATTCCGACGCGCGCGCGCAACTGCACCACGTCGAGCGCGGGATCGTAGATGTCCTCGCCGTCGAGCTGCAGCGTGCCGCTGACGCGGCAGCCCTCGATGGTGTCGTTCATGCGGTTCAGGCAGCGCAGGAACGTCGATTTGCCGCAGCCCGAGGGACCGATCATCGCGATGATCTGGTTGGGCGCGATATCGAGGCTGACGCGGTGTATCGCCTGGTTCTCGCCATAGAAGACCTCGACGTCGCGCAGGCGCATCTTGGGCGCCTCGACGAAGGCCTCGCCCACGGTCTCGCCGGCTGCGGGCATCGCGGATGTCATCGTGTTCTGGACCATGCTCTCGTTCCCGGTGGATTCTTGCCGGCGCCGCGGCTACCAGCGCTTCTCGAAGCGGTTGCGCAGGAATACCGCCAGCGCGTTCATGATCACCAGGAATCCCAGCAGCACCATGATCGCGGCGGAGGTCAGCGCGGTGAAACCGCGCTCGGGGCTGTCGGCCCACAGGTAGATCTGCACCGGCAGCACCGTGGCCGAGTCGGTGAGGCTGCGCGGCACGTCGACGATGAACGCGACCATGCCGATCATCAACAGCGGCGCGGTCTCGCCCAGCGCGCGCGCCATGCCGATGATCGCCCCGGTCAGCATGCCCGGCAGCGCGTTGGGCAGCACGTGGTGCAGCACCATCTGCACGCGCGAGGCGCCGAGCCCGAGCGCGGCCTCGCGCAGCGAGGGCGGCACGGCGCGGATCGCCGCGCGGCTGGCGATGATGACCGTGGGGAAGGTCACCAGCGTCAGCACCAGCCCGCCGACCAGCGGCGCCGAGCGCGGCATGCCGAACAGGCTGATGAACACCGCGAGGCCCAGCAGGCCGAAGATGATCGAGGGCACGGCCGCGAGGTTGTTGATGTTGACCTCGATCAGGTCAGTCCAGCGGTTGCGCGCGGCGAACTCCTCGAGGTAGATCGCCGCCGCCACGCCGAGCGGGAATGACAGCAGCAGCGTCACCGCCAGCGTGTACAGCGAGCCCATCACGGCGCCCCGGATGCCGGCGAGCTCGGGATCGCGGCTGTCGCCGTTGCCGAGCAGGTTGCGATTGAGCCGCAGATCGAGCTGTCCCGCGCCGTCGAGCTGCCCGAGCCACGCGGCCTGCTGCGCGCTGATGCCGGTGGCCGGCGGATCGCCGATGCGCCCGGTCTCCTTCACATAGGCATCGACCTTGCCATGGGCCACCAGCCACAGCGTTTCCGTGCGCCCGAGCAGCGCCGGCTGCGCCATCAGGCGATCGCGCAGCTCGTAGCCCGCCCCGGCGCTCAGCAGGCGGAACAGCTCGCGCTTGTGCGCGCGGGCCGTCACCTCGGGGAAGCGCGCGAGCAGGGTCTGCTTCAGCACACCCTCGTAGTCGGCCGCGGCGAGCGCTTCGTCGCTGGCGCCGGGCGCGATGCCCAGCACCTCGGGGTCGTAATGCACCTCGAGCTGCAGCTGCGTCTGCTCGAAAGCCTGCCAGCCCTTGAGCACGATATCCGTGAACAGCAGCGCCAGGCTCGCGAGCGCGACCAGCACCGAGGCGATGCCGTAGAGGCGAAAGCGACGCTCGCGCCGGTAGCGGCGCTTCAGGCCGCTGCGCACGATGTCGATGGTGTTGCGCCGGGGCGCGGGACTGCCGCCTGGGCTACTCATACTGCTCCCTGTACTTGCGCACGATGTGCAGCGCGAAGATGTTCAGCGCCAGCGTGACCACGAACAGCACCAGGCCCAGGGCAAACGCCGCGAGCGTCTTCGGGCTGTCGAATTCCTGGTCGCCGACCAGCAGCGTCACGATCTGCACCGTCACCGTGGTGACCGACTCGAAGGGATTAGCCGACAGGCGCGCCGAGAGCCCGGCCGCCATCACCACGATCATGGTCTCGCCAATGGCGCGCGAAGCGGCCAACAGCACCCCGCCGACGATGCCGGGCAGCGCCGCGGGGATCACCACGCGCTTGATGGTCTCGGAGCGCGTGGCACCGAGCGCCAGCGAGCCGTCGCGCAGGCTCAGCGGCACCGCGTGCAGGATGTCGTCCGACAACGAGGACACGAAGGGAATGATCATCACGCCCATCACCAGGCCGGCGGCCAGGGCGCTCTCGGAAGAGGCGTCGAGCCCGATCGCGGCGCCGAAATCGCGCACCAGTGGCGCCACGGTGAGCGCGGCGAAGAAACCGTAGACCACGGTCGGGATGCCGGCGAGGATCTCCAGCAGCGGCTTGAGCCGGCTGCGCAGCTTCGCGCTGGCGTACTCGCTGAGGAAGATCGCCGACATCAGCCCGACCGGCACCGCCACCAGCAGGGCGATCGCCGAGATCAGCAGCGTGCCGGTGAACAGCGGCACCGCGCCGAAGCGCCCCGAGGAGCCCTGCTGGTCGGCACGCAGGGCGATCTGCGGGCTCCACTCCAGCCCGAAGAAGAACTCCACCGGCGAGACCATCTGGAAGAAACGCAGCGACTCGACCACCACCGAGAGCAGGATGCCGATCGTGGTGAGCACGGCCACGCAGGCGCAGGCGAACAGCAGGCGCGTGAAGATGCGCTCGACCACGTTGCGCGCCACGAAATCGGCCCGCACCCGGTGCCAGCCGCGGAAACCGCCAAGCAGCGCGCAGGCCACGGCCTGCGTCCACATGCCCATCGACGAGCGTTGCCCGAGGCTGACCATGCGTTCGGCGGCGCTCACGAGCACGGGATCGGTGGCGCCGGTGGCGCCGCCCGCGGCCAGGTTGGCGATGGAATTCAGCAGCAGTCCGGCGTCGGTTCCGGCATGCGAGGCCGGCAACGACTCCAGCACCAGCCTCTCGATGAGTGGCGCGGAGGCCAGCGACCACACGAGCACCGCGGCGAGCGCGGGCAACAGCACCATCAATGCGACGTAGGCGCCGTAATGCGCAGGCAGGGACGGCAGGCGACGCACGCCCCCGAGCGGTACCGCGACCGACACGGCGCGCGAACTGCCCTGGTAATAGCCCGCGACGGCAAGGGCGGCGATCAGCAGCAACAGCATGGAAACATTCATGGCAAAGCGCTCACGTCATCCTGGTCCGGACCCGGCCGCCGCGGGGATGCCCGCGGCGGCCGGGTCCGAATGGGCTCCCCGGCTCAGAGCGCGAACGGCGCCAGGCTGCGCGCGGCCGCGGCCGTCGCCTCGTACTGGTCCTGCGGCAGCGCGATCAGTCCACGGTCGGCGAGGTAGCCATCTTCGCCCATGGCGCGTTCGCTGACAAACTCCGCGACGAACTCCCGGATGCCGGGAATCAGGTCCGCGTGCGCCGTCTTCACGTAGAAGTAGAGCGGGCGCGACACGGCATAGGAGCCGTCGGCGATGCTCTCGTACGTGGGCTCAACGCCGGCGACCTTGCTGCCCTGCACCTTGTCGGCATTCTCCTCCATGAAGCTGTAGCCGAAGATGCCGAGCGAATTGGGGTTCGCGCCGAGCTTCTGCACGATCAGGTTGTCGTTCTCGCCGGCCTCGATGTAGGCGCCGTCCTCGCGCACCGCGTGGCAGACCGCCTTGAAGCGGTTCTCGTCCTGGTCCTTGATCGCCTTGACCCAGGGGAAGGACTTGCAGCCGCCTTCCATCGCCAGCTCGACGAAGGCATCGCGGGTGCCGGAGGTCGGCGGCGGGCCCAGCACCTCGATCCGGTTGGCCGGCAGAGCGGGGTTCACGTCCTTCCAGGTCTTGTAGGGGTTGGGCACCAGCGTCTCGCTGCCGTCGGGGTTCGGCACATCCTTGGCGAGCGCGAGGAACATGTCCTTCAGCGTCAGCTCGTAATGATGCGCGCTGCGTGCATTGGCGATCACGATGCCGTCGAAACCGATCACGACCTCGGTGATCCCGGTCACGCCGTTCTTGGCGCAATCCGCGAATTCGGAATCCTTCATGCGCCGCGAGGCATTGGCGATATCGGGGTGCTGCACGCCCACACCGGAGCAGAACAGCTTGATGCCGCCGCCGGTGCCGGTGGCCTCGACTTTCGGCGTCTTGAAGGTGCCGGCGCGACCGAAGCGCTCGGCCACCACGGTCGAGAACGGATACACCGTGGACGAACCCACGATGCTGATGTTGTCGCGCTGGGCGAGCGCGACCGGGACCTGGGTCAGCGCGGCAACGGCGATGGCGGTGCTGAGCAGTTTCTTCACGGGAGCCTCCTGGGCTGTTGCTGGACTCGATTCAGCGAGACTGGATCAGATGCGCGTCGATATTATGAATGTTTTATGACTGTTTCGTGACAGCGCGAATCAGCCCTGCGCCGTGCCGCTCAGCCGTGCCAGCGGGAAGCGGCAGGTGAAGGTGCTGCCGGCGCCCGGGCGACTCTCGATCTGCAGTTCCCCTTCGACGCGCTTGAGCGCGTGCTTGACGATCGCGAGCCCCAGCCCCGTGCCGCCGCTCTCCGCCGAACGGCTCTTGTCGACGCGGTAAAAGCGCTCGGTGAGGCGGGGGATGTGCACGGGGTCTATGCCGATGCCGTCGTCGCTGACGCGAAACAGCGCGTGCCCGCCGCCGGCCTCGAACACGACGCGGATCTTTCCCCCCGCGCCGGTGTACTTCACCGCGTTGAACACCAGATTCGCGAAGATGCTCTCGATCTGCAGCCGCGGTCCGCGCAACCTCAGGCCCGGCGCGCACTCGAGCGTGATCTGGCGCTCGCCGCCGCAGGCGGCCAGCGCGTTCTCGCGGATCGAATCGAGCATCGCGCAGACCGCGATCGACTCCTCGGCGGAGGAATCGGCACTTTCCGTGCCCTCGAGCGTGGACAGCAGCATCAGGTCGCGCAGCAGGTGCTCCATGCGCGCCGACTGCTGCTGCATCTGCCCCAGCACCTTGGCGATCACCGGCGAGTCCTGCGGCAGGAGGTCCTCCAGCGTTCCGACGTAGCCGGCGATCACCGTGAGCGGGGTGCGCAGCTCGTGCGATATGTTCGCGACGAAATCGCGGCGCATCGTCTCGAGGCGGTTCAGCGCCGTGACATCGCGGATGAAGATCACCTTGCGATTGGCGCCAAAGGAGGTCGCCTGCACCTCCAGGGTGCGCGCCGCCGCGCCACCGATCTCGAGCTCGAAGGAATGCTCGAAATCGCTGGCCGCGAGATAGGCCGTGAAATCGGGATCGCGAACCAGGTTCCCCAGCGGCTGCCCCGCGTCCTGCGGGTAGCGCAGCCCCAGCAGCGTGAGCGCGCTGGCGTTGGACCACTCGATGGTGTTGTCCGGACCCAGCATCACGATGCCGTCCTTCAGGGCGGCGTAGGATTCGCGCAGGCGCAGCACTGCCGCATCGGCCTCCTCGAGTTGTTTTTGCAGGCGGGCATGGGTGTGCTGCATGCGATCGGCCACGTCACCGAGCATGCCGCCCTGCACCGGCGGATCGCGCTCGAGCGGGCCGTCCGCGAGCCAGCGCTGCAGTTTCGCCATGCGGCGGTAGCTGATCAGCAGGTAGACCAGCACCCCGCAGGCGAGACCGGCGCCGGCGTTGCCCGACACATCGCCCAGCAGCAGCCCCGCGAGCATCAGCGCGGCGAGCAGCAGCAGGTCGCGCCCCGGGCTGGTCGGCATGCTCAGGCACGCGACATCTGGTTGGAGAAGCGGTAACCGGTGCCGCGCACGGTCTGGATGAACTCCCCGAAATCCTTCGCCCCGGTCACTGGGGGCTCCAGCGCCTTGCGCAGGCGCCGCACGTGCACATCCACCGTGCGCTCGTCGATGTAGACGTTCGCGCCCCAGACCTGGTCGAGCAGTTGCGCGCGCGAGTAGGCGCGGTCCGGATGGCTCATCAGGAACTGCAGCAGGCGGAACTCGGTGGGGCCCATCTCGACCGGGCGCGCGTCGGCGAACACGCGGTGCGCCAGCGGGTCGAGGCGCAAGCCGTCGAACTCCATCGGCTGCTGCTCCTCGACCGGCGCGCTGCGCCGCAGCAGCGCGCGGATGCGCGCGATCAGCTCGCGCGGCGAGAAGGGCTTGCTGACGTAGTCGTCGGCGCCGCCGTCGAGCCCCTGCACGCGATTGCCCTCCTCGACCTTCGCCGTCAGCATGATGACCGGCAGGCGCGCGCAGTTCTCGTCCTTGCGCAGGCGCCGCAGCAGTTCATAGCCGCTGGTATCGGGCATCATCCAGTCGAGCAGCACGAGGTCGGGGCGGGCGTCCAGGATCTGCCCCATCGCCTCGCGGGCGTTGGCCGCCTGCAGGCAATTGAAGCCGGCCAGCTCCAGCGAGAGCTGCACCATGTCCCGGATCGAGGACTCGTCGTCCACCACCAGGATCGTCTGCTTGCCGTTCATCCTGTTCCGTCGCCTCGCGTCGTCATGATCGTTGCGTGACAGTAAAAGACAGAATTATGACGTTTCGGTGACTCGCGCCAGCCGGTGGCGGATACGATACAGCCGGTGCGGCACGGGCTTGCGGTTGAAGTCCGGATCGATGCTCTGCTCCGTGAGGTCACTGATCTCGAGATCGGCCAGCGCCCCGGCGTCGAGGCGAAAGCCGCGCCGGTTGGTGGAGAACAGCAAGGTGCCCTCGCGCTCCAGCACGCGCAGCGCGGCGCGGATCAGCGCGACGTGGTCGCGCTGCACGTCCAGCGTCTCCTCCATGCGCTTGGAATTGGAGAAGGAGGGCGGGTCGAGGAAGACGAGATCCCAGCGCCGGCGCTCGGCACCCAGCCAGCGCAGGCAGTCGGCCCGCACCAGCTCGTGCTGCGCCTCGGGCAGCCCGTTCAGCGCCAGGTTGCGCCGGGACCAGTCGAGGTAGGTCGCCGACATGTCGACGCTGGTGGTGGCGCGCGCGCCGCCGAGGCCCGCGAACACGCTCACCGCGGCGGTGTAGCAGAAGAGGTTCAGGAAACGCTTGCCGCGCGCCTCGGCCGCGACCATGCGCCGCAGCGGGCGGTGGTCGAGGAACAGGCCGGTATCGAGGAAATCGCGCAGGTTCACCAGCAGGCGCGCCGGCCCCTCCGCGACTTCCATGAAGTGGTTCTCGCGCGCCAGGCGCTGGTACTGTTGCGTGCCGCGCTGGCGGCTGCGCGTCTTCAGCACGATGCGTCCCGGGGGCAGCTGCAGCACGCTGGCGAGCCCGGCGCGCACTTCCTCGAGGCGCTCGCGCGCGAGCGCCTCGTCGACCCATGCCGGCGGCGCGTACTCCGCCACGTGCGCCCAGGCGCCGTAGCGATCCACCGCGACCGCGTATTCCGGGATGTCGGCGTCGTAGATGCGATAGCACTGCGGCTGCTGGGTGGCGACCCAGCCCTTGATGCGGCGCAGGTTCTTGCGCACGCGGTTGGCGAACATTTCTGCGCCGGCGCTCAACGGGCCGGCGGGCACCGCCTCGGTCTGCTGCGCCGGCTCCCCGGCTTCGGCGTCGCCCGCCGCCTCGGCCCGGCGCGTGGCGCGCGTGCTCAGCGCGGGGTCGTGCACCAGCAGGCGGCAGTCGATGGCGCCGTTGCGAAAGCGGTAGCGCCGCGCGAAGCGCAGCCCCAGCGCGGCCTCCAGCGGGCCCTCGGTGGTGAGGATCGCGGCGCGCCAGCCGGGAAACTCCTCGCGCACCAGCCGGCCGAGATCCTCGTACAGCCCCTGCAGCTCGCGCACCTCGCCCAGGCGCTCGCCGTAGGGCGGGTTGCAGATCAGCAGCCCCGTGCGCCCGGCCATCGCCTCGGGCCGGCGTTGCGCGGCGAGCGCGACCGCCGAAAACTCGATGCGGCCCGCGAGACCCGCGGCCGCAGCGTTGTCGAGCGCGTGCGCCAGCACGCGGCGGTCGGCATCCGCGCCGGCGATCGGCGGCAATCCGGGCAGCCCCTGCTCGCGCGCCGCGCGCGCCTCCTGCACCAGGCGCTGCCACAACAGCGGGTCGTGGCCCGGCCACTTCTGCCGCCCGAGATCGCGCCACTCCCCGGGCGCGGCACCGGCGGCGATCAGCGCGCCCTCGATCAGCAGCGTGCCGGAACCGCACATCGGGTCGTACAGCGCGCCGCCCGCGGCGGCCAGCTCGGGCCAGCCGCAGCGCAGCAGCAGCGCCGCGCCGAGGTTCTCCTTCAGCGGTGCGGCGCCGGTGGCGCCGCGATAGCCGCGACGGTGCTGCGCGCCGCCGAGATCGATCGCGAGCGTGAGGCGCTCGCGGTTCAGCCGCGCCACGATACGTATGTCCGGCGCGCGCACGTCGACGTCGGGCCGCAGGCCGGTAACCGCGCGCAGCCGGTCCACCACCGCGTCCTTCACGCGCCGCGCGTTGAACAGGCTGTTGCGCAACTGCTCCGAGACGCCGATGAAATCCACCGCGATCGTCGCGCCCGCGCCGATGTGCTGCTCCCACGGCAGTTCCACCGCGTTGGCATACAACTCATCGGCATCGCGCGCGCCGACCTCGCCGACCGCGACCAGCACGCGGCTGGCGACGCGCGACCACAGGCAGGCGCGGTAGGCGTGCGCCAGCGGCCCGGTGATGTACACGCCGCCCGCACCGACCCGCGTGTCGTCGACACCGGCCGCCTTCAGCTCGGCGGCGAGCAGCTCCTCGAGGCCGCGCGAGCAGCTCGCGAAAAAATGGCCGTGGCGCTGCGCGGGGCGCGATCCGATGCGCGGCTTCGCCGATTCCATGTTCGCCCTGCCCTCAGCCTGCGCGCCCGCGCGCGATCGCCGCGGCCGCCGTGCCGATCAGCGCGGGACCACCGTAGATGAAGCCGGTATAGAGCTGCACCAGCGAGGCGCCCGCGCGCACGCGCCCGGCGGCGTCCTCCCCCGTCATGATGCCGCCGGCGCCGATCAGCGGCAGCTCGCCGGCCAGTCGATCGGCAAGCCGTGTCATGACCGCGTTGGCCTGGCGCGTCAGCGGCGCGCCGCTCAGCCCGCCGCTCTCCGTGGCGTTCGGCAGGCCCTCGACGCCCTGGCGCGACACCGTGGTGTTGGTGGCGATCAGCGCGTCCATGCGCGCGCGCCGCGCGCTGTCGGCGACGCGGTCGATGTCCTCGGGGGCCAGATCCGGCGCGATTTTCAGCACCAGCGGCACGCGCCGCCCGTGCTGCTCGGCGAGCGCCTCGCGCCGCGCCACCAGTTGCGCCAGCAGCTGCTCCAGCGGCTCGCCGAACTGCAGGTCGCGCAGCCCCGGCGTGTTCGGCGAGGACAGGTTGATCGTGATATAGGACGCCAGCTCGTACACGCGCTCCAGGCACAACAGGTAGTCCCCGGCCGCGCGCTCCAGCGGCGTGTCCTTGTTCTTGCCGATGTTGATGCCGAGCACGCCCTGGTACTCGGCCTCGCGCACGCGCGCGCAGAGGTAGTCGACGCCGAGGTTGTTGAAGCCCATGCGGTTGATGATCGCCCGTGCCTCAGGGATGCGGAACAGCCGCGGCTGCGGGTTGCCCGGTTGCGGGCGCGGCGTGACGGTGCCGATCTCCAGGAAACCGAAGCCGAGCGCGGCCAGCGCGTCGATATGGTCGCCGTTCTTGTCGAGGCCCGCGGCCAGCCCCACCGGGTTCGGGAACTCGATCCCCATGCAGCGCACCGGGTCCGGCGCCGGGCGGCTCGCGATCAGTGCATCCAGGTGCAGCCCGTGCAGCGCGTCGAGCGCGCGCAACGACACCGTGTGCGAGCGTTCGCCAGGCAGCAGGAACAGCAGTCGGCGCAGCAGGGAGTACGGCAGTTTCACGCGGCTGATGGACCGGGTTGTTCGGGGGCGCACAGGATAACCGATCGGCCGCTGATCCGGATCGCAGCTGCGGCTTGCGCCCGAATTTGTGCCGCTCGCAGATCAGGCGAGAGTCCGGCGCAGGTCCGGCTTCAGCCGGACATTGCCCCGGTAGGTTCGGCTTCAGAGTGTGTCACAAAAGCCATCAGGTTGCGGCCGAGCGGCGTGGTGCGTCGCTGGCTGTGCTCCCCGCCATTGTCATGCGGGGCACGCACGAGTACGTCCCTGTAGCTCCGCGCCGCGTCCTGCGGCGCAAGGCCCCGCAAGCCAACAGCGGGCAGCACAGCCGCTCGGTCGAGCGCGTGCCGCATCGGGCAAATCCGG
>Ga0138256_10002386_pt1 | contig 20072 bp, 19 predicted proteins | sample KNB2016incub_MG_FD_105486 | JGI IMG/M metagenome (GOLD analysis project Ga0138256, IMG submission 105486) | Active sludge microbial communities from wastewater in Klosterneuburg, Austria - KNB2014incub_MG | ecosystem: Engineered > WWTP > Activated sludge > Unclassified | place: Austria... | reverse complement strand
AAATTGAATTCTGCCCTTTTTTATTTAATCTATAAGATAAAAAGATATCTCCATTTTTTTTAAGCAGGAAATATCACATTTTATTATCTTTACAAACAAATATAAAAAAATGAAAGTCTTTTGTACCAGTGCTGAATGTTTTCCTGTTGCCAAAGTAGGAGGTTTGGCAGATGTGGTTGGTTCAATTCCAAAATATTTGAGTAAAATTGGTATTGAGACGAGTGTAGTGATTCCGGCTTATGAGATGCCTTGGTTTCAGGGAAAATTATATCGAATTGTACATAGAGGTCATTTCCATCTTGGTCACGAATATTTGTATTTTGAGGTAAGGTATTTTATAGATGATATACTTGGATTTCCGTTTTATACTATACATATTCCTTCAAAGTTTGATAGGTATGGAGTTTATGCCGGTAAAGACGGTTATTATTTCAATGATGATCTTGAAAGAAACATTGCCTTTCAAAGAGCATTTCTTATATGGCTTAGAGATGGAAATGTAATACTGGATGTTGTGCACTGTCACGACCATCATACAGGTTTGATCCCTTTTATGATGAAATATGCCTATGAGTTTCAGTCACTTTCCCATATTCCTACAGTATTCACCATTCATAATGAAAGATATCAAGGTGCATTTAGTTGGAATAAACAAAATCTGCTGCCTCATTTTGATAACTGGAAAAGTGGCTTGCTGGAGTGGAACAATGTCATCAATCCACTTGCATCAGCTGTAAGATGTGTATATAAAGTAACTACCGTATCTCCAAATTATATGAATGAGCTGATGTATGATTCAGCAGGATTAGAGCAGCTTTTTCGCTCAGAATCATGGAAAAGTGTAGGTATATTAAATGGAATTGATACTGAAGTATGGGATCCTGCTAACGATCCAATGATAGATTTCCATTTGAAGGACGATGAAATAAAATTTAAATCACAAAATAAAAAGATCGTTTGCAAATTGGCCGGGCTCAATCCTGCCTTACCTTTGTACGGCTTTATTGGTCGTCTGGTACTTGAGAAAGGTGCTGAATTTATAGCAGGTCTAATAGATACATGGCTTTCCAGACATAAAAATATTAATTTCATCATTCTTGGCACCGGAGACAAAAGCATTGAAAGTGCATTGCAGTCAGTAGCCTATAAACATTCTTCAAACGTCTCATGTATGCTGGCTTACAATGAAGCGATGTCTCATAAGATATATGCGGGTGCTGATTTTCTTCTAATGCCTTCTCGAGTTGAACCTTGTGGTTTGAATCAAATGTTTTCCATGAGATATGGTACTTTACCTATTGTAAGGTCTACTGGTGGTCTGAGGGACAGCGTAAGAGATATTACAGAAGAAGGTGGCGTAGGAATTAGATTTGATCAAATGAATTTTGAGCAAATGATGCATGCAATAGGGAGAGCCTTTGATATGTATCAGCATAGCGCTTTTAAAAATGAGTGTGTTAAAAAGGCTATGGCACTGGATTTTTCCTGGAATGTTTCTGCTCAAAAGTATAAAGATATATATCTTTCACTGGGATGAGTTTATGAAAGTTTCAGACCAAATCAGAGGTTAAAAAAAGGAACCAATGTTTTATTTTATGCTTCCGAGCTTAAAACTAAAAATGGAAAAAAAGTATACACCTGTTTATCTTACACTTGATATAAGTGATTATTATATTTCAAGGAGCTATTTGAATAAAAGAGAATATATAACATGCGGATAGTCTCTTCTTTGTTTTGGATTTAAGAATAATTATGTACAAAAAGTGGAGAGTCTCATGAATATCTTCAGTATTTTTTTCTTTTTTTGTAGTTTTGCCTAATTTATTAATAATGCAGTATTGAATCAGGAGAAGTTAAATCAAAAAATAGGTATCCTTGGTGGAGGACAATTGGGTAAAATGCTTTTTCAGGCAGGAAGTAAATTTGGCTTGCAGATTAGTATTCTTGACAAAGACATATCTTTTCCAGCAGCACAAGTGTGTCCTTCATTCGTATGTGGTAATATTGCTGATTATGAAGATGTTTTACGCTTTGGCAAAGATTTGGATATTATTACTATTGAAATAGAAAATGTAAATATTCAGGCACTCGAAACATTGGAAAAAATGGGTAAAAAGGTGTACCCTCAGCCTTCTGTTCTTAGCATTGTCAAAGATAAAGGAAGGCAGAAAATATTCTATGAAGGTTCATCTTTTCCTGCTTCTGAATTTACACTATATAAAGATAAATCTGAAATTTTGGCAGATATTGATGCCGGAAAGCTCAGTATTCCATTTGTCCAGAAACTAAGGAATGATGGATATGATGGAAGGGGTGTTCAGGTGGTTCGATCAGCTGATGACCTTGAGCTTCTTCTTGAGGGTGCTTCGCTCACCGAAGAAATGGTGGAAATTGAAAAAGAAATAGCCGTTGTACTGGCAAGAAATCCATCCGGACAAGTTAACACTTTTCCCATTGTGGAAATGCATTTTCACCCATCTGCCAATTTGGTCGAGTTTTTATTTACTCCTTCTACGCTTACTGAGGATCAGCAGAATGAAGCCGAATTTCTGGCTAAAGAAATAGCTCAGAAATTAGGTATAATAGGGTTGCTTGCTGTCGAAATGTTTGTTGACAAAAAAGGAAAAATACTTATCAATGAAGTAGCTCCCAGACCCCACAATTCAGGTCATCATACCATTGAAGCGTGTATTACCTCACAATATGAAATGCACTTAAGAGCGATTTTGGATCTCCCTTTGGGCAGTACTGACCTTATCAATCCTGCAGTAATGATCAATTTACTTGGCGAACCCGGATATGCAGGTATTGTAAGATATCAGGATTTTGAACAATGCCTTGCACTCAATGGGGTTTATCCACATCTGTACGGCAAGAAGGAAACCAGACCATACAGAAAAATGGGACATGTGACAGTGATTGACAAAGATCTGAATGTTGCCATAAAAAAAGCTTTATTTGTACAAAAAGCCTTAAAAGTTGTCAGCTAAAATGGAAAAACCAATCGTCAGCATTATTATGGGTTCTGATTCTGATCTCTCAGTCATGCAACAGGCAGCTGACATGCTTACTTTTTTTTCGATACCGTATGAACTTACCATTGTTTCTGCACACAGAACTCCTGAGAGAATGTTTGATTTTGCTAAAAATGCACATCTTCGAGGGATAAAAGTGATCATTGCAGGTGCCGGCGGAGCTGCACACCTTCCAGGCATGGTGGCTTCTATTACACCTCTACCAGTGATTGGTGTACCTGTGAAATCTTCCAATTCAATAGATGGTTGGGATTCCATACTTTCTATTTTGCAAATGCCGGGTGGCATACCTGTGGCTACAGTTGCTTTAAACGGAGCAAAAAATGCCGGAATCCTTGCTGCTTCGATCCTTGGATGCAGTGATGCACAAGTACTTTCAAAAATAATCGATTACAAGGCATCATTGAAAAAAGAGGTGATTGACAAAGCTTCACAATTGGAAAAAAATAAATGATTTCTATATAACTTACACATATATCGTACATGTCCAAAAGAAATTTTCTCATTAATGCATTACTAAAAAAATGTCCCAGATGTCAGGAAGGTGACCTTTTTATTAAACCATTTAAATACACAGAACCGGTAAATATGCCGGAAAACTGCCCTGTGTGTAACCAGAAATATGAACCTGAACCTGGATTTTATTATGGATCTATGTTTTTGTCTTACATATTTTCAGCTTTTTTCTTTCTGGCAATTATTGGCGTGTGTCTGATCGTTTTTAAATTGAGTCTTAATGCATCTATGATTATACTATTATTGATTGCTGCGTCTACCTATTTTTTCTTTTTGAGGATTTCCAGATCAATTTGGATCAATCTGATGGTAAAATATGATCCTGATGCCAAGAACAAAAAGGGGGTACAATCATTTGGCTATTAATCACAAATCAGGTTGAAGAACAGATTTAACAGACTGACATCAAAAGAATGGCTTCCATTCCAGAAATCCTGGTTTAGATTTGAGACGGACGAAAAGCTTATATCTGATCACATTAGGTTTTTTTGTAAAGCAGAACCAAACGATGATGTTGTTTTATATCATGGTAATCAAAGCAATTATGTAGGTAAAATTGGTTTAAATAATGATATTCAAATTATTGATTATAAGCATTATAAAAATCAAAATATACAATATGCTTTAATAGATTTAAGAGATGAAATTGCAGATGTGATTACTGTAGAAGAATATTTGCATCTAAGGAATAAGTTTATTGACTTAGCTACGGTTGTTTATGAAAAGATGGAGCATCGTAGATTTTTTACAGTCTTCATTCCCAACATTCAACATGGCTCTCAATACTTTCCGTTTGCCTGGGATTTGGCATTGCAGTTGTCTTCCATTTACAGTTTGAAAGATGAAAAAATTGCCTGTTTACCGGAAATGTCAGATAATATAGGAGCGGGAGCCGGTTTTCAACCTGGGAATGATGTTTTTTATTGTCTTAATTTTAGAAAAGACGAAAATTCCGGAGGTCAATTTCAGGAAAGGAAGCACAATCTTTTTTCTAATAATAAACAGGTGAGTGACAGACAGCTTTCAAATTTTACAATTCCAACGTGGTTTATACTTAAACCTGCACCAAGAAAAAAAGATGAAATTTTGCATCCGGCCAAATATCCCGAAGATCTTGTTACCATGTTTATAAACAAGTTTACACTACCAGATGACAATATACTTGACCCAATGTCCGGAACCGGAAGTACGCAGGTAGCGGCACTCAAAGCAGGGCGAAATGCTTATGGAACCGAATTGAGTGATTTTTTTGCAGAAATTGCTGTACAAAGATGTTTGCAAATTACAAATCCATCCCAAAAAGAATTATTTTCGTCAAAGAACAATCAAAAATTTATTTTATTAAATAAAGATGCACGCACGATAACAAATGAAGATTTTCCAGCCATTGACTATCTGATCACATCACCGCCATACTGGGACATGCTTAACATGAAGGGAGCTGAAAATCAGGCAAAACGCATTGAAAGGGGTCTGCAAACCAATTATTCTGAAAGCACTACAGATCTTGGAAATATCGCAGATTATGTTTCATTCCTTGAAGATCTTACTGAAATTTATTATAAAGTGCTAAGCGTGATGAAAAAGGGAAGTTATCTTACAATAGTAGTAAAAAATATTAAAAAGAAGGGGAAAAACTATCCTTTTGCCTGGGATCTGGCTGACAGACTTATGGAAAAACTTACATTATTGCCTGAAGTTTTCTGGTGTCAGGACGATATAAACCTTGCTCCTTATGGGTATGGAAATACATTTGTGAGCAATACATTTCACCAGTACTGTCTGAATTTTCAAAAAATATAAGACAAATTGACCTCCTGCTTCGGAAGCTAAATTGTGATTTCAAAGTGATTTAAACAATAACCATTTTCAGGATTTTAGAGTTTTTAGGAAAACAAAATGAGCATTTATTGATTTTTCAGGATCAGGTTGTTTTCTCAAATTATGTCAATGATTTGCTAATAATGATAATACACAGAATATTTGGATATTTTTGCCATCAATTTGAAAGATTTCATGCAAGAAGTAATAATTAAAATCGCCTGTCCTGATGAAAAAGGCCTTGTTCATAAGATAACAGGTGTATTTTACCACGATCATTATAATGTGATGTCCAATATGGAATTTGTTGAACCGGAAACGGATATTTTTTTTATGAGATCAGTCATCAAAGGAGAGGTTGATATTCAGCGAACTTTTAATGGTCTGACTGATATTCTCCCTGCAGAAGCGCAAGTCACGCTCTCTTTGAAACAGAAAAAAAAAATTATTATACTTGCTACTAAGGAGCATCATTGTTTAAGCGAGCTGTTAGTACGGAATTATTACAACGAATTGAATGCCAGTATTATGGCTGTCATCGGCAACCACCCTGATCTGGGTGATCTGACGTCCCGTTTTGGTATTCCGTTTCATTATATTTCTGCAGATGGGATGACACGTGAAGAACATGAACAACTTGTCAATCAAAAAGTAGATGAATACCAACCGGAATTTATTGTCCTTGCGAAATATATGAGAATACTGACCCCTTGGTTCGTAGAAAAATACCCTAATCGTATCATTAATATACACCATTCCTTTCTTCCTGCTTTCATAGGTGCAAATCCGTATAAACAGGCTTATGAAAGAGGAGTTAAGATTATTGGTGCTACAGCTCATTTTGTTAATAGTCATTTGGACGAGGGTCCGATTATCAGACAGGAGGTACTGCATGTGGATCATACTCAAAGTTGGCAGGAAATGGCACAGGCTGGGAGAGATGTTGAAAAACTGGTACTTGCCAAAGCTTTAAAATTAGTTTTTAATGACAATATTTTTGTTATTGGTAATAAAACTGTAATATTTGAATAAATCAATTCAGAATGTTCTTTTTGGTTTTATCTTTACATCAAAAATAAAAGTAATATGAATGATATATTGGGAATAGGATCCAGAGTTAAACATCCGGCATTTGGTGATGGAGTAGTTATATCCATAGATGTAATAGCGTATAGAGTTTGTTTTATTACCTATGGCATTAAATTGGTTGGAAAAGATTACCAGGCCTGGGAAATAATTGATAGGGTAGAGGCTGAAGACAAAGTTTCATTTACCGAAGCCGAAAAGTCTCTGGTAAAAATCTTGAAAACATGGTCTGACATAACAGAAATTGTTCCGTTGGGTGACAAATGGAAAAACGGGGTGATGATACTAAAGCCTGATGATACGTCACTAAAACCTAAGGAAATTCCGATTGATACTTTTTTTCACAAAATTGTCATGGTGAGGGATCGCGTAAGAGTGATGGAACAACGTATAAATGCCAGTGATCTTTCGGACGAAGAAAAAGTAAATCTCCAGCAATACATTACAAGGATTTACGGAAGTCTTACCACTTTCAATATTCTGTTTAGAAACAAAGAAGATCAGTTTGTGGGTGAAAAAGGTGAGTAACACCTTATATATCACAATCAAATATTATTTTACAAAGTAACAAAGGAACCAACATTGACCCAAAGTAAAATTAATGCTGTAGAATCTGGTAAACTTACTTTCATTATTATTTAATTTAAATGCATTTTCAATGGTAAACAGAATAATGGTAGGATTTATGTATTTCTCAATTTTGATTATTCTGTCCGGATGTGTTGCTCCTAATAGTACATTTGAAAGAATTCCACCAGGCATCTGGAGAGGCGTTTTATTACTTGACCGACAACCTGTACAGAAATACGGGGATGACAGGGACATTGTAAAGAAGTTTGAAACTGATTCTGAACTTCCTTTCAATTTTGAAGTAGTATATGACAATGATTCCATATTTCATATTGTCATTCACAATGCTGATGAAAGAATAAAAGTGACCGATATCACCTTCGGAAGGGACAGGGCAACGGCAAAAGACACTGTTTTGATAGATTTTCCGGTATATGACACTCAGATACGGGCAATATATGAAGATGGTGTAATGGAGGGGGACTGGATAGTCAATTATAAGGAAAATTATAAAATTCCGTTCAAAGCGGTTCATGGAGTTTCTGACAGATTTACCGGTATTGGCAATGATGATGACCTGAACATTGCTGGCAGATGGGATTGCGTATTCGAAATAGCCACTGAAGATGAATATAAAGCACTGGGCATTTTTCAACAGAAAAACAGGGTGGTTACAGGGACATTTCTGACGGAAACTGGTGATTACCGATACCTGGATGGGAAAGCTGTGAAGCAGAAATTATATTTATCTACTTTTGACGGGGCACATGCTTATCTTTTTATTGGAAAACTGATGGCAGATGGAAAAATTTCAGGTACATTCAGATCAGGTAGTCAGTATACCACCAATTGGGAAGGACAACGCAATGATACATCTTCCTTGAGGAGCGCCTATACACTTTCCAAACCTGTAAACAATAACCCCTTGAACTTTACATTTGAGAATGAATCTGGTGTATTGGTTAGTATTAATGACGAAAAGTACAAAAATAAGATAAAAATAGTGCAGATTATGGGCACCTGGTGTCCTAATTGTATGGATGAAACCATATTTTTAAAGGAGTACTTTGATAATAACCCAAATGATGACATAGCCATTATTAGTATAGGATTTGAACGATATAAAGATGAAGTCAAATCAAAGGAAGCTTTGAAAAGATTTAAGAATAGGATGAATTTGAGTCACGAAGTATTATATGGCGGATATTATGATAAAAAAGCTGCCGGAGAAAAGATGCCACAGTTGGACAAAATAATGTCATATCCGACATTATTAATAACGGACAGAAAAAACAGAATAGTAAAAGTGCATACAGGTTTTTCCGGCCCGGCTACTCCTGATTATCAGAAATTTAAGGAAGAATTTGATTTATTAATTAAAGAAATACTAAGACAAAAACAATGAAACATCCGTTCTCAAAGATTGTATTTATAACTGGCGCAACATCAGGAATTGGATTTGCCACCGCAAAAATATTTGCTAAAAACGGGTACCAGCTTATACTCTGTGGAAGAAGAAAGGAACGACTAGAAGATGTCAAAAATAAACTGATAAAAAAATACAGTGTAAATATCGTTTCCCTATGTTTTGATATATCAGATCACAACGCAACTCAAAAAGCTTTTAAATCTCTTAAATCTGAATGGAAAAAAATTGACATACTCGTCAATAATGCAGGTCTTGCCAAAGGATTCAGTTCCATTCACGAAGGAAAAATAGAAGACTGGGATACTATGATAGACACCAATGTCAGAGGATTGCTATATATTACCAGGCTGGTGAGTCCGGTAATGGTTAAAGAAGGTAGAGGACATATCATCAATATATGCTCAACAGCAGGCCACGAAGTTTATCCCAACGGAAATGTATACGCTGCTACTAAATTTGCAGTAGACGCGCTAACCAAATCTATGAGACTTGATTTGTATAAATACGGAATAAGAGTAAGTCAGGTTTCACCCGGACATGTGGAAGAAACCGAGTTTGCCTTGGTTAGGTTTGATGGTGATGAAAAAAGAGCAAAAATATATGAAGATTTTGTTCCTTTAAAGGCAAAAGATGTGGCGGATACTATCTACTATATCGCATCAAGACCCTGGCATATTAATATACAGGATGTACTTATGATGGGCACCCAACAGGCTGGAAATAATCATATTGACAGGAGTGGAAGAAAAGATAAGGTAAATTAGATATTATAAAAACATTCATAGCCGATGCGTGTTAAAGCTAACGAAATTTCAATCGTGAAAAATGGAACACACAGCTGTTTTATGGTTTAGAAACGATCTTCGGCTACACGATAATGAAGCCTTAATTGAAGCTTTGTCTAAAACAAAATATGTACTCCCGGTATATGTTTTTGATGAAAGAGTATTTTTGGGAAAAACAAGATTTGGTTTTGAAAAGACAGGAAAATTCAGAGCAAAATTTATCATAGAGGCAGTGGCTGATTTGCGCGAAAACCTTAGACAAAGAGGCAGTGACCTTATAATAAGAATTGGCAAACCGGAAGAAATTGTTTTTGACCTTGCTAAAAGCATTAAATCAAGTTGGGTATTTTGTAACAGAGAGCGGACACAGGAAGAAGTGGAAGTTCAGGATAAATTGGAGCATAATTTATGGTCAATAGGCCAGGAGTTGCGTTTTTCGCGTGGTAAAATGTTATATCACACTGCTGATCTGCCGTTTCCCGTGAGTCAGGTTCCGGATATCTTTTCAAATTTCAGAAAAGAAATCGAAAACATTGTTGATGTCAGATTTCCATATGATACCCCCAAGACCATCGGATTTCCTGCTTTTAAAGAAAATAGGGGAGAGGTACCTACTCTACGTACTTTTGATAAAAATGAAGTTGATACCCTACATATCGAAAATGAAAGGTTCATTGGAGGAGAAACTCGTGCATTGTTACATTTAAGAAAATATATTTGGGATGACCAGTATGTAGGCAATTACAAAGACACCCGAAATGAAATGTATGGCTGGAACTTTTCGAGCAAATTTTCTGCATGGTTGTCCGCCGGGTGTATTTCACCAAAATTGATTTATCATGAATTAAAAGAATACGAAAAAAAAGTGAAAAAAAACGATTCGACATATTGGATGTTTTTTGAACTTTTATGGAGGGACTTTTTCAGATTGATGGGCAAAAAACATGGCAATAAAATTTTTCATAAATCAGGTATCCGAGGGATAAATCCCGGTGGAGACAAGGATCTTGTATTATTTCATTCCTGGGCTTCGGGCAATACAGGCTGGCCATTAATAGATGCAAATATGAGACAACTTAATCAGACTGGGTTTATGTCTAACAGGGGAAGGCAAAATGTAGCCAGTTTTCTCATTAAGGACATGAATATAAACTGGCTACTAGGGGCAGAATATTTTGAATCAATGTTGATAGATTATGATCCATGTTCAAATTACTGCAATTGGAATTACATTGCAGGTATAGGCTGCGATCCAAGGGAGGATCGGTATTTTAATATTATTTCCCAGTCAAAAAAGTATGATCCACATGGAGAATTTATAAGGTATTGGATTCCGGAATTAAAAAATATTTCTAATCATTTTATTCATTATCCCGAAGAAATGACTATGGATGAACAGACAAAATCAGGTGTAATCATAGGAAAAAATTACCCGCTTTCTGTCATTCCTCAAAAAAATTTGGTTTAATGTTATGGTATTATGTTAAAATATAATCGAATCCGATTAATTTAATTATAAAGTTAAGTTTATTTGAAACTATTTTACCCTTATGGACATTTTAAGATAAGTTTGCAAAATTATTAAATCAAATAAATTATTAAAATCAAATGAAGAACATTTTCTCTCTTTTCACCCTGATCATATTTTCGGGGATGGTTACAGGACTTTTTTCTCAAAAAACACTTGAAAAAGGTTCTATTAAAATGGAAATAACAAAAGTCAATGCTGAAGATCCACAAATGGCTATGGGTCTCGAGATGATGAAAGGCTCCCAAACTCAGGTTTTTTTTAAAAATGAACAATATGTTACACATATGGACATGATGGGTGGAATGGTAAAAATGCAGATACATGTCGAAAAAGCAAAAAATATGATGAATATGCTGTTTGATATGATGGGAAATAAAACCTGGATAGAATCAAAGTTGGAAGATGCACAAAGTGCCCAACAAAAAGAAATTGCATCTAAATCACAAATTGATTATGATAAAAATGATACAAAAGAAATTCTTGGATATAAATGTTATAAAATGACTGTAACAAATCCTGAGATGGATGGTATTACAGTGACAGGCTATGTAACCGAGGATATAAAAACCAAAGCCAATTTAGTACAGGGGTTTCAATCACTTGAGTTTGCTGGATATACTATGGAGTTTACAGTCGGAAGTCCGAAATTTTCCATGACTATGACGGCAATAGAAATAAACGATACGGTTGATGACAGTAAATTTTCTTTTGATACTAAAGGTTATAAGAAAATGACAATGGAAGAATTTCAAAAATCAATGGGAGGCATGGGTGCAGGGTTGGGATTCTGATTTTAACGCACCATTCAATTTTATAATAAAGGGTCTTTTGCAAAATTTGTAAATGACCCTTTATTTCATTTCTAATTAACCTATAATTAATATTATGTTAAATAGAATGTTTGTAATAAAATTGTTTGCTAAACAATTAAATCATATATAAATTACTTTTAATACCCTTTCAGTTTCAGGATGTTGAAAAAAGTAATTATGTTTGTGGAAATTTAAAGAGTTGAAGAATTATATACCATCTATAGTTACTTCCGGTAATCTGATTTGTGGATTTACTGCCATTATGATTGGAGATTTTTATTGGAGTCCCATTTTGCTTTTGTGTTGTTTTCTTTTTGATAGTCTGGATGGTCTTGTAGCCCGTGCATTAAATGTTCAAAGTGAATTTGGCAAGCAAATGGATTCATTGGCAGATGTTATTAGCTTTGGTGTTGGTCCGGCCTACCTTTATTCTCTTTATTCTCCGGATATTGAAAATAAACTATTTACCATTGCGACGTGCGCCCTTATTGTAGTTGCGGGTACTATTAGACTTGCAAAATTTAATATCACTCCTGCCAGGCCATATTTTATGGGATTGCCCATACCTGCCAATGCTGTTTTTTATATAGGAGTAATCATAGCCATAGAAAATGAAAGTCAGGCTTTTATTGAATTTTTTAGTTCGAAGGTAAATTATTTTATTACTCCCCTGTTCTTAAGTGCCATGATGCTTAGTTTTGGATTCAGGATGTTTTCGACCAAAGGCATGACAAAACAATGGCAAGACAATATATACCAGTACATTTTGGCAGTTGTGGTCATAATTTTAGCTATTAAATTCAAATATGAAGCTGTATCATACACAGTGATTGCCTACATTATACTTTCTGTTATCAATACATTAACAAGTAAATTAAAAGAAAGGTATTCCATTTAACCTTACATTGAATTATCTTTGCAGCTTTTCTGAATTTTTCTATAAATGGTAGGTCTAACAATAAAATGGCAATAATAATAACTGACGAATGCATTAATTGCGGTGCCTGCGAACCGGAATGCCCCAATAATGCAATTTATGAAGGCGGAATAGAATGGGCAATAAAAGATGGTACCAACATAAAAGGAATTTATTCACTTGAAAATGGTTCCACTATTGACGCAAGCGATAAACAGAAGCCAATCATGGATGATTACTATTATATCGTACCAGATAAGTGTACTGAATGTGTTGGCTTTCATGAAGAACCGCAATGTGCTGCCGTATGTCCTGTAGATTGCTGTGTGCCCGACCCCGACCGGGTCGAATCAAAAGAAATTTTATTGGCGAGAAAAAGTAAATTACATTTGTAAACAAGTACATAACAGTACTTTTCTTTTAAATAAAATATATGATTAACAGGAAGGGATTCTTCTACCCTATTTTAATCGATATTTTATTCCAAAACCTACATTAATATGGCCGTTTTCGGGTCGTTTTAAATCAGAATTACTAAGGGAAACACCTGCATTTGATGGGTTAGCTGTGATATCTAGGCTTTCTGCGGATACATTTCTATTTGCCAAATTTCCGTATGTAACTGAGCTATATACGACTAATGTATTATTGATATTAAAATTTAAATCAAAATTATAATTGAATAACCACTTTTTAATCAAATCATTGGCTAATACAAGTTTATTTTTATCCAGCAAGGTGTTATTAAAGGCATGGTAAATTTTTGCGCTTGATTCATCTGGTGTATAAGAACTGTATAGAAAACGCAACGTGGTAATACCGGCACCGACAGCTAACCTACTGTTAAATTTATAATACAAAGACATATTAGCTTCCATATAACCTGCAGAATTTAAAGTACTTGTAATAATACTTTCATTTATTGTATTTAATTCATTGTTATTCAATGTTTTAGAGTCTAAACCAAAAATATTGTTTGAACCTGGGATTATACTTTCCTGAACATCATTGGCGTCTGATAAAGGTGTATTTTCTGTTTGTAAAAATTTGGTATATTTGTCAAAAATCTTCAGGCCTAAGTGACCTTCCAGATATACTCTTTGACTTAAAAGCCGTTGACTGTATATTCCTGCAAAATATTGGTTAGGGGCATTAAATGTATTAAACATAACATTACTTTTAACACCCAACTGCCATTTTTGAGTATTATCATTCATTGCCAAAGGAATTGGTGATTTATCAATTTTGTACATTTGATTATCCCGGGATATAAAAATGTATTTTTTGGATAGTTGTTCCGCTAAAGTAACGTTTGATTTTCCTTTGCTTCTACTCGGTGTTGTCAAATTCATATTTTGGCCGGATTCAATTTCTACCATTTGCCTCTCTTTCTCTATATTAAAATCATGTGATTGTCGGTTTCCGAAAAATATTTTAGGTTCATTTTTATTACTCAACCTTGTTTTATCATATTTATCTGCTTTCGGCTCTATAATTATGATATGTGATATTTCAGAATTTGGAACCATATCCTTATGTGTCAATGTATCGCAATTTAACCAAGTTGTATAATGATTATTAGTTTGCTTAGATTTAACAAATCCCTTTTGGTCAACATACGTTTTAGTATCGGAATAAGAAGACAATTTTAACACATAATAGGCTGAGATCATAAATAAAAAAAATCCCGTCAATATCCAAAACAGAAAAAGATAGTTTCGCTTTTGTTTACGAACCGGCAATTCCTTATCAAGCATAGTTTCCATTCTACGCCAATTTGATTCCATTAAAGAAGAAAATTGATCATTTTCCATATCCTATTCCTGTATTAGTCATGTTAAAAAGACATTGTAATTTTTTTCTAGCTTCCCATAGGTACCACTTTGATGTACCTTCAGATATATTAAGCTCCTCCCCTATTTCTCTGTGATTAAATCCCTCTATGGCATATTTTACAAAAACTTCTTTGAACGTATTCGGCAAAGTGTTAATTTTTGCAATAATATCATCATAATCGTATGATTCTGAAATTTTATTTTCATAAATTCTATGTTCGGAGCTTTCATCCATGAGTAAAAATTTGATGTGCTTGTTTGTCTTTCTGAAGTGATCTGCCAAAGTATTAAAAGTAATACGTCTGATCCATCCTTCGAAGACTCCCCTGTTTTCGTATTTGGATATATTTTTAAACACACTTAAAAAAGCATCATTTACTATGCCGCAAATCAGCTCCTGATCATTTGTATATCTCAAACACATGGTATACATCTTTTGAAAATACTTTTTATAAAGTATCTCCTGAGCTTTACGCTCATTTTTGATGCAGCCTGAAATAATTGAAGATTCGTCTTCGTAAGAAATATCCATTGTTGCTATTTATTACATAAATAAAGACGTAAAAATTTAAACTTTAGTTGGCGGTATAAAAAAAAATGTTAGAAAGTAAACCAAGACTTTACTATCTAACATTTGATTCATAAGTGTTTAAAAAATTCCGGGGGGAAGATTATTCATCATGTTTAAACACCTATAAACAGATCTTGCTCTTCCTCCTGAGGAAAAGTGATCACTTTTTTTGTTTTGGTAAATAACCTTACAAAAAAAGTTTTGGCATTGCTCCAAAAATTGTTCATGGGTAATAATTTATACATATATTACGCACAAAATCAAAATTTGTTACCACAATATATCACAATAATGTGTTAAAGACCAAAATAAAGGGTATTCACTTAGAATTAACCTAGGGTAAACCCTGAATTATTGTATGAATTTTTCTAGCTCTTCTCCTTCAACATCATATAGTTCTTCCCAAAATTTTTTTGATCTTACATTTATTTTGGTATCGTTTACAGTAGATTTTTTCTTATGTTTGATCAGCTCCAGGTCGTCACGTTGATTTCTGGTATTGGTATCTTTTTTTTGCTTATTCTTTTTCATGACAATATAAAAAAGCGAATCTTGTTTCAGTTGATAATTTAAAGAAATAAAATATTATACAAATATCAAAATAAAACATAATATGGCAAAATATTTTTAAACTTTTTTACTTTTTTACAAAGCCTGCTTATGTGTCAGATTGTTATTTACAATTTACATCTATACATTAGATTCAGCTTTCTTTTATAGAGTTGGCAATAAGTCTTATTGTTTTTTTACGAATAAGGCGTTCAATTTCGCGGTTTACTTCCATTAGTTTATACTGGAATTTTAACGAAAGATAATCATGATGCACATCTACTATTTTAATATTAAATGAGTTTGGTTCAATAAACTGATGAAAATCTTTTAAAGAGTCGGCCAGACTGTTTTCAAGTTGTTCAATGGTTGTATGATACTGAATACCTAATTCAAAATCTATGCTTACTTTTTTAATTTCTTTTTTAGTATAATTGATAATTTCGGACATATATGCTCTTTCGTTAGGTAAATAGATGATATCATCGTCATCATTAAGCAATGTAATTTTTGACAATGTTATATCGAGAATTTTACCTTTATTGGTTCCTATTTTTACATAATCATCAATGTTTATTTCTTTTGAAAAACTAATAATTATACCGCTTATAATACCGCTTACATAATCTTTTGAAATAATGGCAATGGCAGCCGCAACGATACTGAGAGAAGTGAGAAGACTCTTAAAATCTATACCCCAAAAGCCCAGTATCATCATAATCAGACCAATGGTTACAATAAGATAATAAAGATTATTTACTCCATTTATAACATTATCTGTAAATTTATATGGAATATTTTTTCTTAATCTGTAAATCATAATCAAAACAGCTGTAACAATATTTACGATTGTAAACAGAATTAAAAATTCTATAATACTATGCAAAAAATAATACAATTGTTCGAGTGAAATCTTATGTGTCTCTACTACTTTTTTAGCTAAAAGGAGTACAACAAGAAGCAAAAATCTAATAACATATCTTACAGTTACTACAATCATGTATTTTATTTTGGTTGAAAATCAGACAAGACAAAAGCTCCATCTTCTTTTATATTATGAATGGTAAAGTTCATTTTGTTTTGCAAATTTACCCATTTTTCTGCAATCCATGGCTTAATATTGCGGTCAAGCACTACGATTTCAGGAATCACCCGTGAGCATATTTTATCAGGACTATTTTTATTAAAATGAGTAATGTAGAGGACTTTCACTTCAGTATTCGCTTTTATTTTCTGTATGTTTTCATTTGCGTGGGAAATATATATGAGGTCTTGGCCAAAATATTGCAGACTATTTACATTTTCCAAGGTATCAGATTGACAATTTATCATATCTATTTTGTGTTTTATTCTATTATTTTTTGTTGTAAACGCCAGGGTCTTCTCACTTATTTCTTTTGATTTGATACAATGGAGTGATTTATTTTGTAAAATATCTATAATAACTCCACCATATGTATCATAAATAAATAAATTTTGATATTTACTCGCTTTTAATTCGTTCATTCTGTTTTCCAGAATGGTGAAGAAACAGAAAGTCAGCATCATATAAAATATTTTTATTTGGCGCATTTCGATCCATAAAATAAGCAATATTATAGCAATTACCATTAAGAGTAAGCCTACATCGCTCACCCAGATATTTTCTATTTTACTGAATGGTAAATTACTAATCTGACCTATAAAGTAGTTTAACCATTTGATGGATGTCTCAAATACAGCCGCCAAAATAGTATTAAAACTGTTGTATATTACCTCAAATATTATGAACACTGTTCCACAGTAGATGATAAATGTGACTAGAGGTATAGCTATTATGCCACTCAATGCAAAATATACAGGAAATTGATGGAAATAATAAATTGTAAATGGGAATATCATAATTTGTGCAGCCAATGAAACATTTATTAAGTCCCAAATGAATATGGCCACACCAGACTTCGGTACCCACCAGGATTTTATTTTAGGTTGGAAATATAAAATGCTTAGTAAGGAAATGTATGAAAACTGGAAAGAAATCTGAAAAAGATAATACGGATTGTACATTAACATCGCAATAGCAGATACTGCAAGAATGTTGAAACTGTTGATGCCCTTAAATAAATTTGTGCCGATAATATATAAGCTTACCATAATTCCTGCACGAATTACCGAAGGGGACAATCCGGTTAATATTACATAAAACCAAACAATAAGCAGAAGAATTGTTATCTTAGAAATTTTCCAAGTAATATCGTCTCTCTTAATTTTTGAAAATAGCCAAACAAACAAACTTATAAATATTGCGACATGAAGGCCGGATACAGATAATACATGTATAGCTCCTGTATCCGAATAATCCTGATAAATATCTTCTGACAATAATAGTTTTTGCCCTAATAAAATAGCTTCAGCTATACCGAGAATCTGTAAATCAGAAATGTATTTTCGTAAGGTTGCAGATGCAAAGGATGATGACTTCCTTGCAAAATGGCTTAAAGGATTGTCTACTTTATTGCTGTCCGGCACATGTGCATAGGCTTTAACAAATCCCTGTTGTAAAATATCTTTTGACTTTAAATAAAAGGCGTAATCAAAAGCTTGGGGATTTGTATTCTTCTTTACTTTTTTTAAATTGCTTTTGAACCATAAAAAGTCTCCTGCTTTATATTTGCCTGCTAAAGTGTCCCTTTCATCAAACACAATGATCAGATTTGAATTGTGTTTTTGAATTGATTTATCGGAGTTCTGTTTCCATTTTGTTTTTATAAGAAATTTTTTTCGTAAACCTGATTTGAGTTCTTCAGAGATAGAACCATAAAGGATTACTTCTTTATCAGGAAGAACGGAATTTTGTAATTCATCAGCTTTCGTTTTTATACAAAGCCCACCAATCAGAAAAAATATAGTTAAAAGTAAAACCCCTTTAAAAAAAGATTGGTTAAAGTTTTTTACTATCAGATCAATAGAAAAATAAGCTGCAAACGCAATAATAATAGTTGACAAAATAATGTTAGATGGTACCTCATTTTTTTCAAAAAACAATATACCAAGGACCATTGCAAATGCAATCCTTAAAAACGGAAATGGTGACCAACTCATATTTCTGTAGTTTGTCCAAAAATATAATTATCTGGTAGTACGTAGTATATTGTTCAGCAAAAGTTACATACGCATTTACTTTGACATTGTTTTGTTTTCAGATGCATGACTAAATTCATTTACATTCAACAAATTTAATTATTTTAAAAACTATTTTATCAGAGTTACGTCTCCGGCCAAAGTTTTAATGCCGGATGGTGCCAGATACTCTACCACAAATACATATACTCCCGGAACTACATCTGACCCACCGATTTTACCATCCCACCCTTCCTGAGGCATATTTGGTTTAAAATCGTTTTTTAAAAAAACAAGATTGCCCCACCTGTCAAAAATTCTTAATTTCTCAATATTAATGACACTTTCATTTCCATAAATAGTGAAGTAATTATTGGAAGTACTTCCTGAATTTATAATATTAGGTGTTGTGATAATGATATTCTCTTTTACCCGGACTGAGATATTAATGCTTTTTATGCAGCCATGTATATCATTGATTGATACTTCATAGGTGTTGTCCAATTTTGCCTTCAGGAAGGTAATCAGACAAGTATCGCATGTAAGATTATCTGAAGGATTCCATTTGACAGAAACAATTTCTTCCGATGCAAGGTTAGTGTTGACTTCAATTTTTGAAAGTTGATCATAAGCAATTTCAAATGGTGAGTCAGCAGAAATACTAATATCAAACCCTTTTTCAACAATAATTAAAGTGTCATATTTACATCCGTTCGCGTCAATTATTTCAATCCTGTAATTATTTGGGAGCAGTGGCGTAAATATTGTGCTGTTCCCTGAAGGCTGTCCATTAATACTGAAATTATAGGGATTGATTCCACCATTTATGGCTACGATACTTATACTGCCATCACCTTCGTCTTTGCACGATTCATTCTTAATCTGTAACTCCATGGACGATGGAAAGTCTTTGTTAACGATCAGTTTCACACTTTCTGTTGTTTTACAACCTGACTCAAGATTTGTTACGACCAAGGTATAATTTCCATCTCCACTTGCACTAATACTGTTTTGATTTGGGTCGGAAATAATTTCCCCGCCGGTGGTCTTCCATTCATAACTTACTGGGTCTGATTGAGATTGTACAGATGCAGAGATGGTAGTTTGGTCTGCCCCGCAATAAAGTGAAATGTCTGAAGGCAATGTTACAATAGGAAATTCACCTTTCCTTTCTACCACAAACGTATCTCTGTTCGAACATTTATTTAGCGTGTCAGTCAATACTACATAATAGGTTGATGGCACTTCAACCAAAAGTGAATCATTGGTTTCTCCCTGAATGATATTATTGTCTATATCATACCAGCTAAAAACCAGATTTGGTCCTTGAGGAGAGTCACTTGCAATCAGATATACAGAATTATTAATACAGGTAATAGGCAATGCCGGAGTTGTTACCAATATTGGGTAATCCTGAAGATCTATGATTTCGAGTGTAGAGAAGTTTTCGCACCCATTGATAGTATCAATGGCAGTCATAGTAACCCATCCTTCTGAGTTTACGACAATAGATCTTT
>Ga0138256_10002385_pt1 | contig 20079 bp, 18 predicted proteins | sample KNB2016incub_MG_FD_105486 | JGI IMG/M metagenome (GOLD analysis project Ga0138256, IMG submission 105486) | Active sludge microbial communities from wastewater in Klosterneuburg, Austria - KNB2014incub_MG | ecosystem: Engineered > WWTP > Activated sludge > Unclassified | place: Austria... | reverse complement strand
TACAAAACCTCCTACACAAAAAATACCGGTGTCGCTGAACACCGAATAGCAAAAAGCCCTGAAGTGTTTTCTACTCTCAGGGCTTTTTTGCATTAGGGCTTTTTTCTATTCGGCATAATGTTGTGTGCTGTGGTTTTTCTCACACTAAATATTGAATATTTTACTTACAAATTTGTATGCTTGTTTTTCGCCTGTTTTAGGATTAACCCATTCGTCAATTTCCTTCGGTATTGAAGTTATTATATACGCATTGTCAAAAGTAACTTCGCCTTCACGAATCCTATCATAAAAGTCTGGGTCTGTCATTGAAACCCACTTAATTTTGAATTTTGCACCCGACCAATCAAAATCAATTTTTGCTCTATCATTATCGTTTTTATAAATCCGTACATTGGAAACTTTCATAATTGATTCTGACGGTGCAGTTACAGCAGCAAATTCGGCTTCATTCAAATATGATCTATAATTCCCCCAAAAACCTTTGTAGCCGTATTGTTGATATGCCCACTCTAAAACGTCTTCGGTTCTACTTTCAACTTTTCTGCAAGAATTATTATCAATTACCCAATTTTCCTGTTGTTTACCTTTAGGCATTGGTCTTCCATCAAACTCAATAATATCAAGAGGTTTGGCAAAGTCAATTTCGTGACCCTGTACAGCACTTGAGATACCATCATCTCTAACAATTCTAATCCATTGACTCGGATTGTCCAAATCAAGTCCTCCTGGACATAGACCACCGTTTCTACAACTGACTGCTAATAGTAATACTTTTTTTCTCATTTTAAATGTTTGCCAAATTTTATATCGTTGTTGAATTTATTAAGTAACATATCAATTACTAATCTGCGATGACACTTTTCTGTTGTATGTTCTGAACAAAGAAGTGCGACATTTTTATAGCCTTTGAATTGTTCAACAAAATTGTCAATTTTTGATTCTTTTTCTAAATACTTGTTGAACTCTATTTCAAATAATTTATAGTCTTTACTCATTGCAGAACCTTTGGTTCTTACTTCTTTCAGTAATTCGTTTTGTGGTGCCAAATCCACTCTATGAGCATATTTGCAACCATTTGCTAACTTGTCTAAGAAAAAAGGCAAATCTTTTTCAAAGGCAAATCTTGATAACTGACCATTTGGGTTTAACCTAACATCTATCAGGCAGTCAATATTGTTGTTCTTTAATAATCCAAAAAAATCCTCTGCTGATTTTTGGGTAAAACCTATGCTAAATAAATTAATCATACTCGTTAAAATTATTGTTGTTCTTATTTAATTTCCAACCGTGTAATAGATTCCAATATCTATCACAAAAATCATTTTTTTTATCTTGTAACGTGTTGCCAAAGTAATTCTCAATTTTAGCTGATTCAAACATACTTGAATTTAAAACATCTAATTTTTTAATTTCAGTTTTATTGAATATCACTTCCGATAACTCTGTATTTATGTTTTCATTAGATACAGTTTCAATTTCTCCATTTTTGTTTTTAGTTATATGAAGAACTTCAATCCAATCTCCAAACTTCTCTTCAATCTTTTGGCTTACAAAAAAGAATCTATGACAATCCACAGGTCTTTTTTCGCTACACATAAGTGCAACTGTATATTCATTTTCATATGCCTTTTCAATTCTTTTTATGCCTTCTGAGAAATACTCATCATTTCTGAATTTTTGAAAATCAACGATTTCTTCGTAATCAAAAAGTTCTGTTTTTTCAGGTCTATTACTTTTTGAAATTGGAAATATGTCTTCAAAAAATATATCAGAAGCTTTTGAAAAAACATCTTGCATTGGACTTGCCTTTGCTCCAAGTTCTGGCATATGACCATACGAAATTGAAAAATGTTTACTTGCTAATTTTAGGTTGTCTGCATTACATTGTGGAAATTGTTTTGAGTAAGGAACAGAACGGACATCTACTAAATGCGATACTTTGAAATCTTTCAAAGTATTGAGCATTTTTTCAATGTCTATCATATTTCCATTTTGAAATAATGTATAGCCTAAAGTATATAATTTCAGTTTCGACATTTTATAATTCTATTATGTTTGTATTATTGTCAAATTTATTTAAAATGTTTTTTGTAATAATTATTTCAATCATTTCCTTTTTGTTGTTGGTTATAAAAGCGTCTGAATATTTAAACATAAATTCTTTAACCTTTTGATTTTTTCCCGAATCTGCATAATTAATAAATAATTTATTTTTGTTGCTAATGTTATGGATGTAATTCAAAATAAATTCTTCTACTCCTATTTCAAAATATCTACAACTTATAGCCCAATTGAGAATTTGTAAAGCATCATTGGTAATGATGTATGTTAGTGCTGAACAAATTCCCAAATTTTCGCCATTCCCTCTAAGTATTTCAAAATAAACAGATTTTGCTTCTTCATCAAAATCATTGTCAATACCCGAAAATTTGAATTGGTTTGATTTGGAATATAATTTTATAGATTCAATATGGTTATTATCATTTATTATTTTAATTGATAATTTTGGTAAAGAATTTAGAGTGCGTTCCGTTTGAATTATTCTATATTCTTTTCTTCTATTTTGTGAACTTAAAGACAGTTCATTTCTTTCAAAAAAACACCCTGCAATTAATTGAGTAACTAATTCGTTATGATTATTCCATTCGGGTACAAACACTTCTGATAGTTTGTTTTTAACCTCATCTCTTACTAATTGGTTGTCGTCAATAAATGCAATAGAGCTTGGCAAAATAGATAGTTGATTAGCTATGATTTTGATGTTTTCACTTTTGTCATTGTCATTTGCGATTATAAAATCTATCTGATTTTTTAGAGGAAAAATCACTTCGCTTAATTCATTTATAGCCGATTCAACTACTTTAGGGTCATTTCTTGAACAGATTGCGATGAAAACGCCTAATTCATTCCCAAGCGATTTAACAAATTTCATAAAATCAATAAAAGAAACTCCCTTTTCAGTCTCCATATTCTTCCTGATTTCATCAACTCCAATTTCAGATAGTGTACCAAACCATAAAGTATCGTCTAAATCAAGTACAATAGCCTTGTAAAGCGGTTTTATTTTGCTAATTATTTGAGCAACAATTCTCATTATAATTATTCCAACGGCAGATATGTCTGTTTTACTTGAAAGTTCAAGAATAAAAGGTAGATTTTGAATTTGATATTGAAAGATGTATGACGAATTCTTTGTTATGTTTTTGCAAGTAATGTCTATTTCATTAATACTTTCTTGGTTGCCCTCATTTTCAATATTAAAATCGTTCTGTTTCAGTTCTTCAATCAAGGTAACTAAAAGCGAGTCGTTATTTGTAATAAACTTATTAAGACCTTTTATCGCAACAACAAATTCATCTGTATTGAATTCGCGAAATTTTTTGACAAAGTCATTTATATAAACTCGTAGATATGCGTTGTCAATTTGCATAGTTTTGTTTTTTATTTTATCTGACTTAATCATTCTTTAATGGCGTTTTTTTTAAAGCAAGTTTTTTCTGTTTTATCACTTTCGTTTCTTGTTGCATCGTTGTCTTTTTACCATTGCACACAACGAAGAAGGGATTAACGAAGTAAAAAAAAGAAGGGATTAGAAGCAGGCACTTTGATAACGCACTACTGTTTGTTAGAAGCACAACTGTTTGATTACCGAACAAAGTCCTTCTTTTTTTTATTTCGTTTAATCTTGATGTTATGCGCAGTTTTGCTGTACGTCACAAGTTCAAATGTATGAAGTGCTCCAATAGCATTTTACCTTACAATTATTTATGGTTTTCAAATTTTAAGGACCCATCCGAGTTATTTCGTATCAAATAAACTTCATCTGATTTACTCTGTAGTCTTTCGAAGTTTTCTTGCCAACTGCCAAGTATGGATCCATTTTCTTCTTTTGCAATGGTATATCTCCCGGTACTAAAATTGAAAAACATATAAGGAGGAGTGCTTTTTGAAGTGAGTTTAGTGCTTACGAAATAGAGTAATAGGGTAGAACCTTTGGGATTTAATTCGGTGAGATAAGTTTTGCCAGGTTTAATTCCGGAGGCGGAAAAATAAACTTTCTCTTCTGACATTTTAAAAACAATCAGCATTCTGGAATTATTATATTCCATTGTATTAAATAGCACGTCATTGTCAACTTTCCCGTTTTTTGATAGACCAATATCTCCTGTAGCGTCATTATATAAAAGAAATATAGAATTATTATTCTCTTCAAACTTCACCGGATGATTTGCTTGCTCTTTTATTCTATTATGTTCTTCATATTCTTTAACAAGTTGAGCTCTTTCTGCTTGATACTTTTTATCGTTTTCCTCAATAATTGCATTGCCAATATCTTGAATACTTTGATTTATTGCAGAGCCCGTTTCAGCATTTCTCTTGTTTTCAGCTTCACTTTTTCTTTTTAATTCCGCCTCCTGGTTTATCTTTTGTTGACGTAGTTCTTGCTCTCTTTTTATTTGTTCTTGTTCCTGTTTTTCTTTTTGTATCTGTTGTTGTGTTTTGGGAGTATCCTTTTTTTCGTAAGTAATATTACTAACACCATTAGAATGGCTAACACCTCCACCAAGTATGTCTTTACAATCACTGTTTTGCAACTTGACTAATCTCATATTGCTTACAATATTATTATCGCTATGAAACCACTTGCCTGCATTGTCATCAATGCCACCATTGCTCGCTAAAGTATAAGCCGACATTGGTACTGTATGTTGTTTTCCATCCAGTGAAACTTCAAATTCAACAGAAACAAGACAAAAAGTGCTTTGTGTATTGTTGCGAAATCTGATTCTACTTGAAGCACCGCTTTGAGTTGCAAATTTGAATGAAACTTGAACTCCGCTATTCTGAACATCTTCCCAACCCGTCCATTGCTGACAGTAAGAGTTATTAATTATACTCAATGAGAAGAAAATGATTAAAAGAATTTTTTTCATAATAGTTTATTTTAATTGTTCCGTTTATTTAAAATTTAAATTACTAATTTTTTGTTCCTGAAAACTCCAAATGGTCAATAGTTTGATAAGTGTACAAAGTACCTAAAGGGTTATAACCATATACATAAGGCAACTGAATTAGACATGCGCTCGTAGTCATATAAATTGTGTTAGGAGTTCCGCCAGAAAAAGAAAAATATTTTGTTGAAACATTATAAGTACCACCGTAAAAGGAAATAACATTTCCATTTTTTGTTATTGGGGTGTTTGTATAAAATATTGAAGGAAATGCACTACTTGAATATTGAAGGGTTATTGTATCGTCTGCAATTTTGTTTATATTCAAAGTTGTTGCTCCAATTTGTAAGTAACTTGAATAAGGAAATGTAGTACATGCAGAGTTTGTGCCTAAATTTATTTGACCAGGAAGATACTGACCGTTCCCTGAATAATTACCCTGCATCAAATCTGCATTTGATGTAGTTGTTGATGTAGTCGTGCCAAGGTCAACTTTTTTACACTCATTTATTCCAACGGTTATGCTGCCTGACCATGACTGTGAGCCTTGGGATGCGGTGTAAGGGTAGGTTCCTGCTTTAAGATTAAACGTTGCATTTCCAGTTTCTCCACATGCCGGTGAACCACTAAAATAGTATATGGAAATGTTTTTTGTTTCTCCATTACAAGTTACTGTAATACCAGAGGCAGGTATAAAGACCGAACTCCAAAATATAATATGTGTATCAGTATCTGCCACAGGTGTTGGAGTAGAATCGTTGTCAGATTTTTTGCATTGGCTTAGTGCGAATACAACTAAAATTAATAGAATGACTGTTGAAAGTTTTTTCATTTTGTTTATTTATTAAGTGTTTGAGATAATTTAAGAAGAATTGTAAATACTGTAGTCTGTTTGAAGTTAGTAGTGTCGTTTGTTCGGAGCGTTAAAATTGCGCATAACGTCAGTCTGTAAAAAAAATATTTTTTCAGCATTTACAAATGTAAATTAATTTCAATAATTTTAATAGGAAAATGAACAAAAAATGCCTCAAATACAAGGTGTCAATCGTGAATAAATCACTTTTTCAAACTTAGAGAGTCAGATAGCAAAAGACAATGAGATTCGAATTGTAGATGCTTTTGTTGAAGAGTTTATTTCACCTGTCAGGGGCGCAAAGGAGTGCGACTTGACAGGTGAAGTCATGTGCTACTGTTTGTTCGGAGTTCGTCTGTATGAGTTATGCGATGTCACTAAATAAAGTGTTTCCTATTTCCTCCAACATTAGTAACGCTTTTGCCATTCCTTCTAAAGAATAATCAATGTGTTTTTTATAATAGTCAGGTAGTGCTTCTCTTTCTGCTTGAATTTTTTCCATTGCTTCTCTGTCATTTGAACCTTTTTCTAAATGCTGATATTTAAAGTCCGTTTCAATTGTTGTGTAATGCACAACTTGTTTTCGCCTGTCATTTACTTCCTTATATTCAGTTCTTCTAAAGTTGTCAAGCCAAATATAATTTTCATTTGAATGAAATTGAGGCGGGATAATATCCAATGCTGTGGTAAAGAAAACTCGGGTTGAGTTAATTTTATCTGGGAAAAAAGCTGCTATCATGTCTCCAATTCTGTCCCAAAAATTATAAACGCATTGACTGGCTATATCTCCAAACATTCCGTAACGCTTTCCATAGTGGTTTTGATAATTAGGATAAACCATTCTACCGCTAAAATATGCAGCATCATCCAAAGGATTGTTGATATAAGGTTTATATACATAAAGCGATCCAGTAAAATAGAGTATCTCTTCTGAACAAAAGAGTATATCATCAAAGTTTTTTGAAAAGTAATAACGATTGGAATACTTTAAAGAACATTTACGAGTTGCCTCACTGTGCCACATTAAAAGGTTTCGTCCTTGTAACCTATACTCACGATTAAGCCCTGTCAAACTTGTCAATCCATGTTCGTCATACATTTTTTGATGGAGTTTGTGAAATTCCCAAATTATTTCATCCGGGCTAACTGTTGTTTGGTCTGTTATTTCCTGCATAAAGTTTCTACCAAAGTTATTGTTTTTCATTTCTTGTCCTCCTTAAACCCTGCAAAAATCCATAAGGCAATTCTTGCAAGTATCCAATAAATTGGAATTCCAAAAATCAATAAACCAAGGAAAGTTTTCTCATCACCGTTATCAAGTGACGCCCCAATCATAGCTACCAACAACGGCAGAATAAAACTTGCGGCAATATTCAATCTATAAACTCCCTTAGGAAGTGTTTTAAATGCGCCAAAAAAGTTTTTCATAACTATATTTTTAAGTTAGTTTCTTGCAGAATGTTTCTGGTTAGCACTGCCGCCAAGCATGACGCATAACATTCATATATAAGAAGTTTTTTTACTGTTGATTGCTGCATATTTACTCTATATTGAAATATTCGGAAGGTGGTAGTTTGTCTAAAGGGCTTTGTATTTTACTGATATGTTTTTTGCTTACATGTGTGTAAATCATTGTAGTACGAAGGCTGTTTTGTCTCAACAAGTCTTTAATGGCAAGTTGATGTATATCGTTATTTCTAACCACTTGCATGGTTTCTTTTGTTGCCGGTGTTGTTGTAGCTTGTTGTATCATAGCGGTCATAATTTTAAAACTTACAGTGGAACTAAAGTGTTTTTTAAACCTGCTAACATTTAGGGTAAAGATTAAATGATGCTGTAAACTTAAGAATTTATTTCTAAATATCAAATAAAAAGAAACATTTTCCGGTTTGTTGTCCCCAAAGTTGAACCGGGCATAAACAAAAAAGCCGCCCTTTGGGGCAGCTTTTACCAATGAGGAATAATTTTATTAAACAGACTCAGCCAAAACAACAACTTTGTTTTTAAGCATTTCTACAACACCACCTTTAACATTAAACTCAAGAGTTTCTTTAGCGGTTTTTACTTTCACCTTGCCTTTGCCAAGAGTGGAAATAATTGGAGCGTGGTTGTTAAGCATTTGGAATTTACCGTCAGCACCAGGAACGGATACAGACGTTACTTCGCCTTCAAACACTTTTTTATCGGGAGTTATAATTTCTAAAAACATTTTTAATTTAATAATTAGTTAATCCGAAAAATTTGAAAATGAAAACAAATTCATTATCAAATTATCATATTTTCAAATTGATTATTTATTTAGCTTCAGCTAAAAGTTTTTTACCTTTTTCGATAGCATCGTCAATAGTACCTACTAAGTTAAATGCTGCCTCAGGATACTCATCTACTTCACCATTCATAATCATGTTAAATCCTTTGATGGTTTCTTCAATAGGCACCAGCACCCCTTTTAGTCCGGTAAACTGCTCTGCTACGTGGAAAGGCTGCGACAAGAAACGTTGTACCCTTCTTGCACGGTGCACAGCCATTTTATCTTCGTCACTCAACTCGTCCATACCTAAGATGGCAATAATATCTTGCAATTCTTTATAACGTTGCAATAGTTGTTTTACTTTTTGTGCAGTTTCATAATGTTCTTTACCTACTACATCTTCAGAAAGAATTCTTGAGGTAGAGTCCAGAGGGTCAACAGCAGGGTAGATACCCAACTCTGCAATTTTACGGCTCAATACCGTTGTTGCATCAAGGTGGGCAAATGTTGTAGCCGGAGCAGGGTCTGTCAAGTCATCGGCAGGTACATATACAGCCTGTACAGAGGTGATAGATCCACGTTTTGTTGAGGTGATACGCTCTTGCATCAGACCCATTTCTGTGGCAAGTGTAGGCTGGTAACCTACGGCAGAGGGCATACGTCCTAAAAGTGCCGACACCTCAGAGCCTGCCTGTGTGAAACGGAAAATGTTGTCAATAAAGAAAAGAATATCGCGGCCGCTGCCTGTGCCATCACCATCGCGGAAATGCTCTGCAACGGTTAGTCCTGATAATGCTACACGCGCACGTGCTCCGGGAGGCTCATTCATCTGACCGAAAACCAAGGTTGCTTTTGAGTCGGTAAGTTTGTTATAATCTACCTTACTCAAATCCCATCCGCCTTGTTCCATGCTATGCTTAAAATCGTCACCGTAGTTAATAACGCCCGATTCAATGAACTCACGTAACAAATCATTCCCTTCGCGAGTACGTTCACCCACACCGGCAAAAACAGAAAGTCCGCTATAGGCTTTGGCAATGTTGTTTACCAATTCCATAATCAATACGGTTTTACCTACACCGGCACCACCGAACAGACCAATTTTTCCACCTTTACTGTAGGGCTCCAAAAGGTCAATAACTTTGATACCTGTAAACAAAACCTCAGAGGCAGTAGATAGGTCTTCAAACTTTGGTGCTTCGCGGTGAATAGGTAAGCCTTTATCTTTTGAAACGGCTTTCATACCGTCAACAGCATCGCCAACAACGTTAAACAAACGGCCTTTGATGGCATCGCCCGTAGGCATTTTAATGGCATCGCCTGTGGCAACCACGTCCATTCCTCTTACCAGACCATCGGTGGCATCCATAGAGATGGCACGTACAGTGTCTTCGCCAATATGTTGCTGGCACTCTAAAATTACACTTGTTCCGTCAGGGCGTTTAATTTCCAAAGCCTCCATAATGTTTGGAAGTTTAGTGTTTTCGCCTTCAAATGATACGTCAACAACGGGTCCGATGACCTGGGTTATTTTACCTTTATTCATGAATGATACTTTTATTCGTTCTGAAATCTTATTTTTTCAAGGCGCGAAATTAATATTAATTTTCATTGCTTCATCAAATTGAAGGGAATGTTGTTAACAGTTATGTAATCTGCTGATGTTTAATGAATAGCATAAAAAATGCGCAACCCTCAGCAAGAGTTGCGCATAAACTGAATAGTACTAATTTGGACTCTTTTAACTATTTCAGCACAGGTGTGCTTTCAGGATGTCAGCGGTCTTTTTGTTTTTAAGTTTTTTTATGGCTTTGTCTCTTACCTGACGCACCCTTTCACGTGTAATATCCAGTCTGTCTGCAATCTGTTCTACGGAATATTGATCATCATACTCAATGCCAAAATACATTTTAACAACCTGACGTTCGCGGGGTTTTAGTTGTTTTAAAGTTAACATTAAATCGTGCTTTACCGATTCATTACTCAGGTTAAAATCTACGGGTTGGTTAGAGGGGTCGCAGTATAATTCGTGTAAGGATGAAGAATCATCGTCATGGCTAACCGGTGAATCCAACGAAACGGGAAACATATTTACAGCCATGGCTTCCTTTACTGCCTGTGGTGATGTTTTCATTGCTTCGGCCAGTTCCTGCAAACTCATTTCACGGCCATTGCTTTGTTCAAATTCACACTGTAGTTTTTTTATTTTAGAGTATTGTGAAACCTGATTGAAAGGCAGCCGCACCAAACGCACTTTCTCTACTAAAGCAATCATAATGGTTTGGCGAATCCACCACACAGCATACGATATAAATTTAAATCCTTTGGTAGAGTCAAATCGTTGTGCTGCTTTAATCAGGCCTATGTTGCCTTCATTAATAAGGTCTTCTAATGTCAACCCTTGATTTTGATATTGTTTGGCAACGCTAACCACAAAACGAAGGTTGGATTTAATGAGTTTGTTCATTGCCGACTGATCACCGGTTTTTATTCGTCTTGCAAGTTCATCCTCTTCGTTTGGGGTTAATAAATTTTCCTGTGCAATTTCGTTTAGATAGCGTTTCAGACATTCGTTATCACGAGTGGTAATGGAATTGGTGATTTTCAGCTGTCGCATGGCAATTGGTTTTTAATAGTTATACTTGATTGGGTGATTTTGTTGAAGGCAACAACCTTGCCAAAAAATTCATGCAATCCACATTTCTTTTTATTTTCAGGTAGTGATTCTATTCACAAATCATAACGTTAATCGGATAATGATTTTTTATTTTCTTAAAGATTTCTGAATGCAAGGGGGCATTTTAAAAGGGTGTTCAATTGTTTTTACTTTTTAAAAAAAGAGGGGATTTTTTTATTTCAGAAAAGTTCAAAAAAAAATGTAGTTTTGCACGCGTTTTATAAACGGCATTATTGAAAAATAAAAGCTGTAGATGAAATTAGTTCCCAGCGCATGTGGCGTAATTGGTAGCCGCACCAGACTTAGGATCTGGCGGGGAAACCCGTGGGGGTTCGAGTCCCTCCATGCGCACTCAACTGTTAAAGCTGAAGCTGTACAGCTTCAGCTTATTTTATGTAATTAAAAAAGCAAAATGAATATCCAAAAAGAAGAGGTTGCCCCATTAAACGCACTCATCAGAATTAAGTTGACCCCCGAAGACTATAAGTCGGATGTGGACAGTGCCATCAAAAAATTCAGAAAATCAGCTTCTATGCCCGGCTTTCGCCCCGGACATGTTCCCGAAGGGATGATTAAAAAAATGTATGGTAAATCTTTTCTTGCAGACGAAATCAATAAGATTGTAAGCAAGTCGCTTTATCAGTTTTTTCGTGATAATAATATAGCTGTTTTAGGCGAGCCACTTCCAAAAGAAGTTGAAAACCAGAATAATTTTGAAGAGCCAAAAGATTTTGAATTTTTGTTTGAAATTGGTCAGGCCCCCGAGATTGATATTAATCTTTCTTCATTGGTAGCAGTTGATTTTTATCAGATAGCTGTAGATGAAAAACGTGTTGACACCTACGTTGAAGATCTGCAACGCAAGCACGGTAATTTTTCAAACCCCGAGGTGTCAGAAGAAAGCTCTATACTTTATGGAGAGTTTGTGGAATTAGACGAAAGTGGCCAGGAGAAAGAAGGCGGCATAAGAAGCACTACTACTCTTGCAGTAAATTTGGTGAAAGATGCTGCAGCCAAGGCAAAGTTAACAGGGATTAAAAAAGACGAAACCGTTACACTGAACCTGATGCAGGCCATGCAAGATGCTACGGAAGTAGCCTATATGCTCCGTATCGAAAAAAATGTGGCAGAGCAATTAACTTCAGAATTTAGCTACAAGATACTTTCTATTAATAAAGTAGATAAACTAGAGGTTGGACATGAACTTTTCGATAAAGTGTTTGGAGAGGGTGTAGTTTCTTCGGAAGCGGACTTCCGCAGTAAGGTAAAAGAGGATATTGCAGCTATGTTTATGCGCGAAACCATTCATAAATTTAACCATGATATTGAAGATGCCATGCTCGACCATCTGAATATCACATTGCCTGATGATTTTTTGAAGCGATGGATCATGGAAGTGAATGAGAAGCCATTAACTGCAGAGCAGATAGAACAGGATTATCCTGCCTACTCTCGACAGATGAAATGGAAAATGATAGAGGGCAAAATAATAAATGAGCAAGAGATTAAAGCAGAAGAGCATGAGATGACAGAATATGCAGCAGCAGTTATAATGCAACAATTCGGACAATATCAGTTAGGTGCTGATATGATTGCGGATTTTGCAAAACGTTACCTTCAGACCGAAGAAAACAGAAATAAAGCTGAAGAAGCCGTTAAAAGCAAAAAAGTTTTTGACTATCTGAATCAAAATGTAAATAAAAACGTTAAAGAAGTCAGCTATGACGATTTTGTAACCATTGTCAGAGAACATAAACATTAAAATAAAAAAAATCAACCGGAAAATATATGAATTTTAAGAACGAATTTTTCAAATATGCCACCCAACATCATGGCATCAACAGTTTGGCTGTAGGTCATTACATTGAATCGGCAATACGTGCCGAAGGTTACATTTCGCCAACCATTATAGAAGAACGGCAGATGAACGTTGCCAGCATGGATGTTTTTTCAAGATTGATGATGGACAGAATTATTTTTTTGGGAGTACCGATTAATGATTACGTGGCCAACATTGTGCAAGCACAGTTGTTGTTTCTCGAGTCAACCGATGCAAAAAAAGATATTCAGATTTACATGAACAGCCCGGGAGGCTCTGTATATGCAGGATTGGGTATTTACGATACCATGCAATACATCAACCCTGATGTGGCCACCATCTGTACCGGTATGGCTGCATCTATGGCAGCAGTATTGTTGTGTGCCGGTACAAAAGGTAAACGTACTGCACTCAAACATGCCCGTGTGATGATTCACCAGCCTATGGGCGGTGCCGAAGGACAGGCCTCAGATATTGAAATTACAGCCCGTGAAATTCAGAAACTAAAAAAGGAGCTGTACGAAATTATTGCTTCGCACAGCGGTAAAGATTATGATACCGTGTGGAAAGACTCTGACCGCGACTACTGGATGACTGCCGGTGAAGCTAAAGATTATGGTATGATTGATGAGGTGTTGGTAAGAAATAAAGCAACACAATAATTATTATAAACGAAGTGTGATAAAGTGAAAAAGCAAAACGAAGTAAAGTGTTCATTCTGTGGCAGAGATAAAAGTGCTACACAGGTTCTAATTGCAGGCCTCAATGGTCATATCTGCGACCAATGTGTGACACAGGCTGTGGAAATTATTTCGCAAGAGTCAACAGAACTGCAAAAGAACAAACACGGTGCAACATTTAATTTGCTGAAGCCGGCAGAAATAAAAAGCCATCTTGACGAGTATGTTATTGGTCAGGATTATGCCAAGAAGGTATTAAGTGTTGCCGTATATAATCACTTTAAAAGAATTTCGGGAGCCGGAAAAAAAGACAATGATGTAGAGATAGAAAAATCAAACATTATTATGGTTGGAGAAACCGGCACTGGAAAGACCTTACTGGCACGTACCATTGCCAAGGTGCTTAAAGTGCCATTCTGTATTGCCGATGCAACCGTATTAACCGAGGCAGGCTATGTAGGCGAAGATGTAGAGAGTGTATTGACGCGATTGCTGCAAGCTGCCGACTATAATGTGGCTGCTGCCGAACATGGCATTGTCTATATTGATGAGATAGATAAAATTTCGCGCAAAAGCGACAATCCTTCCATCACCCGTGATGTGAGTGGAGAAGGTGTACAACAAGCCTTGCTTAAAATGCTGGAGAATACCATCATCAATGTTCCGCCACAGGGAGGCCGCAAACATCCGGATCAGAAAATGATTCCTGTAAACACACAAAACATTTTGTTTATCTGCGGAGGCGCTTTTGATGGTATTGAAAAAATTATTGAACGCAGATTGCAATCACAGTCTATCGGATACAGTACAAACCGCAGTCAGGAAGTTTTTGATAAAGGCAACCTGTATCAGTATGTGGCACCGGCAGATTTTAAAAAATATGGATTGATACCGGAGTTGATAGGGCGTTTACCTGCAATATCATACCTGCAACCCTTGAGCAGAGAAGCACTTCGCAGTATATTAACAGAACCGAAAAATGCACTCATCAAACAATATCAAAAGCTGTTCGAGCCAGAAGGTATTCAATTGAAATTTGATGATAATACGTTGGATTTTATTGTGGACAAAGCCATAGAGTTTAAGCTGGGTGCACGCGGACTACGCTCCATCTGCGAAACCATCATGCTTGATCTGATGTATGAACTGCCACAGGTTAAGAATAAAAAAGAGCATACGGTTACATTGGAATATGCTCGCGAAAAAATAGAAAAATCAAATCTTGGGAATCTGAAAGTTGCCTGAGCAATATTTTAAAAAACAAGTTAGTCTTAATCCAGATTGAAAATCAGTTCGGATTTTTTATTGTGAATTGTAGGAGCTAATTTTTTTCAGGCCTCTGTCAGCTCAAACTCATAAAACTCCATGATGGGGTTAGCGAGGAGTTTCTTGCAGGCTTCGTCAACTTTTAATTGTGCTTCTTTTTTATCAGCAGCTTCTACTTCGCAGGTAATGTGCTTGCCTATGCGTACATTGGTAATCATGGGTAAATTGAGGTTATGCATGCTGGCAGAAACGGTTTTTCCCTGTGGGTCTAAAAGTGCTTTGTGCGGCATTACCTTGATGTGAGCTAAGAATTTCATTGCAAAAAGTTAAGTTGTTGTGCTGTTTTTTATCACCGACAAAAGTACATACAAAATAACAATCAGCGGCAGCGCACCAATTTTAAAAACCAACAATAAAATGGTAGCGGCAATTATGAGCAGGTAAGGAAAGAGGTTTTCTCTAAAACCAAAGTTTTTAAATTTTAAAGAAAATAAAGGTATTTCTGCAATGAGTAACCACGACATGATTAAAATATAAATAACATACGCTGTAGGATGCTGAAACATCAGGTAAACAGTTGCCTCCATCCAGTTGTTGCCTTGGGTAGTGCTGTTGACTAAGTAGTTTTGAATCAGATTAGGAAATGCTGCAATGGCAAGGGCATTAGCCGGTGTAGGCAATCCAATAAAACTGTTTGTCTGACGTGCATCATTATTGAACTTGGCCAAACGCAATGCAGAAAAAACAGCTAATAACAAAGGTAGCCAGGGCAAAATCAACTCCGGAAACGGCATTGCTGCATTGGTATGATGCAACGGGTTGACTACAATAAAAAGCTGCATCATGATCATGGCAGGTAAAACACCAAAAGTTACCATGTCAGCTAAAGAATCCAGGTCTTTGCCAATGGCAGAATATGCTTTGAGACCACGGGCAGCAAAACCGTCCATGAAATCGAAAGCCGCAGCTAACAATATCATCCACCCGGCACCGGCAATATGACCGGTAAAGCAAAATACAATACCCACACATCCACTTAGCAAGTTAAGACAAGTGATGAAGTTGGGAATGTGCTTTTTAACAGTCATGATTTTTATTGATGATGGAATGTTGGAAAATTACTCGTTAGTATGCTTTTATTTAAACGGATTACTGTAAATTTGGGTGTAAATATTAAAAGGATTTTTTAAAACAAGCATGTTTGGCAAAGAAAAAAATAAAATTTGTCATTTATCGTTTTGTATAGATATCCAAATCGTTAGTTTATGAAAATAGTAACCCTCACATGGTGTTGTTTGATTTTAAGCGTAGTCTCTATAGCGCAGACTGCTCCTAAATACAGTAATGAGTTTTTAAATCTTGGCGTTGGTGGCAGGGCTTTGGGTATGGGCGGTGCACAGGTTTCTCAGGTAAATGATGTAACAGCAGGCTATTGGAATCCCGCAGGCTTGGTGCATTCACGTGGTGACATTCAGGTGTCTTTTATGCACAATGAATATTTTGCCGGTATTGCCAAGTATGATTACTTAGCCCTGACAGCACCTATTGACACAATGAGGCGCATTGGATTCTCCGTTCTCCGATTCGGTATTGATGATATTGCCAACACTATTGAACTGAAAGATAACGATGGAAATATAGACTACAACCGTGTGACAGGTTTTTCTGCTGCTGACTATGCATTTTTGGTTTCTTATGCCAGTAAGAGTGCAATCAGTGGATTAGATTATGGAGCTAATTTTAAAATTATACACCGCAAAGTTGGTGACTTTGCAAAGGCTTGGGGTTTTGGACTCGATGCCGGCATTCAATATCAGGCAGGCAACTGGCGAACCGGTGCAATGTTGAAAGATGTGACCTCTACCTTTAATGCGTGGAGCTATACACTGAACGATCGTACCAAAGAAGTTTTTATTCAAACTGGTAATGAGATTCCGGAGAATGGATTAGAACTTACCTTGCCACGATTAATTCTTGGTGTTTCACGACAAGTTAATATAAAGAAATTTACAATTACACCTGCATTAGATTTAGAGACAACTTTCGATGGCAAAAGAAATACCTTAGTTAAAACAAGTTTTGCCAGTATAGATCCAAGAATCGGTGTTGAAGGCGGATATAATAATCTTGTTTATGTGCGTGCAGGCGTGAGTAACTTTCAGCAGGTAACCAATATTGACGGCAAAAAGACAACCACCATTCAGCCGAACATAGGTGTTGGAATAAAATTGCGCAATCTGGCTATTGACTATGCACTAACAAATATTGGAAATACTAATTATCTTTATTCAAATGTGTTTTCATTGCGATTGACGGTCAACAAACAGAAAAAGACATGAGAAAACTTTACGCACCAATAGTTTTTCTTCTTCTTCCGGTTTTGAGCATCGCTCAGTTCTCGAACAGTTGGATTAATTTTAACGGAGCACAGCCTTATTCAGCACAACAATATTTTAAAATTAAAGTCTGGAAACAAGGTATTTATAGACTTGATTATAATTTATTGCAACAGGCAGGATTTCCTGTTGGAATAAATCCCAATCAGTTTCAGATTTTCAGCAATGGACATGAGCAGTATATTTATGTTGAAGGTGCTCAGGATAATTCATTCGACCCGTCAGATTTTATTGAGTTTTATGGCAAGCCAAATAATGGTGCTGCCGATAAAGAGTTGTATGATAATCCGGCCGACCAGTTGAATCCCGACTTTAGTTTGTTTTGCGACACGGCAGTTTACTTTCTTACGGCAGCTGTACTTCCCGGAACACCGGTGAAACGGATGATTTTGGAAACCGATGTAAACTTTTCACTTTACATGCCGGAAAATTATGTTACAAAAACACTCAAAAGAAACTATACATCAAAATATCTGAAAGGTGATTCACAAGGAGATGTTGACCCATCCTATAGCGGGCCTGAAGGTTTTTCCGGAAACACATTTTCTGCAGCCGCTCCGGCAGATAATTTTTCACTTCCCAATGTTTCGACTTTTACTACTGCGCCAACTCCTAATGCGGAGGTTAGAATGGTTAATGCTAATTATGACGGCCATTTTCATACATTTAATGTTGAATTCAACGGGAATGCTGTTTTTACGGACAACTCAATTTTTGGCTACGGGCGACATGACTATAATTTTAATCTTCCGGCATCATCATTGTCACTAACAAACAGTTTGGTGTTTAGTGGTGTAGCAAATTCAGGTGGAACAAACCTTATGTCTGTTACCTATTTTAAACTTCAGTACCCTCATGCTAATTCTTTTAATGGTGAGTTGGAACCTTTTCAGTTTTTCACTGTCAGCAATGGTGGAAACAAAGCAAGAGTAGATTTTACTGACTTTCTGAGCAGTGACAATTCTACACGATTCGTTTATATAATTTCAGGTGACACTGTTTCTAAAATAACAACTGTGAGAACAGGAAATTTGCTTCAGGCCTTGATTCCTGTAAATGGTGCTGAAAAGAATTGTTTGCTTGCACCGGTGTCAGCCCATTATTCTTCAACTGTTGATTTTTATTTATCACCGGAGAACAACGACCCCGATCCACAGAAGTTTGCACGTTTTATTAACTACAGCTACAATCAACCACAGTACGATTATTTAATTGTATCGCATAAGAAACTCTGGAGCGAAGCAGTAAATTATCGTGACTTCAGAACACAGACAGGCTACAACCCATTGCTTGTTGATATTGATGAGTTATATGATCAGTTTGCTTATGGCATTTACAAACATCCATTGGCAATAAAAGACTTCTGCCGGTTTTCTATAGCAGCATTTAATAATAAACCGGATTATTTGTTGTTGCTGGGTAAGGCCGTTTATCCGGAAGAGGTACGTGTGAGTAATGTAGCAGACACACTTTGTCTGGTGCCTACCTATGGCAATCCACCATCAGACTATATGTTCAGCAATAAAATTGTTGACACAACTTTTGTTCCACGTCTTGCAACAGGGCGTATAGCTGCACAGAATATAGCTGATGTTACAAACTATCTGGAGAAAGCACAGGCTCATGAAGCAGCAAGACAGAACTGTCCTGACGACTGGTTGAAACATGTCTTGCATTTTATTGGAGGGAATAATGGTTTTGAACAACAAAGCATCAAAGCTTTTATGGATCAGAATGAAGCAGCTATAAGAGATACATCAATGGGCTGTACGGTTACAAACTATTATAAAATTTCTACTGACCCAATAGAGTATATTCAGGCTGTGGAGTTGCAGGCACGTATTGACAGTGGTGTCAGCATCATGACATTTTTTGGTCATGCAGCAGGGTCAACTTTTGATATTGCAACAGACATTCCACAAAACTGGCACAATGCAGGACGCTATCCTGTTGTATTTGCACAGTCATGTAATGTGGGTGATATTTATTCACCTTCAAGATTATTGAACGAAGATTTTGTTTTACTTCCGCAAAAAGGATCAGTAGGATTCTTAGCAAAACCCCGACTTGGAAATATTCAGGAGCTGGGTGAATATTCTATACAATTATACCGCAACGTTGCATACAGAGATTATGATAAACCTATTGGCATGGCAATAAAACATGCGTTGGATTCCATGATGCAAACTTATTACAGCAATAATGGAATGGTTTATAAATCTACTGCATTGGGTATGCTGTGGCATGGTGATCCCGGATTGAGATTAGCACCATCATTGCAACCCGACTATGCAGTTTCACAGCCGGCAATAACATTTCAACCTACTGAGGTTACTTCCGAACTTGCCGATTTCAAAATGAATATTGCAATAAGTAATTTGGGTAAAGCAACCAAAGATTCTGTTACAGTTCATGTGGTGCGAAAATTTCCTGATAACAGCACAGCAGCTTTTGATACATTGATTCCTTATATACCTTATAAAGACACACTGCAACTCACTATGAATGTTGATGTGAATAAAGGAACAGGCTTGAATTATTTTGATGTTTTTGTTGACTATGCCGGTACCATTACTGAATGTAATGAATTTAACAACAGAGTACTTAATGTGCCGCTACAAATAATTTCTACTGATATCACACCGGTATATCCATTTAAATACGCCATTGTGCCTGATCCTTCAGTAATTTTAAAAGCTACAACAGATAATATTTATGCAGCACAAAAAACTTATCGCTTTGAATTAGATACAACCGATGCTTTTAATTCGCCATTTCTAAGATTTAAAACGATAACGCAAACCGGAGGCATCATTAAGTGGCCATTACCATTCACATGCGACAGTGGAAAGGTTTATTATTGGCGGGTAAGTCTTGATCCAACACTTTATCCTACTGCATTTAAATGGAAAGAGAGTTCTTTTATTTATATTCCGCAGAAGACAGGATGGAGTCAGGCACATTTTTTTCAATTTAAAAATGATAGTTATACCAACATCGTTTATAATAAGCCACAACGTAAGTGGGATTATGAAAACACACAGGCAGAGTTGCGGGTGTCAGCATGGGATGTGCCCGGGCAAGGCATTACTTCAGATAATGTTCAACTCAACAACCAACTGATTGCAACAGGGGGTTGTAACTATCGTGCCATTTACGCAGTGGTGCTGGATTCAATATCATTA
>Ga0138256_10002384_pt1 | contig 20095 bp, 9 predicted proteins | sample KNB2016incub_MG_FD_105486 | JGI IMG/M metagenome (GOLD analysis project Ga0138256, IMG submission 105486) | Active sludge microbial communities from wastewater in Klosterneuburg, Austria - KNB2014incub_MG | ecosystem: Engineered > WWTP > Activated sludge > Unclassified | place: Austria... | reverse complement strand
GTCCGCCCCGTTGGGGCTTTTTGTGGCTGACATCCCCAAACCCAGGGCGTTGCCCTGGGCTGACTTATGGCTGGCCCGTTGGGCCGGAACGCAAACGGAATTGCACTCAAACGCTGCGTGCTGGGCCGCATCGAATTTGAGCGACACACACACTGCGGATGATTCAACCACGACTGTAATTCATCGAGCGATCCTAAGCCACGCATCGAATTTTCCAGGCAGCGCGTCGCTCAGGTCGATTCGCTGATCGCCATTTTTTCCGTCAAGTAGCGGAGCACATCGCGGACTGACACGATGCCGGTGAGGCGACTTTCGTCATCCACAATTGGAATGTGGCGATACCCGCCAAGATCCATTTCCTTCAGTGCAAACGCGACTTTGGCAGTGGCAACCAATGTGCGAGGTGCCAGGGTCATAAACTCAGAGACAGGACGGTCACCCAGACTTGCTGCGTCAGTGTTGAGTTTCATCAACGCATCTCTTTCGCTGAAGATGCCCACAACGCGGTCGCCGTCGGTGACGACCACAGATCCGATGTGCCGATCGATGAGAAGTCGGAGCACCTCCCGCACGGAGCAATCAGGCGCGACTCGGACCGGCTTGCTGGGAGAGAGAGCCGTGAGCCGATCCTCCAGAAGCGCGCGTTCAACGGAATCGCCGGGCTCGGACAGGTGAAGTCGTGACAATGAATTGCCACACTGCGAGCAGTCATCGGTGCCTTCGAGAGTCTCGGCACCGCAGGAAGGACATGTAATCATGAGACGGTCCAGGTATCGCCAGAGTTAAAGAGTTTCGTAAGATCACCTTCACCTTGTTGCGCCTTAACGGCTTTGATCTGCTTATTGATTTCGTCGTCGTAGCGTGGAGCATCCACCGCCCGGAACACTCCAATGGGTTCCGGGAACCCGTCCTCGTTCCGCATTCTGCTCAGCAGATACGCAAGGCTTGGTTCCGTGGCTTTTTCATTATGAAACAGCAGGTCGTCTTCACGAATACCGTTGCCGAGTGAAACGACTTCCGGTTCCATCCCGTTGAGCCGGATTCCCTTGTCCCGATCCTTGCCAAAGATCAGCGGTTTTCCATGTTCCAGTTCAATGATGTTGTCACTCTTGACATTACGGTCGCTGGCGTAGTTCCAGGCGCCGTCATTAAACACATTGCAATTCTGATAGACCTCAACAAACGAAGTCCCGGAATGATTGGCTGCGCGGCGCAGGGTCTCGGTAAGGTGCTTAATGTTGACGTCGATCGAGCGCGCGATGAACGTGCCTTCACAGCCGATTGCCAGTGAAAGCGGATGCAACGGATTGTCGATGGAGCCGAACGGAGTGCTCTTCGTTTTCTTGCCGAGTGGCGACGTTGGAGAGTACTGCCCCTTCGTCAGACCGTAGATTCGATTGTTAAACAGCACAATATTGATGTCGAGGTTACGGCGGATGCAGTGCATCAGATGATTGCCGCCGATGCTCAGGCCGTCACCATCGCCCGTGATGACCCATACCTGTAGATCCGGACGGGATGACTTCAGGCCGGTGGCAAACGCCGGGGCACGACCGTGAATACTGTGCATGCCGTACGTGTTCATGTAGTACGGGAAGCGGCTGCTGCAACCGATCCCGGAAATGAAGACGATTTTTTCCCTCGGGACGCCCAGCGAGGGAAGCATTTTTTTCATCTGGGCCAGGATGGAATAGTCCCCGCAGCCGGGGCACCAGCGGACGTCCTGGTCACTGGCAAAATCTGCTGCGGTTAACACGGGGAGTTCAGTCGTCATTGTTGCGCCATCGTTTCTTGTGGGGGAGTTGACCTAATTCACGTGATCAGGTTCCGTTGTTGCCAGATCCAACGATTCGGGTGATCTCCTGCAGCAGTTCGCTCACAGAAAACGGTTTACCCTGCACTTTGTTAAATCCAATTGCATCGACAAGATATTTTGAGCGGATCAGCATTCGCAGCTGGCCCATGTTCAATTCCGGGATCAGTACATTGCGGAACCTTTTCAGGATCTCCTCAAGGTTCGCCGGGAAGGGATTCAGCCAGCGCAGATGAGCATTTGACACGGACAGCCCCATCTCACGTGCGCGCTCGGACGCTGTGACACAGGCACCGTAGGTTCCGCCCCAACTCAACACGAGCAAATCGCCCTCCGCAGGGCCGTTTACCAGCAGCGGTTCAGTGATTTTCGCGATGTTAGCGACTTTTTGCGCCCGCAGGTCTGTCATCGTCTGGTGGTTCGCCGCATCATAGCTGATGTTGCCTGTGAGGCTATCTTTTTCCAGACCGCCGATGCGGTGTTCGAGCCCGGGAGTGCCGGGAAGAGCCCACGGCCGAGACAATAATTCATCCCGTTGATATGGCAGGAACTGCTCACCTTCCTGGAGCGGGCCGGGATGCGGGATCTCCCATCGCTTCATCATCGACACATCCGGAATTTGCCACGGTTCCGCGCCATTCGCGATATAACCGTCCGAGAGGATAATGACGGGGATCATCATTCGTGAAGACACTCGCCACGCTTCCTGCGCAACCTCAAAACAATCCCCTGGACTGCGAGCAGCGATAATCGGCAGAGGAGCTTCGCCGTTTCGACAAAACATGGCCTGCAACAAGTCGGACTGTTCAGTTTTTGTGGGAAGTCCGGTACTTGGACCGCCGCGCTGGACGTTGATAATCAGCAGCGGCAGTTCGAGCATCATGGCCAGTCCCATGGCCTCGCTTTTCAACGCGATCCCTGGTCCGCTGGTCCCGGTCACAGCCATGGCACCGCCGAACGCGGCACCGATCGAGGAGCAAATGGCGGCGATTTCGTCTTCCGCCTGAAAAGTGCGAACACCGAAGTTCTTGTGATTGCTAAGCTCTTCCAGAACGGGGCTGGCCGGTGTAATGGGATACGAGCCATAAAAAATCTCGACGCCGCTTTGCCATGCGGCAGTCACAAGACCCCAGGCGAGCGCCTGATTCCCCATGATGTTGGTGTATTTTCCAGCTGGAAGTTTGGCGGCGTCAACTTTGAAGCTGCTCGCAAAATCTTCCGTCGTCTCTCCGTAATTCCAACCCGCCTTGAGCGCTCGTTCATTGGCTTCAGCAATTTCAGGCTTCTTGCCAAACTTGTCCTTGATGAATTTCAGTGTGGGCTCCAGGTCTCGCCCGAAGAGCCAGTAGATGAGTCCTGTCGCGAAAAAATTCTTGCACCGTTCCGCGACCTTGTTTCCCAGTCGCTCGCCGTCAGCGGTTGTCACTTCTTTCACGGCCAGCAGTGTCAGTTGCGACATCGGCACCTTGATAAGCCTGTATCCATCCGTCGTGCCGTCAACGAGTGGATTGGTGCTGCAATGTGCCAGCTTCAAATCTTTATCCGTGAAGTTGTCTTCATTAGCAATCAGAATTCCGCCACGTTTCAGGTCGCCGATGTTGGTGACGAGAGCTGCGGGATTCATGGCAATGAGTGCATCCAGTTCGTCACCGGGAGTAAAAATTTCTTCCGATGCGAAATGGACCTGGAATCCACTTACACCAGCCCGGGTTCCCTTGGGAGCGCGGATTTCCGCAGGAAAATCTGGGAATGTGGCGATATCGTTACCAGCCAGAGCCGACGTGTTCGTCAATTGGCTGCCAGTGATCTGCATTCCGTCACCAGAGTCGCCCGCCAGTCGCACAGTGGCTCCCTCAAGCTGAATGATCTGCTTTGTAACCTGAGGCACAGCATCGACTGATGGCGTTGACATTTTCAACTCGTAGAAATTGCGGTGGCGGAAAGAAAAACAAGGCGGGTGAAAAACAGCAGCAGCAGCAGCAGCATTCGTTCGACGTCAGGACTTTGTTCGACCGACAAAAGTACTCAGGCACCTTCTCGAAGCTGAGTCACATGATGCGGTTCAGGCGGCAAAGTGTAAACGACACCAGGAAAGTGCTCGACGAGGTAACGGAGGATCGTCTTCACGCTGAGCACTCCAATTGGTTCTCCCTCATCATTCAGAACAGGCAAGCTGCGGTAGCCACCTTCCGACATGAGCGAGATCGCGTTCGCCACCGTTTCAGAGTGCTTCACCGTGATGACAGGACTTCGCATGACCGATTCAACCGGCTGATCAAAGTTTGTGCCTACGGCCATGAGTCGCAGAGCATCTCGTTCGGTAAAAATTCCGGCCAGTTGTTTGTCACGACAAATCAGCAGACACCCAAGGCGAGACTCTTTAAGCGCACTCATCGCCACTCGAATGGATGCCTCTGGTTCAAGACGCAAAGGTCTCTTAGGATAAGCGCGAGTCACAGGGTCAACTGTGAGATGCAGATGAGAAGTCATCGCAACCCTCCCAGAAAGTAGAGTAATACGAGGCAGACAGACAAACCGTCTGTCAGTGTCCGCAAGTGAACAACTTTAGTCTCGGAACCACAATGGGCCGTCACTGCGGAGATGAAACTCCGTTGTCGCCACACGGGCACGATGCTATTTGATTTCCAGCGCGACTTCAAGGCGGGCGGCAGAAAAGGAGTTATACTGCACGCGGCTTGGAATGAGGCTGTCAATTCTCGTTCCAGGGCTCCAGCCTTGGAACGCACTGCACTGGAGGCTCCTGCCTCCAGCGACAAGCTCGCGAGGCAGGAGCCTCGGGAGCAGTGTGTTCCGAGGCAGGAGCCTCGGAACAAGGACATTAATCCACACCGCGTGAAGTATATACTGCACGCAGTGCAGACTGAGGTACTTTCAAAGGCAACGTTTTCCATGTCACTTCTCCCTTTGGCAAGAGGGAGAAGGTGGCCGTCAGGCCGGATGCGGGGGCTGACCTGGAGTTAAGTATGATCAACCAGAAAATAGTGGATTCTTCCCCCCTCACCCTAGCCCTCTCCCCCCGTGGAAAACGTGTAAAGTTGGAAAATCAATTCCGGGGGAGAGGGGACAATCGCAAGACAATTCACTGCGTCATTTTTGACCGCGTGAAGTATACCAATAGAAGCCGGGCTTCTTTCCGGGTATCGCGCATCCGCCGCTCGTCTTACTCGGACACTTTGCCGTAAAATCCACCTTTATTGAGCGCAGCAAGTGCATCAGTCTGGACGATGTCAGCACCTGAAACAATGACCGTTCCCGCTTCGCGATCGATATCGATGCTGGAAACACCCTTCACGTCTTTCAGCGCCGCATGGGCACTCTTCACACAGGATTTGCAGCAGAGATGAACACCGGTGAATTTGATCTTGGCTGACTTTGTGTCCTTCTTCGCGCCTGCGTCAGGAAACGTGATGTCTTTCTTGCCGTGCTTCGCGGTGCCGTAGAATCCGCCTTCGGCCAGAGCTTCGATCGCCTTCTTGGCGGCTTCATCACCGGACACTTTAAAGTTCACGACTTTTGTGTTCTGGTCACAGGTAACATTGGTGACGCCGTCAACATCCTTCAATGAATCCTTCACACCATCAACGCATGATGCACAACAAAGATGAACATCTTTCACAGTGACATCAGCGTCTGCCGTGAAGAGCGCGCCCAAGCTCATCAGTGCCGCGACTGTCACAAGAGTCAGTAATTTCATGGTTTTTCTCCTTCGTAGAGGGTTTTGAGCATCGTTCGTTGATACACGTGAACACTTCGCGCGGCACGGGGAACTCCCGAGCCTGTTGTTGAATCAACTTGTTTACCGCCGAATTAGAACTGATCCGGACCGTTTTTGACAGACATGTCTTCAGACAAACCGGCCTCTGAATGGGATTCGCGACAGTAGCTTCACAATTAGCGTCAGGCAATCATATTAAGCGAGTTGCAGAAATGAGATTACCATCGCTGATGTCCTTATTCCGAGGCTCCTGCCTCGGAACGAGAATTGACAGCCTCGGACGGTGAAGCTGACGGAATCTGATCGCATGGCCACATATATTCATTTGTCCTTGCAGGGGCCGGGATTGTTGCTAATCTGTCTCGACCAGAGAAAATTTTCACGAAGGTTTTTGTCAGTTCCTGCGTGATCTGAGCAATCAGAGGAGATCAGACACCTTCGTCAATCTCAATGGACGTAATTGTGCCATTTGCGTGTCGAGATCTCGCATGGCTGATTCAAATTCACTCAAAGGATTTAGCGCGTGCAACACTATCGCTTTCCTCAAGTTTCCGCCTTGGTGACTCTTCTGCGTTTGGCTGGTTCAGCGTGTTTGTTGAGTTTGTTTCTGGTCAATCCATTCGAACATCAGTTGCTTGGGTCCGAAAAAACAACGCAAACGCAATCAATTCAGCCAAAGTCTATTGATGATGCGTTGAATCACGAAAATACAATTCTGGGAAAAGTCGAGCCACCAGAGCCATCGATCTCAGACCTCGCCTTCATCAGACGCATTTCATTGGACTTGATTGGGCGAATTCCTTCTCAGGAAGAAATTGAAGAGTTCTTATCGTGGCCAGCACACGAGCGCCGCGAGAGAATGATCGAAAAGCGGATGGCTGACGATCGTTTTACTGATCGCTGGACCATGTTCTATGCGGACCTGCTGCGACTGCGGTCCAATGCTGAAGGTGGATCTGCAGCGATTGCCTGGGTGCATCGCTCATTGGCGGACAACGTGCCCTACGATGAACTCTGCCGCCAGTTGATCTCGAAGAACGGCAAAGCCGGTGCGGTTCCGGAAGTGGGCTTTATCCTCGGCGATGGAGCCGACCCGATGGCGATGGCGGGTGTGACTTCGCAGGTTTTTCTTGGCGTGCGCGTCGCCTGCGCGCAGTGTCATGACCATCCGTTTGACGTGTGGAAACGCAAAGACTTCTATGATCTTGCCGCTTTTTACGGCAAGACCCGCCGCGTCGAAAACCGATTCACCAGAACCATCTACACGACTGAAGCGACCGAGTCGCTGGTGATGTGGCCTCCTGAGGGAGTTGGCAAACCGGAAGATCGCAAGCCAATGACGCCGCGATTCCCATTCGAAATGCTGCCGGAGGATCATCCGTCCGTGGCCCGCCTAAACGCACGTCGCAAGGCGCTGGCGGAAGACAACGCTGCATTACTGGCGAAGCAGGAATCCAGCCCGGCTCCGGATAACAGTCTGGATGACCTATTGGCCGATGCCGACGCTAAAGTCGTGCGTCAGACGCAAAAAGGAAGGCCGGATGCGGCTCTGGAGGCGGTCCGTTCCGAAGTCAGAAAAATTGGGGTTTCGGGCGGTCGCAGTCTGACGAGCGACTGGCGCACAGAACTGGCCGAACAGATCACAAGCCCGCGAAATCGCTATTTTTCACGCTGTTTCGTGAATCGTGTCTGGTGCGAACTCATCGGTCGCGGCTTTGTGAATCCTTTGGATGACTTCAGCAAGCATAACCCACCGAGTCATCCTCAAACACTCGACTATCTGGCTGACGAGTTCGTGGCGAGCGGTTACGATCTGCGGGCGCTGGTTCGTTCAATTGTCTCCAGCGATGTCTATCAGCGGGGTCATTCGGTCACGGCTGACGAGGCAAAGCGAGCGGAGCTTGAAATCGCATTCCTGGCGTTGCCCGCGCGTCGGATGAACAGCGAAGCGTTGTACGACAGTATCGTCACCGCCGGGCACTTGTTTCATGTGAAGCATGCCGCCGGGAAAAATATGAAAACGGTTTGGGCGGAAACACAAATTTCCAAACAACGGTCAGGCGGCGGAGTTCTCGCATCTCGGCCACTGACTGGAAACGATGGCATGGCCATGAACCGTGCGATGGCGGCCAACGACGACGCTGCGGAGCAAAGTCCCGCTTACAACCTCGAAGGTGCCATTGAACTGGACTTTGCAAAGATCCTGGAACAAAACCAGGAAGCTGGCGACGAGACCGTGATGGTGGACCAGATGAGTGCGATGTCGAAGGAAGAGATCGAAGCTGAACGCATGCGGATGAAGGCTGCGGAGAATTCGTACTCCTACATCGAGCGTTTTACTCGCCAGCAACTGGATGACAATCCGTTATTCACCAGCTCCTTTCGCATGGCTTCTCCCGCTGACCCCGAGCATTTCCTGCGTGTCTTCGGTCAGCCAGAGCGAGTTCAACTCGGTGAAACCAGAGACCATACGCCTAACATGCGGCAGGCACTCATGCTGTTGAATGGACGGCTGACTCATGAAGCCGCTCGGGTTGGTGAACTCGAAGCCGCGCATGACCTGCTGACGGGACCAAAGCCGAATCCAAAGAAAGCCGTGGAACTGGCTTACCTCGAGATTCTGACTCGAACTCCAACGGCTGCTGAAACTGAAGAGGGGGTGGAGATGATTAATGCCTCTCAAAATAGACTGGATACCATGGCTGACCTGCGTTGGGTGTTACTCAATTGCAACGAGTTTCGCTTCGTGCCGTAGTATCGAGAAATAGGTAGGACAGGCTTCCAGCCTGTCTTCTGCAAACAGACAGGCTGGAAGCCTGTCCTACGACGTTCTGGCGAGTGTAGCTACTTTCATTTTTTCTGAGTTAAAAAGGAGTCCCCTGATGAAACCGTGTCAAGGTTACCGTACGAGCCGTCGTTCGATGCTGGGGGCGACCGGTGCGACCCTGTTTGGTTTGCAGCTCTTTGATCTGCTGGCCCATGCCGGAGAGTCCAAAGAGACCAAAGCCGAACATGTGATTTTCTTCTGGAACGGCGGGGGAATGAGTCACATTGATACGTGGGATCCAAAACCAGGACGTCCAACGGGAGGCGATTTCAAGCCCATTTCAACGTCAGTTCCGGGGCTGCAGATTTCAGAGATCTTCCCGCAGCTTGCACAGCAGATGCACCACTGTGCTCTTGTTCGGTCCATCGCCGGAACTCAGGCCGATCATGGACAGGGCACCTATAACCTGCAGACAAGTTACCAGCAAACTCCGAACATTGTGCATCCAGGATTCGGTTCCGTCGTGGCGCATGAGAAGCGGAAAGTTGGCGATTTGCCAGCCTTTGTATCCATCAGCGGTCGGGCTCCTCGGGCGAGTTACCTTGGCCAGGCCTGCGAAGCCTACTTCGTCGGCGCACCCGGTGAAAAGGATCCTTACCTTGCGTTTCCGGAAGGCATCACCAATGTTCGTGGTAACCAGCGACTGGAAGTGCTGACACGCTTTAACAATCGATTTTCAGACAAGGCTCCTGGAGAATCCGCCGCCTCTATGAAAACCGCCATTGATGATGCTGTAACGCTGATGCGCAGTCCCGCGCTGGAAGCGTTTGAGCTCGACAAAGTGCCCACCACAATGCTCAACCGATACGGCGACAACACGTTTGGGCGCGGCGTGCTGCTTGCCAAACAACTTGTTGAGACCGGCGTCCGATTCGTGCAGGTCAACCGTGGCGGGTTCGACACGCACACCGCCAACTTCCCGGCCATGCGAGCCCACGGCGAAGTAATGGACCCAGCTCTGGCATGTTTGGTCGAGGATTTGGCCGCATCGGGCCTGCTGCAGAAGACGCTGATCGTCATGCTGAGTGAATTCGGAAGAACTCCAGAGGTCAATGAAGACGCAGGTCGAGACCACTGGTCAGAAGTCTTCAGTTGCTTTGTCGCCGGTGGTGGCATCAGCGGAGGAAAAGTGATCGGTTCGTCCGATGAAGATGGCTATTCGCCAAAGGACAACCCGGTCAAAGTCGCCGACCTTCATGCGACATTCTGTCATTCACTCGGTATCGATCCAAATAAAGAGGTCATGACACCGCTGCAGCGACCAATGAAGCTAGTGGACAACGGAAGTCCGGTTCCTGAAATGTTCGCTTAGAACCCGTCCGCAAATAAGTTCGCGAATTGGGCGAGACCTGATTCTGTTCTCCCACCAGTGAAAATCCCGTCGGCGGAGCGAACGGCGTACAGTACACCCGTCGCTCCGCCGACGGGAAAGCCCAGCGCCGCGAACTTGTCCGCATTCGAGATCGAGAAGTTGATTTTGGACAGGTTCTTGGCATTGAGCGGTTTATCATTGTCTTATCAGCCGAAACGCGCTAGCGTCCGGTTCTGTGAAAACTGTGAGCTAGCGATCTGCGGCTGATTTACTTACGACACTATTGAAACCGCGCCCCTAAGATTGTTTGTCAGATTTTCACGCAGACCTGAATTCGGTCGGTGATCATCTGAGGACAACAAAGGGGCGACGTTACTGGTAGAGTTGAGAATTGGAATTGGAAAGGACTCCAATCGAATCACCAGTCTCTAAAGACTGCACCCAGCCGAACGGATTCACTGTCTGGTCTGTTTCGTGTCCGTGAGTGTTTTGTCTTGTCCGAGGAACGGTTGTGATTGCAATTTGCAAAACTGGAATCTGGTCAGTGAGCCTGACCGCCGCTTCCATCGCCATCATTGCCGCCTTCCCTCATCCGCTTGTCGTGGCACAGGTGACAGACGTCGGCTCCGCTACCGGTGGACTGCGAGGCTCGATCATCGAAGATCGGACCGCATCCAAGCTGATTGAAGCGGGTGATGCCCGCATGGATTCGAACGAACCGGACAAGGCCCTCGAAATCTGGGACTCCGTTCTCGAACGCTACCCAAAAAGCCGTTACCGATTTGTCGCTCACATGCGGCTCGGGAATTACTATCTCGAACGGGATCGAGCCTACGACAAGGCGCGTGTACACTTCGAAGCGGCCGCGAGCGAAGACAACTCTGATGAAGAAGTCCGGGCTGACGCGACGCTTCGACTCGGGATTTCGCATTTCGAAGCCCGCAATCACGGCAAATGTTTCCAAACGATGCGAGACGTCATCGAGAAATTTCCCGTGAGTGCGCAGGTCAATGAAGCCTGGTATTACATTGGCCTGGCCCATTTTCAACTGGGACACTACAGCCGAGCCATCACCGCTCTGGAGAAAGTCGGAACCAACGTCTCAGAAGAAGACGGTATGATTCCGAAAGCGGAAGCTGGCAAACGGTTCTTCATTCGGATCGAGGACGCCGATCTCGCGGTGCTGGATACCAATCAGGCGATAGCGGTTCACTGCGAAACGCAATCCGGCGATTCAGAATCCGTCATGTGCTATCCAGTCGGAAAGAATGTTCGCATCGCTCTCGGAAGCATTCCCACGGCTTTGGGAAAAACCGTTCAGGGCAACGGTCGTCTGGAGGTGATTGGCAACGATGAAGTGAAGATTACCTATGTGGATTCTCACACGGCCGATCGGACATTTGATCGGCCGGTGACGAAGTCCGTTGCGGTCGTCAGTAATGCGATGGTCCAGGTGATGGATGGAGCGTTCAACGAAGTCCTTCAAGGCGTGGTGCTCGACAAGTCGGTCAACCTGCAGATCATCGACCTGGACCGCGATCTTGGAGACAACGCCGACTCGATGACCGCCGTCGTCGAGATCTATCGAACGAAGACGGACGAAGAAATTGAAAACGAAGCCGTCGCCAAACAACAAGCGATCGCTCAAAACATCGGCAATGCCAATGCCGCAAACGCTGGGGCGGGCGTCGATTTGGACGAGGAGATCGAACGGCTCAAACGCGTCGATCGGCTGGAAGTCACACTCACAGAAGCCGCAATCAAAGTTAGTTCCGCCCCAACGCTGCCGACAGTTGAAGAAGCAGATGAATCCGGTGCCGAGCCTACGTCAGCGACTGCCGTACCCAAGTCGACTTCGGTGGATCCTCCGCCGAAGACGGGAAACAAGGATGAGGCCAATGCGACGAACGCTTCTACAAAGAACGCGCCCACGGAGACGGAGCCAGCGCCGCCAGAACCTGTCGATGACGGCACGATTCACAGCGGAATCTTTCGCGGCAGTGTCCAGCTCACGAAAGCCACTGACGCCGTGGAAAACGACGATCAACTCCAGGCACTGCCCGGCGACATCATTCGCATCACCTACATGGATGAGCGCAACCTGAGCGACGATTCACGACTTGTGATTGCGGACGCTCGCTGCATTGAAGGCAACCTGGGCGGAGTTCGTGTCACGCGGGCTATGATCTCCGATGAAGAATTGCGGGTCCGCACAAAACTAAAAACCGCCGACGCCCTGATGAATATCGGCAATCGCTACAAGGAATTTGGTCTCGGAGAAAACGCCGGTTCCAAATATCAAAGCGCGTTGCAGGTCTGCGAAGAAGTCATGCAGGAGGCCAGACAAAGCGGCGGTCAGGTGCTGGAAGAGACCTACGTCCAGCTTTGGCAAATCTATTTCGCGATGGATCAGCTGGATTTGGCTGCGGCCATGGCCTCACGGCTGCAGCGGGAGTTTCCTGAAAGCGGATTTGTAGACGATGCCCTGCTGCAACTCGCTGACGTTGCCCGGAAAAAAAAGAACTACAATCGGGCGATCGGAATCTACGCACGCCTGGTCGCAATGCAAACAAGTCCGCTCCGCGGCGACGCGCAGTTTGGCATCGCGGAATGTTATGACGAAATGGCCGCTGAGGCTCCTGAGCAACAGGCCACTCAGCTGTTCGATCGTGCCTTTCAGGAGTACAAGAAGGTATTCGACCAGTACCCCGAGAGCGGTCGCGTCGGAGAAGCTGTCGCTAAGATGGCCAATTATTACTATCGACAAAAAGACTACACACGAGCCATCGACACGTTCGAGACCGTCCTTGCCGATCATCCCGATGCTCGATTTCTCGACGTAATTTTGTTTAACTATGGTCGCTGTCTCTACCGCATGAATCGCAAGGACGATGCGCGTCGGCGATTCGACCAGTTGATTTCAGACTACCCGGAAAGTCCTTTGGCCGTGGATGCGAAAAAGATCTCCGAGGCCCTTGCCAAAGCCGCACCGTGAAAGTTTGTTGTCAACTCCCGCCTTGTTTGAGCCCACCATTGAACTGCATTGAAAGGAATTCCGGATGAAACGCCGCAGAGGATATCTGCTTTTAGTCCTGGCGATTTTGAACGGACCAACGGTACTTTCGCTTTACGCTCAGGAAAACGCCGCGTCACAGCAGGCCGCTGAGCCGGAAATCGATCAGGTTTCGAGCCAGGCGATGCAGCTGGAGACAGAGCTGGGCAAGTTCAAAGCGACGACTCCCGAAGCCGCTGATGTCATGGTGAAGCTCGCCGAGCTCTACCACGCGAATCAGCGAGTCTTCGGCCTGATCCGTGTCACGCAGCGTTTCGTCAATTCGCACCCGCAGGACGCTCGCCATCCGGCAATGATGCTGAAACTGATCGATGGACTCGGCGCAGTGGCCCGCAACAAAGAAGTGGCGGCAACATGCCGACAATTCCTGGCGATCTATCCGGATGCTCCTCAGTGCGGCGATCTGGAAGTTCGTCTCGCTGAAGCGTTACGGCAAATGCCCAATGAATACGACGCGGCGGGCGATGCCTGTAAAGCGGTCTGGCAGCGTCAGCCGACGACGGATCTGGGCAAACAATATGCTGTCCTGGCTCAGACATATTATTCAGCCGTCAACGACAAAAAGGTCTATTCAAAGTCTGCTTTGCTGGCTGACCAGATGCTGGACACCATGCCGGTCGATGCCTTTCTCGAAGAAATCGCCTGGCAGGGCGTAGCCCAGTGGCGACGCGGCAGCGAATGGGCCAAAGCGACCACGACCTCGCAGAAGATGATCAGCAAAGGGCTACCGAAGGATCGGCAGCGACTCTACCAACTTCACTACTGGATCGCCCAGAATCATGGTTATCTCGGACAGTGGGCAAACTCCGTTGTCAGCTATCAACAGGCCCGAGCGATTCAGGACGACATGGACGTTCACTACACTCTCGCGAACAGCATGTACAACGACGCCGCCGTCACAGCCGCTGAGATGGAACCGATCGTCAATGAGTTCTTCCAGAAGTATCCCGAAAAGAGCGAGCGGCTCTACCTGCGCAGTCTGCTCGCTCTGAAGTACGAACGTGAAGGTGATCGAGCGACCGCCCATCGGATGTTCGGTGAACTGTTGCCGCTCGAAGCGTCCCGTAACTCGAATGCCTCCGCATTCCTGCGAACCGCTCCCGCTGCCGAACCAAATACAACTCCCAACTACGCGCCGCAGGAAGCCGTGCTGGTTCAGGCCATCGCGAGCAATCCCAACGATTATGAAAAGGCCTATCTGCGTTACGTACTGGCGTATGAAATGTATCGCGACCGGATGAAAGATGACGCAAAGATGCGAGCCGTGCTGCGTCAAATGATCTCCCAGTCACCGACGAACGACCATTATGCCCGCAGCGCCATTGAGACGTTGTTGTACACACCGGAAAGCGAGCAGTCGTTTCAGGCCGATGTGGCGATGATTCTGAAAGCACGTCGCGACTTTATCGAATTGGACGGCTTCCGCGACATGCCGCGAGCCTGGGTGCAACAGGCTGAAAAGAATGATGCCCACAAAGCCCACGCCGCGTTCATGAAGACGCACCTGGATCAGGCCGATCAGGACATCGTGATGCGGCACTGGATCGTCGGCGAATCCAACGATGCCGCCGCGCCCCAGTCCAGAGAACATCTAATCGTAACACAACTGGGTGTACTCAATGACCGACAGTTTCTGAGATTGGTGTCGCAGCATGCCTATTATCTGCGGCATTATTCGCCCGGCGATCAGCGTCCGAAGTGTGTCAGTTTGTATGGCCAGCTGGCTCGAAAATTTCCGACCGACGAAGGCTTGGCGCTGGCATACATCCAGTCAGCCACCGACTACGGTCCGGCCGATGTCGCCAAAGCGGCTGCAGAACATGTTTTGACGACGACGATCGCCGTGAACAACCCGGAGTTGTACCGTCGCCTTGCGATAGCCGCTGAACAAAACAAAGATCCTGAACTCATGAAGCGAGTTCTGAACTGGATTACGGCGTCAGAAGAGCGACTCGGGCCCGGCATGGGCAACGCCCACTCAATAGGCGATGCGCTCGTTGGCCTTGGACTCATTCCAGAGGCTATGGCGTACTGGAAATCTCACGACACCGTCGAGCCCAACCATTACGATTCCTACTACTGCGCAGCACGGATTGCAGCCAAATTGCTGGACGCGGAACGTCTTCAGTTTCTCAATGCACTTACACAGCTGGACTCCGTTTACCACGGCAGTTATTCCACGTGGCTGGCGGACGAATACTTCAAGTCCGGCGACCTGCAGAAGTTCAAAGCAACGCTGCTTGCTGCCCGGCAGAAACAAGACAAGGCGATCTATCGTCCCTGGTCGCTCGACAGCAATCTGCCAATCCAGTGGGTCCACGCACTGCGAAGCAAAGCGGACGCCACCGCGCAGGACAAGCAGTTGGTGTTCAGCACCGTGCGTGACTTCAATTATGGCCTGTCCGCAGCCGTGGCTCAACTGGCGCTGTGGGAAATGGAGACTCCAAAGGATCTGGCTCCGACGGCGTACCTGCTTGCGCTCGAGAAAATGACGACTATCATTGGCGACACCACGACCGAATGGGACCAGATCAACATTTTCGTCCAGTCCGCGTTATCGCGGAAGGACTATGCGACCGCTGCCACGCTCCTCACCGGCATGCTCGCCAATATTCCACAGGTTGACGAGGGGCGAAAACAGAATGCCCGCGAACTGGTCTCACAGAGTTACTCCCGCATTGGCGGAGTCGGCGTGACGATCGATGAAAAGAGCGAGATTGCTCAGCTGCTTCAGGCCGGACTGCATCTTCGCCTCGGAGACGAAAACCTGGCATGGGATACGTACCAGAAAAACATTGCCCTGTTTGACCAGAATCGCTTTTCGGTCCCCGTCGATCTGATGCTGTTTGTCTGCAATCGGCACATCGTCGCCGGTGGCGAAGAGAATCATAATCGTGTCGAGGACATCCTGCGGGGTTGGCTGGTCAAATACGGCGAAGTCAAGGAGTTTGATACATCGATCTCGGCGGAAGTGCAGTTGCTGCTCGCGAAGAATTTCTTCCAGGCCAAACGCTTCGATGTGGCTCGTTCAGAGTACGAAACGGTGATGAATCGATACCCCGAGACGCCGCAGGCGATCGAGGCTGAATTCGGAATCGGTGAATCGTACATGGCTCAAAAGGTCTACGACCAGGCCGAGTCCGTTTTTGAGAAACTCTCTCACAGCCGGAATACGGAAATCGTCGTGCGCGCGGAATTCCTACGCGGCGTGCTGGCTCATCGTCGCGGAGATCCGGACGAGGCGCGAAACATCTTTCGAGCGGTGCTGGACAAAGTTCCGAACATCGAACTGGCAAATCAGGTGCTTTATCAGTTGTCCGAAGTATATCGTCAGGAAGAGCGGTATATGGATCAGCTGAACCTCCTGAACACAGTCGGACGACTTGGCCGTTCCAGCAAACGCACGCACCGACCAGGGATGCCGTTGTCCATCGTCGTTCAGGACAGTGACCTTGGAATCAGCCGCGGACAGAACAAAATTCCGGTCATCGTGACCACGGAACCTGGCGGCGACAAGGAAACGGTTTACCTCACGTCCGGTGGCGCGGGACGTGGTCTGTTTCGCACGGATCTCGACACGAAACTTGGCACCGTCACGCCGGATGATCATGTGTTGCAGTTGACGGGCAAAGACATCATTCACTGCGACTATCCAGATGAGTTCAAACAGGAGTTCCGCAAGGTTCCGCTGTCGGACGTTGAAATTCACATGGCGGCTGATGGCAAGTTTGAAATGGCCAGCAGTCGCATTGTCGATGAGAAAAAAGAGTCCTTCAGCGATCAGCTGCAAAAAGAAATAAACGAGACTCCGGAAGCCGGCCAGCGTCTGGCTTCGCAGTCCCGTCCGGCATCACAGATCAAACCTGGAAATCAAATCTATCTCAGAGTCGAAGATCCAGACCGGGATCACTCAGATGATGCCGACCAGATCGTGGTGAAACTGAACGCCGAAAGTGGCGACGTGCTCCAGGTGAAGATGCAGGAGACCGGTCTTCATACAGGCATCTTCGAAGGCACTGCCCTGACCGGCGAATTGCCCGCCGGCGCGCTGGCGAGCGACACGGCCATTCAGCACAGTCCCCTGATGGCAATCGATCGCGATCCGGCAACGTTCTGGATCAGCGAACCGGACGGAGCGACTCCCAAGTTCCTGACCGTCGATATGAAGGACTTGAGAACGGTCAACCGAGTGCGAATCAGTTCTCCGCGTGCCGATCAGCATATCCCGATTCGCGGAGATATCATGGGCAGCAATGACGGCCAGTTCTGGTTCCGCATCGCGACTCATCCCAGCCCAACTCCGACGCCACCGGTCACCGATCAATTCGGTGCCATGCGGCGGCGGGTGTTTGAAGGCAACTACACGGGCTATTCCAACTGGCAGCAGATCCTTAACTTGAGCAAGAACATTCAGCCAACGGAAGATGAAGAAGTCACCGAGTTATTGTGGTCCCGTCCTGCGGATGCCGAAGGTGCTCAGAATCCGTATGCCGTCATTTGGCAGGGACTGCTTGTGCAGGATCGTCCCGGCGCGGCTCGAATTGCGGTTCAGGCAAACCGGACCGCTGTCTGGATCGATCAAAACCTTGAACTCGAAGTTGGACCGGGAAGTCGGACAGTTGACGTCTGGCTGGAAGCAGGCACGCATCCGCTGACGATCTTTGCGGCGACGACGAATGCGAGTCAGGGCGTTTCAGCAACGATTGCACGCCAGGATCATCGAGCGGACACGATCGTGGCACTGCCGTTTCGAGCGACTGATTTTGATTTGACTCGACCCAATTCCGGCCCGGCCGAAGTGCGGGCTCCAATTCGCAGCGATTTCGGTCGTTCAGAGTGGACGATGGAGTTCGAGCCGATGGAACTTCGTTACGTGAAACTTGTGATTCACGAGTTTCTGGGTGAGGCCGTCGCCATTAATCATGTCGAAATCGCTGGGGAAGACGACGAGATTTTCATCCCCACGGAATTCGACATTCTCACGCTGCCCGACAATGACACGCTCGAAATCGCTGGCGGCGATGTGATCACGGGCAACTACACGGATGAGTTCACTCAGGGAACTTTTGGGAACAGCCGATTGCTGACCAGTCAATTGACGGCGACCTATTACAACGCATCCGTAACTCCAATCACTTACGATTTCCAAAAGGACACCAACGGGGCCGTCTACACGGTTCGTAAAATTCTAAAGCGGATTGAACCCGGTGAACGGATCGTTGTGGAGATCGTTGACTTCGATCATGACACGAGTGACGCGCCGGACGAGGTGCCCTTTGAACTCATCAGCAGCAGTGGTGAAGCGTTTCAGTACGTCGCGACAGAAACGGATGAGAACACCGGCATCTTTACGAAAGAAATAGATACGTCGCCCGCAAAGGAACAAGGCAAGGTCTACGTGCAAAAGGGAGAGCGGCTGTTTCTGCGATACATCGATTCTCAAAACACGTTTCCCGGCCATGCCGTACCGCGTGAAGCGGTCGTCTACGTGAACCAGCCGTCCGAAGCGCAGATTCGCATTCTGGAATCGCGGGTGATTCCCTCCGCCAATCCGCAACAGACACTTCCGCAATTCATTTACCAGGCGACGGACGATCGCCCGGAAACGGCGGCGGTCGCCTTTGAAGCACCACTGACAGTGGAGGTCATCGATCCCGATTCCGCAAAGAACAGTGGCAGCAAGGTTGTCGTTTCCCTCAAGACAACCGACGGCGCGATGGTCGATGTCGAGTGTGTTGTCTCAGGAGCATTTACCCGTACGTTCAATCAGGTGTCACGGGAATCAGCCGATGTGATCGCGTTGGATGATGGCCGATTTGTTGGTCAGGTCATTCTGCAACTGGGAAGCAGCACAAGTCCCAGCCTGGTGCCCGTCCATTCCGAAATGCCTCGAAACCTGATCGGTGGCCCGGATGTCAAAGACGAAAGCGGGCAGGGCTCCGCCGTGGACCGAAGTCTTGTCACGAAGGTGCTGAACCTGACCGGCAAGGATCGAATTATGGCTCAGTACAACGATTCGTTGCGACCAAACGAAAAAGCAAAAGCCCTTGCGGCTCAGGCACGTCTAGTGACGAACGGCAAACTGCTCTGCACCGACCGCGAGTACGAGAAAGCCGTCACTCAACTGCATGTCGGTGAAAAGCTCTTCCTCCGTGTCGAAGATGCGGACCGAGACATCACCGACGATCGTGACGCAATTGATGTGCAGCTGACGACAGAATTTGGTGACAAAGAAACGGTTCCACTCTTCGAAACTCTCCAACACAGTGGAATCTTCACCGGTTCGCTTGTCCTGGCACCAAGTGAAAAACCAACGCCTGGCAACATCACCGCCGAAGATCCGGCGATTGAGTGCTTCTTTGGAGACACGCTATCGATCCGTTATATCGATCCGTCCGCCAGTACTGAACAGGGAACATCGGAATTACTCCAGGAAGTCCCGGTCGTCATTGGCACCGACGGTCTGGTGACGGCATTCAGTAAGACCTTTAACAATGAACAACTCGCCGTGGAAACCAAATTCCACATCGCCGAAAGCTATTTTGAACTCTTCAAGAGCCATCAGGAACTCGGTCGGTCCGCTGATTATCAGACAGATCTGGAAGCCGGTCGGCGTGTGCTCAAGGAGGTTATGGAAGACTATCCAGATCCGAAATACGTTCCTCGGATCGCCTATCTGATGGGTCAGTTTTCGCAGGAACTGAAGCAGTGGCGTGAGGGCATTCAGTCGTATGAATTGATCGTGCGGCAGTATTCCGATCATTCACTCGCTGCGGACGCTCAGTACAAGCTGGCTCAATGTTATGAAGAATCGGGAGATTTTGACGAGGCTCTTGAAGCCTACGTCACGCTCGCGGCGACTTTCCCCAAAAGTCCGCTCATCGCCAGTGTGATGATTCGCATCAGCGACTACTTTTACAAAAATGGTCGCTTCGAAGTGGCGGCTCAGGTTGGTGAGAAATTCCTCGAACAGTTTGAAGGGCATCAGCATTCTTCCCGCATGGCGTTTCGAAATGGTCAATGTTACTTCAAGGCCGAGAATTACCTCAAAGCCGGAATGTCGTTCGACCAGTTCGCCAAACGATTCCCGGACGATGCGCTGTGTGCCGACGCAATTTTCTGGTCCGGCGAAAGCTATCGCAACGCGAACAATATTCGCGAGGCTTTCCAAAGATACAACCGCTGTCACTGGGACTTCCCATCAACCGAAGCAGCCAAGTTTGCCCGTGGCCGACTGGCGTTGCCTGAAATGCTGCAGCAGTTTGAAGCTGCAGCCACCGCAATTGAGAACGAAAATCAATGACATCCATCACGATCCTTTTATGCAGCCTGCT
>Ga0138256_10002383_pt1 | contig 20106 bp, 20 predicted proteins | sample KNB2016incub_MG_FD_105486 | JGI IMG/M metagenome (GOLD analysis project Ga0138256, IMG submission 105486) | Active sludge microbial communities from wastewater in Klosterneuburg, Austria - KNB2014incub_MG | ecosystem: Engineered > WWTP > Activated sludge > Unclassified | place: Austria... | reverse complement strand
AGGATGCCCATGCTGGCGCTGTACCAGCTGCGGTTGGCGCTGCCTTTCTCCATGGCGTACTTCACCGGACGTGCGGCGCGGTTCTGGCTCCAGAGCATCAGGCCGTCCACGATGTGGGCGATCAGGCCGATGAAGAGCACGATCTCCATGGTGCGGATGATCGGGTTCTTCGCCATGAACTCGGCGCCCATGTTGAAGGTCACCCCCCCATCATTGAAGAAGATGAAGGAGTTCAACGTGACGTGTACCACCAGGAAGCTGATAAGGAAAAGGCCCGTGAGGGCCATCCAATACTTCTTGACGAGGGAAGAGCCGAAGAGTCCTTTACTGGCCATGCTTGCGGATTGTCACCGGATTGTCGCCGGTGCTGCTTTGGCAAAAGTACGGACCGGTGGAAATGACGGGCGGGAGGATGGCCGCAGGGGGTTATTTGGAACTGGTCTGATCTGCAACTTGGATGCCCGCAGCAAACGATGGGTTACCCCGAGGTAACCGGTATCCCTTCCGTAACCCACGCCCAGCAAGGCTTTCGCAGGCCGGAGCTTTGTGCCCGAAAGACAGACCATGAAACGCACGAACATCATCTACTGGGTCGCCACCGCGCTGGTCGCCCTGCAAGCCGGCCTCGCGGGCATCATGTACTTCACCAACCCTGAGGTCGGCACCGGCTTCGCCCATCTTGGCTTCCCCGACTATTTCCGCTGGGAGCTCGGCATCGCGAAGTTCATCGGAGCGCTGGCCATTCTTCTGCCCATGGTCCCGCTCCGGGTGAAGGAGTGGGCCTATGCCGGACTGGCCATTGTCTTCCTCTCGGCCTTTATCGCACACACTGCGGTGGACGGCATAAACACCGCGATCGCGCCGGTGGTCTCTCTGGTGTTGTTGGCGATATCCTATCTCTTCCTGCACAAGCGCCGGTCGGCCATGGCCCTTGCCGTGGTTTGACCCTGCCTTCGGACGACCATGCCCCGCAAACCTGCTCCAGCCCTGCCGTCCGGCCACGATGCCGCCACCTGCACGAGCCTGCTGCTCTTCTTCCGCGATGCGGTGGAGATCATCGGTGGCAAGTGGAAAAGCGTGATCTTGCTCAGTTTGGGCTTCAAGGGCGTGATGCGGTTCGGTGAACTGCAACGCATGCATGCCGGGATCCCCGCGAAGACACTGAGCAAGGAGCTGAAGGACCTGGAACAGAACGGCCTGGTGAAGCGCACGGTGCTGGACACGATGCCGGTGACCGTTCAGTACGAGATCACCGCCTATGGCCGCACGTTGGAGAAGGTATTGCTCGAATTGCGCGCATGGGGTGCGGACCACCGGGAATATATCCGCACGGGCAACGTGCCGAAAAAGACCGCCAAGCGCGTGGCCCGGACGGGCAAGCTGGTAGTGGTGGGTTAGGTTCCTGGGAGCGGGTCATCCATATTTGGGTGACCAAACCACTCTCCCATGAAAAAGGTGTTGAAGGTCCTCGGCATCCTGCTGCTCGTGCTGGTCATCGTGGTCGTCGGGGCGATCACCTATGTGACCCAAGCGCTTCCCGACATTCCCTTACCCACCGACCTGAAAGTGGAGATCACCCCCGAGCGTGTGGCGCGGGGGGAATACCTGGCGAACAGCGTGTGTGTGTGCATGGACTGCCACAGCACGCGGGACTGGAACAAGTTCTCCGGTCCATTGGTGCCCGGCACCTTGGGCAAGGGCGGCGAGCGGTTTGATCAAAGCATGGAATTCCCGGGCGAGTTCTACGCGCGCAACGTGACCCCCTTCGCTCTGAAGGACTGGAGCGATGGCGAGATCTACCGGGCCATCGCCAGCGGGGTGAGCAAGGATGGGCACCCCTTCTTCCCGGTGATGCCCTACCCGAACTACCGCACCATGGACACCGAGGATGTCCATAGCCTGATCGCCTACCTGCGCAGCCTGCCGGAGCAGGAGAGCAGCCCTGCGGCGAGCAAGGCGGATTTCCCCGTGAGCGTGATCATGCATACTATCCCCAAGCCCGCCGAGCCGGTGAAGCGCCCCGACCCGGCCGATGCCGTGGACTACGGACGCTACATGGTGAATGCCGCCGGTTGTGTGGTCTGCCACACGAAGCACGAGAAAGGTTCCGCCGTGGGCGAACCGGGTGCGGGGGGCTTCGAATTCGCATTCCCCAATGGCGCGATCGTCCGGTCGCCGAACATCACTTCCCATGCCGATGGGCTTGGTGCCTGGGACAAGGCCACCTTCATCGCCCGCTTCAAGCAGTATGCGGACAGTGCCTACGTACCGCAGGCCGTGGACATGGCTGCGGCCGAGTTCCAGACCGTGATGCCCTGGACCATGTACGGCCACATGACCGAGCAGGACCTGGGCGCCATCTACGACTACCTGCGCAGCATGCCGCCCGTTGCGGGCAAGGTGGAGAAGTGGACGGAGCCGGGTTCGTAGGCTGCGCCTATCCCGAGTACTGGTTGCGCACCGCTGCGATCGACTTCTTGAACAAGGTCGCCAGCACCTTCATGTCGATATCGGAGAGGCGCTTGATGTACACGCAGCCCTTGGTGGCCCTGTGCTTGCCCAGCTTCGCGAGCAGTTCAGGCCCCACCACCTCCTGGTACACGTGGATCACCATCTCCGGCTTGCGCGGGCTGAAGGCCAGCAGCGGCGCATCGCCCTCGTGGCCGCTGGCGTACGTGTAATGGTAGGTACCATATCCGATGATGCTCGGCCCGTACATTTACAACTCTTCGCCGGTGAGTTCGTGCATCAACTTCATCAGCGCGCGGCAGTCGTCGCGCACTTCCTCCTTGGGCTGCTTGTCGATGAAGGCATCGACGGTGGCCGCAGTGGCTTTGGTCTTGTTGGGTTTGGTAGCCATGAGAACGGGACTTGGGAAAGGACGATCTCGGGCCTCGCTCGGCGGTCGAATATGAAGACGATGGCGCACAACACACCGAGCGCGATGAACCCGGCCACGCCCGTCGGTGAACACACCAATGGATGGCCGGACCACACGAACAGTGCGAACAGACCAGCGCTGCCATTGATGATGCCGTGCAGCAAACAGGGCCCCCATACCGCTCCCACGCGTGTGCGTGTCCAGTCGAAGAGGTAGGCGAGCAGGACGCAGAATACCACCATGAGCGGAACACCGAGGATCGGGTGCTCTGGGTAGTTGTGCCCCATGAGGATGAGCGGTGCGTGCCACAGCCCCCAGACGACACCGGAGACAAGGATACGTTGGAAGCGCGACCAAGTGGATGTGGCGTGGTAGAGGTAACCGCGCCAGCCCAGCTCTTCCCCCAGCATGAAAGGCAGGTTCACGGTGCATGCGGCGAACACGGAAGAGAACAAGCCGCCGACTAACACGAGCCAGCCGGGTAAGGAGGCCATCCTGTCGATCGTCGCTTGTGGCAATGTTCTGCCGGCCGCGTCCATGAGCTCCTGCAACTGGATGAGCAGGCGTTCACTGGTGATGCTCATCTGGCCGAACACCTGTATGCCGAACATGTCTCCCAGCAAGTGAACGACAAGCAGCATGGTAGGAATGATCGCCATGCCAACCAAGGCCGTGAAACCCAGCATACGCCAGTTCATCGGCTTGAACGAAAGCCCTAGCTCGCCCCACGGCCGCCGCTCGATCAAGCGTTGTTGCACGATGGCCGCGAGCGCGGGCATCAGCATGCAGCCGGCGGCAAGTACCATATAAGAGATGCCTGATGTGGCCCGCACGCCGAGCGCGGCACCTACGCCGGCCAGTAGCCAAGTGGAGCCAAAGGTGAGCAGGAGGAAAGAGAGGATGCGGCGGTTCTTCAACGCGCACCTAAGATAGTCAACCAAGCCTTGGCATCAACGTGGGTGGTGGTCGCGTTGGTCTTGTTCTTCCTGGCTGTCATGGCACCAAACGAACCGACAGGGCCCGGTCTACCTTGTACCCGAATGAAGAAGATCAACGACACCACCATCGCGTTACTGATCGATGGTGACAACGCGGCGCCCAAGCGGCTCGCCGCCATTCTGGAGGAAGTCTCCAAGCAGGGCACCATCACCATCCGCCGCATCTACGGCGACTGGACCACCACGGGCATGAGCGGCTGAAAGGACCTGCTCAACGCCAACGCCATCCAGCCCGTGCAGCAGTTCGCCTGCACCAAGGGCAAGAACAGCACGGACAGCGCCCTCATCATCGACGCCATGGACATCCTCCACGGCGAACTGGTGGATGCCTTCTGCATCGTGAGCAGCGACAGCGATTACACGCGCCTGGCCACCCGCCTGGGCGAGAGCGGCCTCTTCGTGATGGGCGTGGGCGAGAAGAAGACCCCTGATGCCTTCGTGAAAGCGTGCGAGCGTTTCATCTACGTGGAGAACCTGGATGTACACGAGGCGCCCGCACCACCCGCAAAACCTGCGGCGGACCGCAAGAAGGGAAGTGCGCCCGCAGCGCTCTCCGCCAACACAGCGCTCCTGAACAAACTGCGCAAGGCCGTCACCATCGCCAAGGGCGAAGAGGAATCGGCCTCGCTCAGCAAGATCGGCCAGGCCTTGCGCCGCCTCGATCCCGGTTTCGATGCGCGCAGCTATGGTCACGCATCGCTCTCCAGCCTCGTGAACGCACTGAAGGACAAGCTGGAGATCACCCGCGAAGAGAAAGGGAACACCGTGATGGTGCGGTTCCGTGGGTAGGCCTACTGCTGCGGATAGGTCTTCTGCACCTGTACGATCGATTTCTTGAAGAGCGTCCGCAGCTCCTTAATATCGATGTCGGCCAAGCGCTTGATGTACACGCAGCCCTTGGTGGCCCTGTGCTTGCCCAGTTTCGCTAGCAGCTCTGGTCCGACTGCTTCTTGGTAGAGGTAGATCACCAGCTCCGGCTTGCGCGGACTGAAAGCCAGCAACGGCGCATCGCCTTCGCGGCCGCTGGCGTACTTGTAATGGCAGGTTCCGTAGCTCACGATGCTGGGCCCGTACATGTACGGCTGCTCGCCGGTGAGTTCGTGCATCAGCTTCATCAGCGCGCGGCAATCGTCGCGTACCTCCTCCTTCGGCTGATTGTCGATGAAGGCTTCGACGCTTGCGGTGGTGGCTTTCGTTTTGTTCGGCTTCGGCATATGATCATGTTCCGGTCCTGGCGGCCGGCGAACCTTCGCGAAGATGATGCATCAGAGAATAGACCTCTTTCGCATTTCAAAGGATGCGATAAAGCAGTGTCACGGTGAGCCCGTCGATCCGGTTCGGCGGGCTCACCGTGACACTCCTGGGGGATCAGGAAAGAGGTCTAATGGCCACGAACAGGTGCGGGACAAGGGGCCGGCCATTCGGTATCCTCCCGATAGTACTCCTGGATCCGCTCGCGAGCTGGCTCATGAGTGGTACCGGTCTGTGCTGCTCACACAGTTCCGGGCCGACGGTCCTCACTCCGGATCCTTCCGGGTCGGTCTCACTTCGCCAGATACCGCCCCACCGGCCTCAGCAGCACCACCTGCACCTCCTGCTCCTCGAAGCGCGTGAAGCTGGCCTCCACCTGCTTCTCGGGCCAAATGACCTGCACTCGGCCCTTGGCCACGTCATAAGCAGCCGTGTAAAGCGTGCCGAAGCCGCGCAGGTACTGCTGGCTGTACAAGGGCGGTTTCAGGAATTGCTTGATCAGCGCTGCGCGCGTCTGCTTGGGGCTGGCGATGCTGTGCTCCAGGAAATGCTTGCGCTCGATCGTGTGCGTGAACGCCGCGTACTCATCCCACTCCACTTGGTGCTGGTGGTTGCATGCGACCGCTTGGTACACCACCTGCGGCGGACGGTCAGGGTTCAGGTACACCGTCGCGTACTTGCCGGTCCTGTCCACTACGGTGACGTTGTAGCCCATGTGGACGGGAATGCGAGCGAGTGTCTCGCAGGCTTCATCCGCGGTCGTGCAGGTCTCGAGCACGTATCGGATGAGCAACGGAATGCCGAAGCCGGTGCCGCTCACTTTCCTTCCGCCGAAGGCCAGCGCCACAGCAAGACCATCCGCGTTCATGCCGTCGAGCAGGCCCCAACCGCTGTCCTGGATGCCGATCACGGGCTTCACGTATTCGGTGTAGCGCATGCGCCCATCGAAGTAGCGCGGATCAAAGTCGTAGTTGCGGATGAGCGTGGGCGCGCCCTTGGTCCACGCCACCTGCGAGCAGCCGGCCATGTAGGGCGGCGGGCACCACATGCTGAGGAAGCGGCATGCAACGTCATCGTTGTTCGCGATGCGGCACAGGCTGTTGTACACCGGGATCAGCTCCGGCATATGCAGCTCCAGCAGGCTGCGACAGGTCACCAGGTCCGGGCGCTTCTCCAAGCCCTCGCTCTCGTACCAGATCCTGAACAGCGGCCACGCGCGGTCGAAGAAGGTCTGCCAACGGTCGCTGGGCCAGGGTTCTTTAACAAGTTTGAGATGGACGTACATCGTTCAGCCTCGTTCGGTTTCCTCACGTCGCTTCTGCACCGGCGTACAGAAGTAAAATGCTGCATTCCATCCACAGAGCAGCACCAGGATCAGCAACACCTGAAGTGCTTCAAGGTCCCAGTACCTCACTGTTATCAACCCACCCGAAAGAGCCAACCACGCAAGAACTGGAACAGCTGGAAGGAACACATGAAGCAGGCCTTTGATACCGGCTTTCTTCATGAACAGCTTGAACAACTCGTTGTAGGCCACCAACAACAGGACATACGGGAAGTACAAGGCGACGCCAAGCATGGTTGTTCCCATATCTCCCGATTCCGCGCTGTACATGCCAATGAACAACAGCAATGAAAGAGCAGCCAAAGCAATCAACCCTTCTCTGATGGCGTGATTCATTCTTTGGTGAACTCCTTGCACGACTCACCTACATCATCTTGAATCCGCCTATCTCCAACATATGCCCCGTGCCCGCATGCTCGCCCGGCACCACGCTCTTGTATTCGGCCCGGATCGCCGCGAGCCATTTCTTCGAGCGTTCGGTCAGCTGGAAGTCATCGGTCATCATGCGGCCGCGCATCACCAGGATGCCGATGTCGGCGCCTTCGTAAAGCCAGTCGCCCACGCGCGTGATGCGTAGGAAGAAGGCTTCGTTATCCTTCTCCACATAGCGGCGGTGCGTGTCCATGCGCCAGAAGTAGATGCTGCCGTCGTCGCGCATGCGCCAGATGCCGCTGCGTGGCGCCTCGGTCACCCGGCGGATGTCGTCCTGCGTGTGCTTGATCACCATCTGGCCCCAGGTGTCGATGTTCTCCTCCCTGGCCCAGCGGCGGTTGAGCGAGTTCACGTTCAACTCGTAGGGCACGTTCATCCATTCAAGCGTATGGAAAAGGTGCAGCGGCATGTCGCTGAGCGCGAAGACCGCGTGGTTGGTGATGCTGCTGGCGCCGGTAACGCGCGGGTTCAGCTCGCCGAGGTAGATCTCCCCGTTGTCGGTGTCGATCAGGAAATCCAGCTCGAAATAGCCCTTGTAGCCCTCCTTCAACAATTGATCCCCGAATTTGCGGGCGTAGCGCCGGGCCTTCGCGCGGATCGTCGGAGTGAAGGTGTCCGCGAAGATCTCGTTGCCGCACCAGCCGCCCTTGTACGGCGTGAGCTCCTTGAAACCCACCAGCTCGGTCATCAATGGCGCCACGATGGTGCCGTGCCGGGTGACACAGGCCTCCATGGCCGCCCCCCGGCAATTGATGCGCTTCATGATCTTGCACTCCTTCTCCGCCTCGATCTCCTTGGCGTACTTGTCGTAGTCCCCCGCACTGTTGATGAAGAAGGTGGTGTGGCCGCTGTCGCCGTAGGGCGTTTGTACCACGAGGTCGGTACCGAGCTTCGCTTTCTGCGCCGTGGCCAAGAGGTGCTCATAGTGCCTCACCGGGCTCAGCACGTAGGGAACCGGCGGCACACCGGCCTTCTCGGCCACGCGGTTCGTGTTCACCTTGTTGTCCAGCCAGCTGCGCAATTCCGCTTTGGGAAAGATCACCTCAAGGCCCGCCTTCTTCGCCAGCGCTTCGGTCCTCCCATCGAACATCAGGAAGAGCGCCTTGCCGTTGGGATGCTGCCGGCCTGAGCCCGTCGAAGGCTTGCGGCCCTCGATGTAGTCGCGCACCTCGCTGTGCGTGAGCAGGTAGTTGTTGATGTCCTCGATGCTCTGGAACTCCTCGTGCGGCTCCTCGGTCTTCGGGCTCATCAGGTTCGGGTGCAGCCCATCGAAGCAATCGATGTAGGTGATGAACTTGAAGCCCTTGATCCATTCGTCGGCGCCCAACAAGTTGAAGTTGGTGGCGCTGATGAAGTAGATGGGCGTCTCGTTGCGGTAGAAGAAGCGGCGGATATCGCTGATGCCCTTGAGGAGGTTCGCGGGCCTGGCGCGTGCGGGGGACTTCTTCACGGCGCGCCTTGCCTTCGCGGAGCCTTTGGCGGAGGATGGCTTGCTTTGCGGCGCCTTGCGTGCGGCACGGCGTACGGGCTTCGTTCGCGCGGCACGGGCCGCCTTTCGCTTCGGCGCGGTCTTCTTCTTGGCCATGGTGGTTCCGGTCGTTCTCCGGACGGCCGAATTACGGAACTGTACGCCGGAGGAGCAATACCCCGGGTCCGGGGCGGCGTCAGCGCCAGATGCCGTAACCTTGTGGTCCGCTCTGAACGCCTCGTCATGCTCCACTCTTCAGGGGCGCCCCCACGTTCCATCACCACGCGGCTCGCCCGCATCAGCCTGGCCGCGCCCGGTCTGCTCGAACAGCGCTATCACCCGGGCGCCAAGCTGGACGTTGCTGGCTTTGAGGAGAACCGGCGTGCCCGCTTCGAGCTGGCCGACGATATACCGCATGTGATGCTGAGCGTCTTTCCCGAGCACCTCGATTTCGAGTTGGCCGCCGCCACCACGGACCATTTCGGGCAGCGGGCCGACCGGTTGGCCGCCCTTGGCGTGGTAGCAGGCGATACAGTGATGGAGATGATCACCAAATTGCACTTCTCGTATTACCCGCCCACGTTCGCCATGCGGATCTTCAGCGATGAAGGCGAGGCCCGTGCGTGGCTGCTGGAGCGGCTGGCGGAGCTGGGCCCGGAAAAGAGCCGGGCCGGTCAGTGACCGGCCCCGCCAATGATCCCGTTATCGTGGTCTATTAGACCTCTTTCCTGATCCCCCAGGAGTGTCACGGTGAGCCCGTCGAACCGGTTCGGCGGGCTCACCGTGACACTCTTATCGCGTCCTTTGAAACACGCGAGAGGTCTATTGGACCAGCAGACGGCCGGTCCAGTTGGCGCCGCTGCCCGTAACCCGTACGAAGTACATGCCCGGTCCGTTGCCGCCCATGTCCAGCGTGAGGATGGCGCCTGTGGCGTTGCGCGAAAGCACCGTGCGGCCCGCCGCATCGAACACCTCGACGCGGGCGTTGGCCGCGCCTGCGATGGACAGGCTCACGCGGTCATGCGCGGGGTTCGGCCAGAGCGCGAAGCCCGACGTTCCCATGGTCCCGACGGCCGTGCTGATCCAGGCGTACGCGTCGCTCAAACCGGTGCAGCCGTTGGCGTCCGTGAAGGCCACGTTGTAGGCACCGTTCTCCAGGGGCGCATACGTGCTGTCCGTGGCGCCATCGATGGGCTGACCCTCGAAATACCATTGGAACGTGCCTTCGCCCGTCGTGTTCAGCTGATCCCCGTCCTGCGTGATCACCGGCTGCGCGGGCAGCGCGTTCTCGGTGATGGTGATGGCGGCCGATGCGGCCGTGCAACCCTCGCCGGTGGAAACCGTGACCGCATACTCGCCGGGCACCGCGGCCGTCCATTGCGCACCCGTGCCGTCAACGATGTCCGTGCCGTCCAGGCTCCACTGGTAGGTGAGGCCGGGATCGGTGCCCGCATCGAGCACGGTGGAATCGCCTGCGCAATAGGCCGTGCCGCCGAGCGCTTCGATCACGGGCGTGCCCGGCAGGGCATTGACCACCACGGTCACGGGATCCGAGGAACCGGACACGCAGCCGTTGCTTGTGCCCGTCACGGTATAGGCGCCGGGGGCATCAGCGGTGAGTTCGGTACCGGTGGCACCGTCGATGGGCGTTCCGTCCAGCGACCATTGGTAGCCCACACCGGGCACGTCCTCCACGCTCAGTCCCACCGAGCCGCCCGCGCAGAAGACCTCAGGGCCGTCCGCCGAGATGACCGGCGCCGCCACCTGGTCGATGGAGACCTCTACCGGATCGGCAGTATACGCACAGCCGGTCACCGTGTTGGTCACCGTGAGGCTGTAGCTGCCCGCCTCGCCCACGAGCAGCGCCGGACCATCCTCGCCGCCGAGCACGTTGCCGTTCAGGTACCATTCGTACGCGAGGTCGCCCTGGCCGGAGCCGTCCACTGCCGTGATGGTCACGGGCACGCCGTCGCACGAGAGGTAAGCGGCCTGGTCGAAGGCGTACACCGGTGCCTCGCCCACGCTCACGGTGATGGCGTCGGAGACATCGGAGCCGCAGGCGTTGGTGACAAGGAGCGTGTAGTCACCGGCCGCGGCGGCATCGTACGTGGCGCCGTTCGCGCCGGGGATATCATCACCATCAAGCTGCCATTGGTAGGTGCCGGCCACCGGATCGGCATTCAGGGTGACCGCGCCGCCGCCGCAGAATTCCGTGGGGCCGCCCGCGCTTATCACGGCCGATGGCGCCGTGGCGTCGATAGTGATGTCGAAGCCGTTGTCCTGACCGGTATAGGCCGGATGGTCCGAATTCACACGGATGCGGTAGCCGGTGCCGGGCGGGGTGCCGGGGGGTATGGTCACCTCGATCGTTCCGGACACGCTCGCGGTCACCTGGCCGATCGTGGTCGCGTTGGTGAAATCACCGTTCGCGCTGGAGAGCTGGGCCGTGAAGTGGTTGGCGGGGATGAAGAAGCCGCCCATGTTGTAGCTGCCGGTGGCCTCGTAGTGGAGCGCGAAGGTGGAGCCGGGGCACAAGGTCGCCGCCAGCGGTTGTACGACGGTGATGGTGTGCGGCAGGTCGTAGAACCAGATCTCCGTGGCGATCTCCGTCCCGAACAGTTCGGTGGTGTTGATCTGCAGGACGGGTACGCGGATGCCCTGGGCCAGCCACTTGTACTCGCGCGTCACCGGCCGGTCGATGTTGAACCCTACGCTCAGCGTGTCGACGGCGATGGTGTCATGCCCCGCGACGGTCGACTTCACGCGCAGCGCCTCGAACACGCCCGCCGGCGTGGCGATGGTGCCCCAGCCGTCCACTTCGTTGTTCCGCTCCTGGCTGTAGCCGTAATAGGCCAAAGAGGGTATGTTCAGTTCGTAGCCGGAATTGGAAGCGCTCACGTCCCCGTAGTCCAGCGGCAGCTCGTAGATCACGTCCGGGGAGCTGAAGATGATGGGCACCGGGATGCCCGACAGCTCCACGCCATAACCGACTTTCCGGTAGACGGTGGCGCTGTGGTACAAGAAGGTCCACGGGTTCTCGATGGGCAGCAGCTGGTTGAACGGGATGTCGGTGCCCTCCGTCGCATGGTTGGCGCGGTTGGTGTTGAAGAAGATGTCGGCGAAGGCCAGCGAGTAGATGAAATTGGTTGAGCCCACGGTGACGTAGTCCTTCACATCCTCGCTGGCGGCCGTGAGGTCGCTGAAGTCCCACTCGTGCGCGGGGCCGGTGCTGGCGTAGTCGATGCCGAGGTCGGGCGTGGCGCGGGTGCGGTGCAGTTCATCGCCCGCGTGGGGCATTTCGTTCTGGCCGATCTGGATCTGGGCCTGGAGGCCGGTGGCGAGGAGAACGGCGAGCGGGAGCGTAAGGGTCCGGAGCATGGGCTGGGGCTTATTGAAGGCACGAAGTTCCAGTGCCGGCCCCGGCGCCGTCAATGGCCGGGCGCGTGTTCATCACCGATCAGTTGTTGAGAGAGGGTCCGTTCAGGGCCGCTCGGTGCCTCGGCCGAAGAGGAGCTTGGCGTAGAAAGCGGGGCTGCGCAGCCGGGCACGCAGGTCCAGGTCGTTGAACATGCTGCTGATGGTGTCCGCCAGTACGGGGTTGCGTTCCGCCCGGCCCACCACGAGGTCGAAGAGCCATGGCAGCCCGGCCAGGCGCTGCAGCCGTGCGCTTATGGCGAGTTCCTTGCCTAAGCGCCGCCACACGCGGCCGTCGTATTCCACCAGCGCGGCCGCTGAAGGCATGCCCGGAGCGCCGGCCAGCGCTTCAGCCGCTACATCGCCGGCGTGCATGCCACTGATCATGGCGTGGCTGATGCCTTCGCCGGTGAAGGGGTCGATCAGGTGCCCCGCATCACCCACCAGCAAGTAGCCGTCGCCGCTGAGCGGGTGGCGCTTGCTGGCCAATGGCAGGCCCATGCCCCGGACGCTTCCTTCCATGCGCGCCCCGGCAAAGCGTTCCTTCAGCGACGGGTGGGTGGCGATCAGCTCGCGCAACAGCGACTTCAGGTCCGCCTTGCGCCTGGCGGCCACGTCGCTGCGCAGGCCAAGGCCCACATTGGCATGGCCACCGGGCAGTGGGAAGATCCACAGGTAACCCGGTAGCAGTTCCTTCAGGAAGATGAGCTCGATGAAGCCCTGCGGGTCCAGGCCGCGCATGCCGCTGAAGTAGGCGCGCACGCCGGCGCAGTGGTGGCGCGGCTCGAGGGGCAGGGCCGCCACGTGCTTCGCGAAGCGCGAATTCGCACCGTCGGCGGCGATGATGAGCCGCGCCGTGATGACAGTGCCGCCATCGGCGCTCGTCGCCCGCCAGCCGTCCGCCGTGCGTTCATACCCGTTGATGGTGATCCCTTCCCGCAGGGATATTCCTGGCGCGGCACGGGCTTTCTCCACCAGCAGCGCGTCGAAATGCAGGCGGGGCATGATGGCCCCCGGCGCTATGCCCTTTCCGGTATCCCGGCTGAAGGGAACGCGCAGCGAGCGGCCGCCGGGCGCGGTGAAGACAACGCCCCAGCTCGGCAACTGACGGGCATCGGCGCGCAGGCGTCCGGCCACGTCGGGCGCCAGCCGTTCCAGGACCCGCATCACCTTGCCGCTGAGGGCATCGCCGCAGGTCTTGTCGCGCGGGAACACGGCCTTGTCCACGATGATGGCGGGCACACCGTGCCTGGCGAGCGCGAGTGCCGCCGCGCAACCGCCCGGCCCGGCGCCGGTGATGAGCACCTCCGTCCGCAGCGGCCCGTTCGTCATCGCGGGTCCTCAGCCCCGGAACGCACCGTCCGAGAATTGTTCCAAAAAACGGACATCATTCTCCCAGTAGAGCCGCAGGTCGGGCACACGGTAGATGAGCTGCGCTATGCGCTCCACACCCATGCCGAAGGCGAAACCGCTGTAGACCTCCGGATCGATGCCGCAGTTGCTGAGCACGGCGGGGTCCACCATGCCGCAGCCCATGATCTCCACCCAGCCGCTGTGCTTGCACAGGTTGCAGCCCGCGCCGCCGCACACGGTGCAGCTCATGTCCACTTCGGCGCTGGGCTCGGTGAAGGGGAAATAGCTCGGCCGCATGCGGATGGCCACGTCCGGACCGAACATGCTCTTTGCGAAATGGTCGAGCGTGCCCTTCAGTTCCGCGAAACTCACACCCTTGTCCACATAGAGCCCTTCCACCTGGTGGAACATGCAGTGCGCCCGGGCGCTGATGGCCTCGTTGCGGTACACGCGCCCCGGGGAGATGGTGCGGATGGGCGGCTTCGTGCCCTCCATCACGCGCACCTGCACGCTGCTGGTATGGGTGCGCAGCGCCAGGTTCTCCCCGTGCTGGACGAAGAAGGTGTCCTGCATGTCGCGCGCCGGGTGGTCCGGCGGGAAATTGAGCGCACTGAAGTTGTGGTGGTCGTCCTCCACCTCAGGCCCTTGGCTCACGGTATAGCCGATGCGGGCGAAGACGTCGATGATGCGCTGGCGTACCAGGGTGATGGGGTGCAGGCCGCCTATTGGTTCCGTGAGGGCCGGGCGCGTAGGGTCGGTGGATGCCTCTTCCTGCGCCCCGGTATGGTTCTCCATGGCAGCGGCCAGTTCCTTGAGGCGGTCCTGCGCCAGCTCCTTCAGGCGGTTCATGCGCTGGCCGAAGGCGCGTTTCTCCTCGGGCGGCACCTGTTTGAAGTCCTCGAACAACGCGGTGATGGAGCCGTTGCGCCCCAATGTGGCCACGCGGAAGCGTTCCACGTCCTCGGCATTGCCCGCCGTGGCGGCGCCCACTTCGGCTTCCAGGGCCTCTATCCTCGCTTGCAGGTTCATTTCAGCTCGCGCATCCAGAGGCGCACATCGGTAAGGGGGCGGTCGCTATTGTCCACCGGCAGGACGGTGATGCGGTCCAGCACGTCCAGCCCTTCCACCACCTGGGCGAACACGGTGTATGCGCCGTCCATTTTGGGTGAACCGCCATCGGTGGCATAGGCCCGCAGTTGCTCGGGCGAATAGTGGAAGCCCTCCTCGGGGTCGAGGGCGGCGCGCCTCTGCTCCACGAGGCGGAGGTCGCTCGGGGTCCAGTCCTGCCCCAGTACGATGTAGAAGAAGGCCCCGTGGCTGCGCTTGTCGGCGGCGGGGTGGGTCTGGTCGGGCAGCATGCCCACGGCGCCTTTCACATGAATGAGTTCCGGCCTGATCTCGGGTGGCAGCGTGGTGCCCGGCCCGCCCTCCCCCAGTATGCGGTGGCGGTCGTCAGCGGCCTTGCTGGTAGCGTCACCGCCGATGAGCATGGCCCCCGGTATCACCCGGTGGAAAAGGGTGCTGTCGTAATAGTGCTCTCGCACCAGCTTCAGGAAATTGTCGCGGTGGGCGGGCGTTTCGTTGTACAACGCCAGCACCAGACGGCCTTGGGTGGTGTTCACCTCCACCAGCGGCCGCACGGGGGCCTGGGCGAAAGCCGCAGCGGCGGCCAACAGGGCGGGCAACGCCAAGCGGTTCCGGAGGGTCTTGTGTGCGGACATGGCCCGATGCTGCTACTTTTGGCTGCCTCTTACCAAGGTCCGCCGCGATGAGCGGCCGAAATTAACCAACCGCCCATCCATGATCCGCAAGGTGCTGCTCTGTGCGCTGGCCGCCATCATCCTCGTGCCATTCGCCACCTCCTGCAATAAGGAAAAGGACACCATCGCCATCATCACCATCATCGACACGGCGGGCCACCCCGTGCCGGGCGCCTATGTGAAGCTCTTCGCCAACCTGGCCCACCAGCCCGAGGGCGCCGGTGCCATGGACCGCCTAACGCGCGAGGAGATGACCGATTCCAAGGGCCAGGCCAAGTTCGACTACACCCAGCAGTACAAGCAGGGGCAGGCCGGGTTCGCAGTGCTCGACATCGTGAGTTTCAAGGACAGCGCGGTGGGCGAGGGCATCATCAAGATCCTCGAGGAAGAGACCAACGAGGAAACGGTGGAACTGACGCCGGTGAATTGAGGGAGAGGTCGGAGGCACGTCTTTGAGTGGCGAGTGATGAGTGACGAGTGACGAGTGGCCCCGCGACGGGGCTGCCACCAAGGAGACTCGTCACTCTTCACTTGCCACTCGACACTCCCCCGAAATAATTCAACACGGCCTCTTTCATGAGCCGCTCCTGTTCCTTGGCATCCAACGGCGGCAGGTCCTTCACGCGCTCGAAGTGCGGCCAGCCATCGGCATCGCGCCCCAATTCCTTGTAGTAGCCGAAGGGCAGCAGGAGCACACAGATGCCGATGTGCATCAATTGCACCTTCTCATCCTTCTTGAACTCGCGCGCGTGCTGGCCGAGTTCCTGTACGCCGATCAGGAAGATCAGCCCGTTCAGGTCCACCGGGCCCTGGAAGCGCTCTTCCATCCGCTTCAGCAGATCGCGCCAACGCTTGTCGAAATGCAGGTCCATCGGGGCCGCAAAAATGGACCGCCGGGCCGCACCTTCGCACCGGTCCCATGAATGCGCTCGACATCGCCGTGCTGATCCTGCTCGCTTTCGGCGCCTGGCGCGGCTTCCGCAACGGGCTGGTCATCGAGGTGTGCTCGCTGCTGGCGTACGCTACGGGCATCTGGGCGGCCTTGCGCTACGGCGCGGAGGTGCGCATCTGGCTTGGCCTGGACACAGAGCATGGTGCCATGGCCTTCATGGGGACGCTCCTCGCGGTCGTCATCCTTGTACGCCTCCTGGGCTGGGCACTTACGCAAGTGATCGATCTGGCGGCATTGGGCATTCCCAACAAGCTGGCTGGACTGGCCTTCGGCACCGCACGCATGGTCCTGCTGGCGGCCGTCCTGCTCACGTGCTTGCCCATTGCCGTCGGCACGCGCAGCCTGCCCTCGCCCGATCTATGCCAGCGCTCCGTGCTGTATGGGCCGATGCGCACCTTCGCGTCCATCTTACTTCCCGCGTTGCGCGACAGCCCCTGGGTGCAGCGAACGATCCAGCGGGTGAAGGAGGAAGTGGCGCCGGCATCGCACTGAACAGCACCTCATGCAAGGGTCAGCAGATGGCATCATGAGGCGCCCGGTAGCGGTCCGGATCCCTTCTATGATGAGCAACCTTTTTGCATGTACAGCGTCATCCACGCATCGAAGCGCAACAACCATGCTCCGCCCCTTCTTTTATGCGATGAACAGACAGGGCACCCCGGGAGTCATGGCCATGGTCTTCGCATTGGGCCTTTGTGGCAGAGGCGCGGCGCAGACCTTCCCTTTCACCAGCGGCCCCATACCGCCCTGCGACACCAGCACCTTCACGGCGAACGTCAGTGGCGTGGGCTGGCTCGTGACACCCGGAATGGACTGGGGCAGCTATCTGGACAATGTCACGATCAACATAACCAGTGACCACCCGCAGACTTTGCAGGTGTTCCTGACCTCACCCCAAGGCACGGTCCTGCTGCTCTCCCAATTCAACGGAGCGGGCGGACAGAATTATACCAACACGGTATTCTCTTATTTCGGATGGACCCCCATCACCTCAGGCACGGCCCCCTTCACCGGGACCTGGATGCCCCAAGGGGGGGGCTTGAACGTTTTCGACTACCAGAACGGCGATGGCATCTGGACGGTGACGGTCATCGATACCGCGTGCGCCAATGGCGGAACCGGTCCGGACGGCACGTGGACCCCGGGCTGGTTCGATGGGAGTGGCGGCACGGCGGGCATAGCCTTCGGATTCAGCAACGGCCCTCCCCCCTGCCAAGGGTGGATACCCAGCGATGCGGCCTACATCTGCCCCGGCGAGACCGTGGACATCATGGGCTACTACCAGCTGTACTACCCCGGCGGCTACTTCGACATCATGCTTAACGGCGTGCCGGTGGCCGATCCCTCCCAAGTGAGCACCCCGGGCACCTACGAGGTCACGATGATCGATCCGTGGGACGGCTGCTGGTACTGGGCCACCTACACGGTGATGGCCCCGGCAATGCTCGGCCCGGACCAGACGGTGGACCAATGTGGTGCGGCCCCTGTGGACCTTACGGCCCTGTACCCGCTCAACGGCGCCACGCCCGCATGGAGCCTGAACGGATCGCCCATCTCCGTGGCCACCGCCGCCAGTGCTACCGTGCCCGGCGTATATCAATTGGTCACACAGACCAGTTGCAGCGATACCGCGCTGGTCACGCTGAACATCACGGACGGTCCCTCTTTGGGCGCGGACCAGGCGGCCAACGTGTGCGACGGCGCATCCCTCGATCTGGGCACGTTCTATTACACGGCCGGGCTTTCCGCCGCATGGACGCTGGCGGGCGCACCCGTGGCGGACCCCGGCGCGGTGAGCACCGCCGGAACGTACCAGCTCGTGGTCACGAACGGGGCAGGCTGCTCGGACACGGCGCAGGTGACGCTCTCCCTGCAGGCACAGCTATCGCTCGGGGCGGACCAGGCCATCGAAATGTGCGGAAGCACATCGCTCGACCTCACTTCGCTTTATTGGACCGGCGGGCTCACCACCACGTGGACGCTGGCCGGTGCGCCGGTGGCCAACCCCTCCTCCGTTGCCGCCGCCGGTACGTATCAACTGGTAGCATCGAACGGGGGCACGTGCGCGGACACGGCGCAGGTGACGCTCACCGTGCAGGCACAGCCATCGCTGGGGGCAGACCAGGCCGTCGATCTGTGCGACAACGCTTCACTCGACCTCACCTCGCTCTACACCACCACCGGGCTCGCCGCTGCGTGGACACTGGCCGGTGCACCGGTGGCCGACCCTTCCTCCGTTGCCGCCGCCGGTACGTATCAACTGGTAGCATCGAGCGGGGGCACGTGCGCGGACACGGCGCATGTGACGCTCACCTTGCAGGCACAACCATCGCTCGGGGCGGACCAGACCATCGATCTGTGCGGTAACGCATCGCTCGACCTTACCGCGCTGTACACCACCACCGGGCTCACCGCCGCGTGGACACTGGCCGGGACACCGGTGGCCGACCCCTCCTCCATCTCGGCGGATGGTACTTACCAACTGGTAGCATCGAACGGGGGCGCCTGCGCCGACACAGCGCTCGTGGCCGTTACGCTGGCCGCCGCCCCCGCGCTCGGCCCGGACGCCTCGGCCACCGTCTGCGATGACGCCACCGCCGACCTCAACACCTTCTTCATCGTTACCGGGCTCAATGTGGCCTGGACGCTCTCCGGGGCCCCTGTGGCCACGCCTGGCGCGGTAAGCACTGCCGGGCTGTACACGCTCGTCGCCACGAACGCGCAGGGGTGCGGCGACACCGCCCGCGTGGACCTTTCCGTTTCAGCAGGCCCGCAACTCGGCGCCGACCAATCAGTGAGCGCATGCCAAGGCACCGGGACGGATCTCACGGACCTCTTCGCCACGGGCGTGAACAGCACGGCCTGGTCGCTCAATGGAGCGCCGGTCGCTGATCCCGCATCCGCCACCAGCGCGGGCGGCTACACGCTGATCGCCACGAACGCGGACGGCTGCGCGGACACGGCGGTGGTCATATTGCAGCTCACGGCCGCTCCGGCCCTGGGCACCGACCAGCTAGCGATCATCTGCGGCGGCACCGTGTTCGACCTCACGGCGTCCTACGCCACCAGCGGCCTCACCAGCGCATGGACGCTGAACGGCACCGCCGTGGCCAACCCCTCGGCGGTGACCATCACCGGCGATTACCGCCTCGTGGCGGTCAACGGTGCGGGTTGCTCGGATACGGCCGTGGTCTCGCTCCTGGTGAACCCAGCGCCCGCCCTGGGCCCCGACCTGTGGTTCACGCTTTGTCCGTGGCAGACGGTGGACCTCGGCACCGTGTTCCCCGTGGCCGGACTCGATGCCGTGTACACGTTGAACGGTGAGCCCGTGGCCGACCCTTCGGCCGTCGCCGATACCGGCATCTATGTAGTTTCGGTAACCGATGCGTACGGCTGCACCGATGAGGCCCAGGTCTCCGTTTCCGCTATCGCCTGCCTGTGCGAGGCGGACTTCACCGCCGATGCGCGCTGCGTGCAGGACCCCGCCCGGTTCATGCTGCTGGCCGATTCCACCGTGCTGGCGGCCCACTGGGACTTCAATGGAGCGGCCGTCCCCTCGCAGGAGATCGATCCCGTTACGCGCTTCGCGACGGAGGGTGAGGTGCTGGTGACGTTGGAGGCCACGCTCAGCTGTGGTACGGTGAACGTGCAGCGCACCATCCACATGGATGATTGTTCGGACTCGTGCACCGTTTGGATCCCCTCGGCCTTCACGCCCGACGGCGATGCCCACAACGATGCATGGACCTGGTCCGGCGCCTGCGCCCCGGAGGACTTCTCCATGCGCGTCTTCAACCGCTACGGCGAGGTCATCTTCTCCTCCACCGATCCGCTGCGCGCGTGGGACGGCACGTACGGTGGGGCGCAATCGCCGCCCGGCGTGTACAGCTACCGTGTGGGCTACCGCCTGCCCTACCAGGACAACAAAGTGGCCGTGGGCACGATCACGTTGTTGCGGTAGGTTCCTGATCGTCCGGGTTCTCCATCTCCGCCAGGAGGGCGAGCGTGGCGCACAGGAGCTCCGCCTGATGGGCGCTCAATCCGCGGCCCTGTACCTGCGCCAGGATCCGCGCGCGTTCGCCTGCGGGGTCGATCGGCCGTGAAGGTCCCAACGGCGTGGGTTCCTGTTCATGGGGATCCGAACTCATCAGCTTGGCGCGATCAAGTGGATCAACGACGCGCGACCACAAGGGTAGATGCCCGTGAACTCCGCCCCAATACCCAGTTCAGGTGAATTTCACGCGGACAGGGT
>Ga0138256_10002382_pt1 | contig 20108 bp, 16 predicted proteins | sample KNB2016incub_MG_FD_105486 | JGI IMG/M metagenome (GOLD analysis project Ga0138256, IMG submission 105486) | Active sludge microbial communities from wastewater in Klosterneuburg, Austria - KNB2014incub_MG | ecosystem: Engineered > WWTP > Activated sludge > Unclassified | place: Austria... | reverse complement strand
GGACGTTGGGATTCGAGACTGAGCGCCAGCGAAGGACCGACGCCATCTCTCGACGTCAGCTTTTCGGGCCTACGGCCCGAAAGAGCTGCGGGGGACGTTGGGATTCGAGACTGAGCGCCAGCGAAGGACCGACGCCGTCTCTCGACGTCAGCTTTTCGGGCCTACGGCCCGAAAGAGCTGGCGGAGAGAGAGGGATTCGAACCCTCGGTAGAGGGGTCACCCCTACTCACGCTTTCCAGGCGTGCCGATTAAACCACTCTCGCATCTCTCCGCGACGGGCACCGGGAAGCGACAAGGTTACCAGCCGCCAGAGGCTCAAGTCACCTCGCCTGCCTTCGGGCGGCGGCTTCGGAAGAAACCGCGCATCAGTGCTGCGCATTCCTCCCCGCGGATTCCTTCCACGACTTCGATCTTGTGGTTCAAGGCCAGGCGGTCGGCGCTCAGGAGACTCCCGAACGCGCCCCACTTGGGTTCCCGTGTCCCGTAAACCACCCGGGCGACCCTGGCGTTCACCAAGGCTCCTGCGCACATGAGGCATGGTTCGACTGTCACCACCATGGTCGTTCCGGGCAGACGGTAGTTCGCAACCTTGCGAGCGGCCTCGCGGAGAACCACGATTTCCGCGTGTGCGGTGGGATCCATCGACGAAACCGGCTGGTTGAAACCCGACGCGACCACGGATCCGCCTTCGTCCACGAGCACCGCGCCGACGGGAACCTCGGCAACCCCTTCCGCCCGCCGGGCCTGGATGAGAGCCAGGTCCATGAGTCGCTCCAATTCAGGCATCGATATCAGGCAAGCGCAGCTCGGAGGTCAGGTGCGCCGACGCACTCGGGCCCGGTACGATCGTGCGTTCCCGTTCGGATCCGTGTTGTCGGAGGAGGAGAAATAGAGGGCCCGGCCCCAGTGGGAGTACGTCCCCTTCCCTCGGGTGCGGATGGCATCGTGGATGTCGTGGCCCGGCCCGAGGCGCTTTTCGTCCTCGTAGAGCTGCAGCGAGGAACGCCGCGGGGAGTCCACGGAGTCGCCCTCCTCCACCGCCGCCGGCAAGTCGAAGACCCAGCAATTCCCGGCGTCGCGACGGAATGGCGCGTTGAGCGGCAGGTCGTCGAGATCTTCGGGCTCAGGTTCGGGCCGCCAGTCGGGCGCCTTGCGGTAATAACCCTGCTGCGGTACCACGTGCCCGGTGCTGGCCGCCGTCTTCTCGGCTATGCAGACCGTGACGTAGGTGCCCGGTTCCAGGCCGCCTGCGCTCGACGGGGATGGGTTCCAGGCGAGAAAGGTGGGTTCCTCGGTCTCCTGTCGCTGCGGATCGAACCGAACGAGCTGGAGCGTCCGGATCTCCCAACCGTTCGCCGAATAGAAGTCGTGGAAAAACGTGGGCGAGAACATGTAGAAACCATGGTCGACCTGATTCGAGGCGGGGTTGGTGTGCACCACGCGCCCCCCGGGTTTCAGCAGTCCGTGAATGTTGGCCAGGCAGTTCGGTATGTGAAACACATGCTCCATCGTGCCGTGGTCGAACACCGCGTCGAACCGGCCGGCGAGCGCCTCGGGCAGGGCCGCCGAGTTGAGGTCGAATTCAATCTCCGCTCCCTCGAACCTGCTGATGTCGAGCGCCTCCACGGATGAGAAGCCGAGGCTGGTGAATAGCGCCTCCCGCGAGAGGTAGCCCTTTGCGGCGAGGTCGGCGCGATGAGAAAGGCCCCTGGGGGATCCACCGGCCAGGACGACGTCCGTCTGCTTTGCCATCGCGGCCAGGCGGGCGAAGTCGAAGTAGACATCGGCCTGCCCGAGACACAGCGCGCTCCCCGACCATGGACGGCGCTTGTGCTCGTGAAGAGTGGGAATCGTGTTCGCGCGGACGAAACCCAAGGTCAGCGCGCCTCGTTCATCATCCCGGATCCTAGCATCGGCGCCGGTCGCCTCTGTTGGTGTGGAAAGGGACGGCCCGCGTGGTGCGCCCCGGAAGATTCGAACTTCCAACCTACAGATTCGTAGTCTGTTGCTCTATCCAATTGAGCTAGGGGCGCGCTGCGGTCGTGCGGAAAGCGAAAGCGTATTCTATTGGAGCAAACGCACTTCCGACAAGACTCGTCTCGAGAAACGCTTTGGTGCTCTCAAGGGGGCTCGCTAAGATGCCCCACCCCGCCTTGGACGCCCGTCTTCCCCTGCGACTGCTTCCCCCGCCCTTGAAGCGGGCCGCTCGCTGGTTTTGGCGCCGGCGGTTCGTTCTTGCCGGCGAGCCCTGGCTCCTCCACCCCAAGGGTCGCTATTTTCTCTCCCGGGGTGGCTCCGAGATCCCGCCCCCGGTCTCGGCCAATCTCGCCCTCACCAACAAATGCAATCTGCGCTGCGAGATCTGCGGCAGCCAGAAGTTCCTCGACCAGGTCGGCATCCTGCGGAGTCACATGCCTCTCGAGCGTTTCGAGGCGGTCGCGGCCACACTCTTCCCGTTGCTTTCCGAGGTGGAGCTCAACAGCCAGGGAGATCCCCTTCTCTATCCGCATATCGAAACCGTTCTCGACCGCGTCAACGAGTACCGCTGCGAGTTGAAGGTCCAGACCAACGGGACCCTTTTCACCGACCGCATCATCGCGATACTGCAGAAGGCCTCGGGCCTCGTGATGCTCTCGCTCGACGCGGTCGGTCCGCGTTTCGATGAAGTCCGAAAAGGCGGGGTCTGGGCGAAAGCGGAGCCGCAGCTCCTGAAGTTCCTTCGCCTGCGTGACCCGCGGCGCCTGAAGGTCGGCATCTATCCCACCGTGACCCGCCGGACTCTGCAAGACGTCATCGGCGTGGCCCAGTTCGCCGCGGACCATGGCGTCGAGACCGTCCGCTTCCACCGCTACGCGCCGATCGAGAACTCTTTCGAAGAGACCCCCACGGCCGAGGAACTGGGTCGGGTGCGGGACGAACTAAGAGCGTGGATCACCCGCAACGGCGATCATGTGGACATCGGCTTCGACGGCGAGCGACTGAACGCGCCGACCACGGCTCCCCGCCGAAAACGGGGCGCCTCCCTCAAGAAACATCTGGTCCGCGACCTCGCCGAGTTGTCCGGCGGGAACATCTACCCGATGGACGAGGATGTCTTCGACGCCCACAAGACCAAGGTCTGTTCCTCGCCCGATCGGTACGTCGAGATCGGTATCCACGGCCAGATCAGCACTTGCTGCCGCGCCCAGGACGTGGTCCTCGGATACGCCACTTCGGCGGAGGAGTTCGCGGACGTCTGGTTCGGGGCCAACTACGGGAAGATCCGCCGCTCGCTGGACCGAAGTTTTTCCGGTCCCCTGCCTCTGCCCAACTGCGAATCGTGCATCAAGGCCTTCGCGCCGAAGGCGGGCGTCGGGAAGGTCGCCTTGAAATATGGCGGGCCCCATCATCCGGATGCCCTCGATCCCAACCTCATCCCGGCGTGGCACGTGGACGCGATTCAGAAGAACAATCCCCAGGATCGTGCCTTCGTGTTTCGACTGCCCCCGGGAATCGATCCGCGGCGCTATGAGCTTTGGGAGGATGGACTGAAACTGGGCCCCCCGGTCAGTGAATCGGCCGAGGTCTCGACCGCGGGCGGCGGGCGATACCGGATCGTGGATCACTGGCTCTTCTTCTCCAGTTCCGACGACACTGACGCGCGGAAGAACAATCGGAGCTACACCCTCAGGCATGTGTTCGGCGAGGGGCCGGGTTCGCACGGGGCAGCCCTCCCAGGGCCCGAAGTTCTCCACGCGGCGAAGTGAATCCGAGGCGCCGGCCGTGGCTTCGATCCAGATGAAGGGCCCGGGAGTGTCGATCAGACTCGGCGGTGCTGCCAGCATCAACAGGCCATGCGTGGAGTACTCGTAGGCCCAGTGTAGAAGAACCGGCGGGTCGGGTACTGGAAGCAGGTTGCCCGCATGGGCCATGTGCTCCCGCAGCCGTTCCGGGCTCATTACAGGGATGTTTCGTCGGCTTGACGTGGGGCTGGCCTCATAGAGAACCGCGGGCTCGTGCGATGGGTGCCGCACGACCAGCCTGCCCGGGGGCAGGCATGAGGTTTCGGGGGGACCCGCCAGCACCCTTGCGACCGCCGGCCCGGCGAACAGAGCCGCGATCATCAACCCGGGACAAAGAGCCGCGAACCGGTCGAGCCGGCGGGGTTCGGCGGGCGTTGGATCCCGTGTGGCGAGCAGGACGGAGAGCAAAGTGAAAATCATCGCGACCGAGGCGGCGATGACGCGCCATCCGCCATCCAGGTAGATGACCGGAAGAGAAAGGAGAAGGCCAGAGAAGAAACACCCGGCGAGCCAGACGATCCACGCGGGGACAGCGAGCCTGCGCCGGATTCGATAGAGGATCAGCGCCGCGAACGCAATCGGTCCAACGCCGCCCACCCCGGCAAGACCTTCGAGGACCTCCGGCGTCTGGCGCCAGGCCAACTGATAGGACTCGCCGATGGTTCTGAGCGCCGGACGCGGGTCCTTGCGCACATTCTCGAGCGCGGCGCGGTAGAGGAAGCGGGAACTGTCCAACTCCTGAGGGCGCTGCGCTATTTCGGAGGCATATTCCTTCTCGGCCACTCTCCACCCGCCGCCCAGCGAAAGGCCGGCCACCACATACGACAGGTTCGAACCGGCCTGGCCCTTGCCGGAACCGTACATCGCGTTGAGGCCGGGACTGATGACCAAGAGGGTTGCGCAATACGCGCCGATTCCAAGAACCGCGGTTCTCATCCGAAATCCGCGCGTTGACAAAAGGGCGACGCCTGCTGCGATACCAAGGGGAGCCAGCAGCGCTCCGGCACGAAAGGACTCGGCAAGACCCAGCGCGGACATTCCGGCGGCGAACAAGGCCGCGGTCTGGGTTCTGAGGCCGACCAGGACCAGGGCCGTTCCAAGCATGCCGAAAGTGATACCGGGGGCCTCGCTCAGGGTGGTCGTGAAATGGAGGCGGGTATACGAGTACGCGAGCGCCAAGACGGTCAGACCGCTCCACGGACCGAAAATGCGTCCCACGACGAACACGAGGTAACCGCAGGCCATCGCCGCAAAGATGACCTGAACGTACGCAGCCCCGGTCAAGCTGCCCGCGAGGGAGAGCCGGATGGCGAGCCAAGCCGCGTTCGCCGGTCGTCGCTCCGCGAAGGCGGTCAACTCTCCGACGTCGAGAAGGCGTCGGGCCCCTTGATAGTAGTCCTTGGCGTCCGAGTTCGGAAGGAAGCCCAGAAGGTTCGAGTAGGGATCGGCGTCGATGGGGAGGAGGGGTTCCGGTCGATAGATGGAACAGACGTACCCGAGGCAGAACAACAGGGCCACGAGTGCGAGGGATCGAGATGCCATCGGCCTGTTCATCCCTTGCGGCATGATGACGTACCCGGCGACCGCGATCAGCAGGAGAAGCAGGGGAAGCCGTCGCTCCGCTTCCAGGATGGTGAGTCCGAGGGCAGGGGTTTGTAACGGCGCCCAGGCCGCGACATCCGACGACAGCCCGCTTCCGAGGAGCCACACGGCCAGAATTCCCGCCGACACCCAGGCGATCCGGGTCGCGGCGGAGAGTGCCCATTGAAGACAAGGCCGGGCAACGTTCTCGACAAAGCGGCCCGCGGCTTTCACGGCTCCGCTCGTTCGTCGGACGATGCCGCACACAAACAGCAACCCGCTGATGAAGGCGAGGTTCATCGCATCGTGCAACGACGCTCTTACCCGGACTCGATAGGTGTAGCGCCGGCGGTTCTTTCCCGGATCGGAGCCATCCGAGGTGGTGAAGAGGATTTCCGTGCCGTCGTGCGAATGCGAGTAGGCGCCGTGCCCCGCAGCCAGCCCTTCCGGGCTGGCGTGGGGCGGTCCAAGTCGCCGCCCGTCCTCGAAGAGTTCCAGATCCGATCGCTCAGGAGCGGCCGGAATATCTGCGAGAGGCCTCAGCAGGGCATTGTCGAACGGCAGCGGCGCCACGAAAACCGCGCCGCCGCCCAACCGGGTGACCGAAGACGCCTCGATTTCCCCCGCGGTCGGTATCCCAATCCAGCGAATGATCAGAGCCGCCACCGCCAGTACCGCGGCAAGGGCGCTGAGCGACAGGGTGATCCGCGAGGGCAGGTTCTGGAGGTCTGCGGGACGCTCCAAGGTGGTCAGCGACGGTACTTCTGAAGCCCCGGCTCCGCCGAGATTGCGGGAAGGAGCATGGAAGCCCAGATGGCGTGTGCCAGCTCATCCCCGTGGCCCTCCCAGAGGCTGACCGGGAATCCGTATCCGTCGTAGCGCTGGAGATACTCTTCGATGCTCACCAGATTCATTCCCGCCGCCTTCATGTGTCGTTCGGCATCGCGCGCGATCCTCCCGCCCCTTCCGGCCGATACCGGATACTGATCCAGAACCATGGCGATAATCGGAGGCAGGTCCGCGCTGGTCACCAGCCGGTTCATCGCCTCGACGTCCCTTCCGAAGCGACTCTGATAGCCGTCGAAGTCCTTGAGAATGTCGTCGTAGAAGTCATTGCGCAAGCCCAGGCTGCGCAGGGCCGCGCCGTAGGCATCGCTGGTCAGCCTCGCCACCCTCCCGCGGCTGAAATAGGCCTCGAGCCAGGCCGGGATAGGAACCTTGTAGCCCTGGTTGCTGTACTGCCCGATTCCCGAAGGGAGAAAGTCGTTGAGCACCATTCCGTACACCACCAGGTCGGGATGAAGCCTTGGCATGAAGTCGGTCAGGACCTTGAGAATATCGGCGCTCTGCCACCCGGAGATTCCGAGGTTGATGACCTCGACGCGGTGGGTTTTGTTCAGTTCGTCGCCGATGAGTGTCGCGTAGATGAACCTCTCGTCCACGCCGTAACCGTAGGTCATGCTGTCGCCGATGACCATGATCCTGAAAATGTCCGTCTTCTTCTCAGGGAAGGGTGTGGCTCGGCGGAAACCCTCCTGGGAAAGGACATGGAGGTAGCCGTGCCAGTCAAAGCTGCGGGCCGATCCCTCGATGTTCCGCTCCTTCATCTGCCACGCGTCGGGCATGGTGAGAACACCCTCGCGCTCTCTGATCTCGGCGAGGGCCTCAGGCCTGATCGCCACGCCATGTTTCTTCGCCACTTCCAGACGCGCTTCCGGTGTGTTCCTGGTGCGCCTCGCGATCCTGGCCGCGGCGCCGCCCTTCTCGCGCAGCGCAAGGAAACCCTCGGCGGCCATGATCGCCAGGGTCAGGCTGGCCACTATCACCGCGAGCTTTGGGAAGAATGCTCCCAGGCGGTCCCCGGCCGATTTGGGCAGGAGCGCCGATGCCCCGATGCCGAGCAGGACACACATCGCCATGACGGCTATGCCGAGCCACAGCCAGAACCAGACGCCCGTGGTCCAGTTCGTAGCGGCGACTGCGGCGATGGCCACGGCCGCAGGCGCGAGGGTCTCGAGAAGACCGGATCGGGGAGGGTTGTCAGCTATCATCGAGGCCAGCGACAGGGAGCGTGAGCCCCGATTGTAGCTGGCCGCCCCACCGAACGGGGCACGAAGATCGAACGGTTCACGATAGATGCCCGCCAAACACAAGAGACTCTCGGACCGCGCATTCGGTTTCACGTTCGCCGGCCTTTTCCTCCTCATCTTCCTGGTCGGGGCCCTCGTCATGGGACGTCGGTCCGGCTGGCCGCTGGCGCTTTCGGCCTTCTTCGGCCTTTCCGCCCTGCTCGTCCCCGGGATGCTGATGCCCCTGAACCGGGCCTGGATGCTGATCGCCGAACGGATCAACCGCGTCCTCAACGCGGTTCTCCTCGCGACCGCCTATGCTCTTGTGATCGTGCCCCTCGGTGTGCTCATGAGACTCCGTCGCCGCGACACCCTCCGCCTGAACTCTTCCTCCGGCGAGGCGACCTACTGGGCGCCACCGGCCCGGCCGATCTCGCGGGAAAATTTCGAAGACCAGTTCTAGGAGGTCTCAGTCATGTCTTCGTTTCTGGCCCAACTCATCAAGTTCGCTCGCGTCAACAAGAAACTGTGGATCGTGCCCGCGGTCGTGGTCCTGGTGCTCATCGGCGCGATGATCGTGGTGGTGCAGTCCAGCACCATCGCTCCCTTCCTCTATGCGCTGTTCTGAGCGCCGCTAGAGTGGTGTACGTCCTCGGCGTCTCCGCCTTCTACCACGACAGCGCCGCAGCCCTCGTCCATGATGGCGTCGTCGTCGCCGCCGCCCAGGAAGAGCGCTTCACCCGGGTCAAGAACGACGCCGACTTTCCGGCGGCGGCGGTGCGGTACTGCCTCGAACAGGCCGGGATCGCGCTGTCCGAAGTGGATCAGGTCGCGTTCTACGACAAGCCGATCCTGACCTTCGACCGGCTGCTCGAAACCTACATCGCCTACGCCCCCCGCGGTTTTCAGTCCTTCTCCCGCGCTTTGCCCGAGTGGGTAAAGAAGAAGCTGTTCCTCAAGGACGTCATCACCAGCGGTCTTGCGGGCATGGGGCTTGGCGATTTCGACGCCGGGAAGCTCCTCTTCGGCTATCACCATCACTCTCATGCCGCAGCCGCGTTCTATCCCTCGCCGTTCAAGGATGCGGCCGTTCTGGTGATGGACGGGGTCGGCGAGTGGGCGACTACTTCCACATGGAGTGCCGGCGAATCCGGGGTTGCGCTCCTGCAGGAGATCCGGTTCCCGCATTCGCTCGGTCTCCTCTACGCGGCCTTCACGTACTACCTCGGCTTCAAGGTCAACGACGGTGAGTACAAGGTCATGGGGCTGGCTCCCTACGGCACGCCCAGGTACCTGAGCCTCATCAAGGACCACCTGATCGACATCAAGCCCGATGGATCGTTCCGGCTCGACATGTCCTACTTCAACTACTGCACCGGACTGACCATGACCAACGACCGCTTCGCGGCGTTGTTCTCGCAGCCGCGGCGTGATCCCGCCGAGCGGCTGACCCAGATGCACATGGACATCGCCGCCTCGATCCAGGCCCTTTCCGAGGAAGTGATCCTCAAGATCGTGCGCGCCCTGCGCCAGTCTCAGAGCTCGCGCAACCTGTGCCTCGCCGGCGGAGTTGCTCTCAACTGCGTGGCCAACGGGAAGATCCGCCGCGAAGGACTTTTCGACGACATCTGGGTGCAGCCCGCCTCGGGCGACGCGGGCAGCGCGATCGGGGTCGCCCTCGCGGTCTGTCATGAGTATTCGGGCGTGCCGCGCCGCCCCGCTTCGGGACAAGATGGAATGGCGGGCTCCTATCTCGGCCCCGCTTTCGACGATGAGACGGTCCGCAAGGCGCTTGACCATGAAGGTGCTATCTACCGGCGGCTCGATGATTCGACCCTCTTCGATACGGTGGCCGCGGCGCTGGCCAACGGCGAAGTGGTGGGCTGGTTCCAGGGGCGTATGGAATTCGGCCCGCGCTCCCTCGGCAATCGTTCGATCCTGGGCGACGCACGATCCCGGAGCATGCAGAAGACTCTCAACCTCAAGATCAAGTACCGCGAGAGCTTTCGGCCCTTCGCCCCCGCGGTCCTCGCCGAAGATGTGGAAGAGTACTTCGACTACTCAGGCATCAGCCCGTACATGATGATGGTGGCGCCGGTCAAAGCCTCAAGACGGCAGACCTTGACCCCCGAACAGGACGCCCTCTTCGGCATCGAGAAACTGAACGTTCCGAGAAGCGATATCCCGGCGGTGACCCACGTGGACTATTCCGCGCGCATCCAGACCGTGCACCGGGAAACCAATCCGCGCTTTCACCGTCTGCTCGAAGCATTCAAACGCGCGACCGGCTACGGCGTGCTCGTCAACACCAGCTTCAACATTCGCGACGAGCCCATCGTGTGCGCCCCCCGGGATGCGTGGCGCTGCTTCATGGGAACCGAGATGGAGATGCTGGTGGTCAATAATTTCGTGCTCCGGAAGAGCGAGCAGGCCTGATGTCGGAGATGTTCAGCCCCCGAATCCTGGCTTGCCTGAAGCCCCCGGCTGCGGACAATGGCCGCGACCTCGAATCCGTCGAGGGCGGGTTCAAGGACCCGGAGACCGGCGAGGTCTTCCCGATCATCGACGGCATTCCTTCGCTGTTCAAGGCCGCGCCCTGGGAAGACACCCAGATCACCTCGCGGGTGCGCGGTTTCTACGAGGAGAATCCCTTTCCGAGTTACGAGGGGCTCGAGGAATTCGGCGAACTGGTCAGCAAGGGCATGCGGAACCCTTTCACCACCCGGCTGCTCGACTCCATCGGCTGCAACAAGACCGTCCTCGAATGCGGCTGCGGCACCGGCCAGCTCACCCACTTCCTCCAGCTCAACAACAACCACACCCTCGGCATCGACATGTCGCTCGGCAGCCTGCGCCTCGCGGTGGAACACAAGAAGCGCAATCAGCTGGCCCGCAGCAGTTTCGCTCAGATGAACATCTTCGAGTTGGGCATCAAGGATGCTTCGTTCGACGTGGTGATCTCACACGGGGTGCTGCACCACACGTTTGATGCCCGCCGCGCCTTCGCGGAAATCAGCCGCAAGGTGAAGCCCGGCGGCATCGTCATGGTCGGCCTCTACAACTCCTACGGCAGGATCCCGACCTGGATCCGGTCCAAGCTGATCGGCGTGCTGGGGAATCGGATCGACTACGTGGTGCGCTCTCGGATCCACGACGAACGCAAGGCTGATATCTGGGTGAAGGACCAGTACTTCAATCCGCATGAGACCTGGCACTCTCTGGATGAGGTGCTTGGGTGGTTCAAAGAGAACGGCATCGAGTACCTGAATGCCTCTCCTTCGATCCTTGGAACAGATGCCGAGGAGATCCCCGACCTGTTTGCGAAGACGAGCCCCGGAACCCGCTACCAGCGACTGGTGACCCAGCTCTCCTGGATCGCAACCATCGCCCGCGAAGGCGCCTTGTTCGATGTGATCGGGAGGAAGACCTGAGGGGCAGCCGCCGCGACGGCCGTGCGATACTCCCCGCCACATGCGCATCAGAAAGTTGACGCGGTTGAGGAGCACGGCTCATGCGTTTTAAGTTGCCCGCCCGGTTGCGGCGTTGGTTTGGACTCGAGCCGCGTCCGCCCCAGGCGCAGGTCCCAGTGAGCGCAGGCGAGGCCGGGGCCAGGGGCAAGGAGGGGTCCGCGCAGACCGCGATCGCCAACCCGCGCGAGCGAACGCTCGAGCAGGCGATCGACTTCACTTTCCTCTGCGCCGATATGTACCTGGCCCTTCCCCAAAATGGCCTGGAAGCCTTCAAGGACGCGACCATCATGGAGATCGGCCCCGGGCAGGATCTGGGCGTCCTTCTGGTCCTGGCTGGCCTTGGTTCCGGCAAGGGTGTCGCGGTCGACCGGTTTTTCTGCGACTGGGATCCCTCCTACCATCCCGCGTTCTATTCAACTCTCGTCGAACGCGCGGAGGCGCGATACCCTGGCGTGCGTTTCGAGGCGCTTCGAGACGTGGTCGATGCCGGGGGGCACGGGGGCCCCCGACTCCAGATCGTGCGGAGCGGTCTCGACGACTTAAAGGCCCTGGGCGACGCCAGCGTGACCATCAGCTACTCGAACGCCGCCCTCGAGCACCTCGATCGCCCACGGGAAGGTCTCCTCGAACTGGGGCGCGTGAGCCGCAAGGGCGGTCTCGGCTTTCACCAGATCGACTTCCGGGACCACCGCGACTTCAGCCGGCCGCTCGAGTTTCTCACCATGACGGACGAAGAATTTCTGGAAAAGGCGGAGGCTGCGAGTTACAGTCTCGGCAATCGCCTGCGCCCGTCCGAATATCTCCAGCTCTTCAACGATGCGGGGTTTGGCACCACCTTCACCCCCAACATGTTCGCCGAGCCGGCCTATCTCGCCGAAGTCACGAACCGTCTCAATCCCCGCTATCGGTCGTTCGGGGAGGAAGAGTTGAGGCAGATCAGCGGGAGGGTCTTTACGACCCGAACGTGATCAGCGCCGCGCCTTCGGTCGCACCGCGAGCCTTCCGGTACAATGCGCCGTTTGAGGAACCGGTGGAGAAAAAATCCTTGGTCACATCAGGCCTCTCCGACGGACCCGGCCGACGCGCTCTTGACCTCCTTTCCTTCGCCGCCGTCTCCGCCTACCTGGGTGGGCTCCTGGCCTTCCTGATCGTTTCGGGCCGGCTGTCTCCGAGTCTCTCCCTGCGTGGAGTCGCCGCCACCGCGATGCGGGGCGTGCGCCGCCGCCGGCCGCTCAAGAAGCGCCGACTCCGCACGGCGAGGCCCGAACGCGGTTTCTGTTACTCGGCGCCGTTGCCGTGGGGACTCGAGTCCGACCAGGAGGGTCGCTCGCGCCTTCAACTCCTGGAGGACGGAGCTTCGCTCGGCCCGGCCCACGCTCTCCACGACACGGTTCGTGACCACGGCCGCGGGGCCTTCTCGCACTGGGGAGGTTCTCTCCTCTTTTCCTCCTCCGACAACTCCGATCCGCGCAAGAACGGCCGCATCTACCAGATCGCAGAGGAGCTCTGACCCGTCATGTGCGGCATCGCCGGAATCGTTGATCTGACTCGAAAGTGGGGCCGAGCGCGCCTCGAAGCGGCGACCACCCGGATGCGCGAGACCCTTGCCCATCGCGGTCCGGACGACGCCGGCACCTGGGTGGATGCCCAGGGCGTCTGTGCTCTGGCTCAACGGCGACTCGCCATCCTCGATCTCTCGCCCCTCGGCCATCAGCCGATGGTCACCGACGACGGGGTCAACGCCCTGGTGCTGAACGGGGAGATCTACAACTACCGCTCGCTCGCTTCGAATCTCCAGTCTCAGGGAATCAGGCTGAAGAGCGGCAGCGATACCGAGGTTCTGCTCCATCTCACTCGAGATCAGTCGCCCACCTCTCTCGCGAGCCTGCGCGGCATGTTCGCCATCGCGCAGTGGAACAGTGAACTGGGTCAGCTCTTCCTCGCCCGGGATCCCTTTGGCAAGAAGCCCTTGTATGTCGTCAAACAGAACGGCCTTTTCGCCTTCGCCTCAGAACTCCGTGCGCTCGAGTCGATTCCGGAACTCGACCTCGAAATCGATCACGCCGGCCTCGCCGACTATCTGCTCACCGGATACATCCACTCTCCGTCCACCATCTATCGGGGAGTTGAGAAGGTGTCGCCGGGATCCTATCTCTCGCTCACCCAATCCACGGGCGAGATTCGTCAGGGGACCTTCTGGTCCTTCACCGCGGGCTCTCACCCGGCCGAGGTGTCGCTGGCCTCGACCTACGAGGGACGGGTCGACCAGCTCGACGAACTGATCACTCAGGCGGTCGAACGCCGGCTCGTTTCGGACGTTCCCGTTGGCGCCTTCCTTTCCGCCGGCGTCGATTCGTCGCTGGTGGTGGCGGCCATGAAGAAGCTGGGAGTGCGCCCGAAGACCTTCACCATCGGCTTTTCGGGTTCAGACAGTTCCGAACACATGGTCGCCCGCGATATCGCGGCGCATCTTCAGACCGACCACCGCGAGTTCGTTCTCGATCCGAGAGAACTCCAGAGCGTCGAGAGCATCGCCGCCGCTCTCGACGAGCCGAATGGCGACAGTTCGTGCCTCCCCACATTGCTGTTGTCGCGGGAGACGCGCGCTCACGTCACCGTGGCCCTGTCCGGGGACGGCGGCGATGAAATGTTTGGAGGCTATAGCCGCTACCTGGATACTCTGGACGAGGAGGCGCGGGCGCACGGCGATCGCTCCTGGAACGCGGTTGATTCGTATCTTTCGCCCAAGACCCTGACCTTCTCGGAGAAGGAGGCGGCTTCCTTCCTGGGGGACGCGCGTCTGGTCAGGCAACGGCTGGAGCGCCGCCGCCGGCTCATGGGGCAGGGGAGCGTTCCCCTCATCCACCGGATGCGCACTCACGACGTGGAGTACTACATGCCGGGCGCGGTGCTCGCGAAAGTGGACCGGATGAGCATGCAGGTGGCGCTCGAGGTGCGATGCCCGCTTCTCGATATCGACGTGGCCCGATACGCCGCCGCGTTGCCGGCAGGCGACCTCGTCATCGAGGACGCCCACCGGCGTTTCATGGGGAAGCGCATCCTCAAGGACGTGCTCAGGCGCTATCTGCCGGACCGGATCGTGGATCGGCCGAAACAGGGATTCGGCCTGCCGAACACCTGGCACGTCGAGAGCCTCGTGGCCGCGGGCAAGGAGATGCTCGGGCCCGGGTCGGCCCTGGCCCGCCTGGTGGACGGCAAGTCATTGAAACGTTACGCGGCCTCCTTGTCCGATCCGCAGCTGCTCTCGATCTACCAGCTGTGGCCGATGCTGATTCTCGAATTCTGGCTCCGGGGCCGCCGCATCGGCAGATAGCGCCGGCGATGGGAAATCTCAAGCGCTGGCTGGAATCCGGCGGGCTGGCGATCGGCGAGGTGCCGCGCACACTCTGGCCATGGATGGCGGAGGCGTTGAACCTGTTGTCGGCGCGGCCATCCGCCGCGCCCACTGATGTGGTCTGGGGGATCAACGAGGCAGGCGAACTTTCCGAGGCCCCCGGCCTGGGAAGGGCGGTGATCTTTCCGTGCGGCCTGGCCCAGGTTCCGTTGTCCACGCTCTGGCGTCTGCATCGCCGAGGCTGCGACCGGTTCCTTTTTCCAGCTCGCGTCCGCTGGATTCAGAAAGACTCGCTGAGCGCTTTTCGCACCGCTTACTTTCGCACGGCGATCCGAACCATTTCGCGCCTGCTTCCCGCTTCCTTCGCCAAGGCCTTTCTCGGCGCGTCAGGAGCGGAGAGAACATTCGTGCAGTGGAACCGGCAGGCCACCGACGATTCGGAGACAGGGGCTCCGAGCTGGGCGGAGTTCATCGAGTTCAACAACGCCCGGATGCCGGTCGAAGAGGCGAAGCCGCCGCACCCCTATCGGGTGGCTCTCTACATCGGTTCCCTCGGCCCGGGCGGGGCGGAAAGGCAATTCTGCAACCTTGCGAACGGCCTGGCCGCCCGAGGGCACCACGTGAACGCGATCGTCACATATCCCCTCACCGGAACCAACGGACACTACACCGGGCTTCTCAAGGATCCGCAGTTGAAGCCCATTGTGGCCGCCGACATGCCCGACGACGGCTTTGAGGTCGATACCGACCTGCTTCTCTCCACCCCCGCCGACCTCAGGGACGCCATCCTTCGTCTCACCGGCGTTCTCGAGCGCAACCGTCCCGATGTCCTTCACGCGTGGCTCGATCAATGCAATCTGATCGGCGGGATCGCCGCCCTTCTCGCCGGCGTCCCGCGAATTCTCCTGAGCACGCGCAATTCCAATCCCACGAACTTCCCGCGGCTCCTGGCGCCCTACATGGAGGAGTGGTACCGAATACTCGCGCGATCGCACCGGGTTCGCTTCCTCGCGAATTCCCGAAGCGGCGCGCAGAGCTACGCGTCCTGGATCGGCATTCCGGAGGAGCATATCCATGTGGTCCTCAACGGTTTCGTGGAGGCGGACTACGTGAAGGCGTCGAGCGGCGACCGCCTCGCGGTCCGGTCCGAGCTTGGCGTTCCGGTCGACGCTCGCGTTCTCCTGGGAGTCTTTCGGTTCGATGTCGAGAAGCAGCCCGACCTGTTCATCGAGGTGGCGCGGCGCGCGATTGCACGAGTCGGGGACCTCCGGGTGCTGATCGCCGGAACCGGACCCCTTCAATCAGAAATTGAGGCGGAGGTGCGCCGCCTCGGGCTCGCCGATCGAATCCTTCTCCTCGGCCGTCGCACCGACATCGGCCGGATTCTCGCCGCGAGCGATGTTCTGCTCCTGACCTCGGCCCTCGAGGGTTCCCCAAACGCCGTGATCGAAGCGAGTCATTTCGGCCTGCCGGTGGTGGCGACCGCGGGTGGCGGAACTTCGGACGCCATCGTTCACGGCGAGACCGGGTTCCTGACTGGAGTTCGTGACGCCTCTGCGCTCACCGAGGCCGTGGTTCGGCTCTTCGAAAACCCCGATCTCCGGGAGCGGATGGGCCGGGCCGGGCCGCCGTTCATCGCCTCCGCGTTCTCGCTCGACGAAACCGTGGACCTCACGCTTCGCGCCTATGACCAGATGTTCGTGGACGCCCCGGACCGGCCCACGAGAGTGGTGAGCAGCCGATTCAAGGGCGGATCGGCGCTGCACGAGCCCGTGGATTTCAACTCGCCGGAGTCGTCCGCCTGAACAGGTACTCGTGGCACGCCTCGCCGGTCTTCGTGCGCAGGTGGGTGAGACCGAGTTCTCCGCAGACCCGCAGGACCTCCGCGTCCCTCACGTACTCCATGGGCCACCCGCCGAGCCAGTCCTTGATATCGATGATCAGGCTCATTCCCCGAACCCCGTTATCCCGGCGCAGCCTCCGCCACACCGCGAGGACTCCCATGAAACGCCACATGTACCAGAACACCATGGCCTGCCGGCCGAGCCAGCCGGCGCGGTTGTAGCGCTGCTTCACGTCCAGCCAGAACTCAGGGGAAGGCTGCACATCGGCGTCGGCGGAGTAGAGCGCTATGTAGAACAGCCCGCCGGGCGCCACTTTCGAGGCGGCGCTGCGAACCGCGCCCCAGACGTCGCCCGTGTGGTGGAGCACGCCCCAGGAGTACACGATGGACGCCTCGGGCACTCGTTCCTTCATGAACGACGGGTCGAGCACTGAGCCCTGGGTGATCGTCCAGTTCAAGGGGTTGCCCGCGTATTCGTGACAACGCTGGCACGCGTTGACGGAATTCGGGTCGTAGTCGAAGGCGAAAATGGAATCAGCGCCGGACCGGAAGGCGGCGAGCGAGTGAATGCCGCTGCCGCAGCCGATGTCGAGGAAGGAGTGGCCTTTGAGATCGGTCACTCCGAGAAAGTCCAGAAGGTGACGGCGCGAGGTCTCCACCCTTTCCTCGGAGAAGTGCTTCTTCAGGAAGTCTTCCCAGTTGCGGCCAAAGCCGAACCGCATCTCGGCGCCGGCGGTCACGCGGGTCCTGTCTGTCCGGTGAGGCGACGAGCCCATGCCTTGAGCGAACGCTGCCATCGAACGATGCGGAGGGCGTCGTAGGCCGCGAAGCTCCGCGCGAGTTCGGACCCTTCCTTGGCGAGGTCCGCGCGCTCCTGGGCGATCTGGGCCCGAAGCATCATGAGGCGGTGCTCGTCGGCGATCCGATTCTCTCTTTCGATGACCACCCGTTCGCGCTCCGCCAGTTCCGCCTCCGCCCGGGCCAGCCGGGTCTCTCGCTCGTCGAGCAACTGATCCTTCGCCTCCATCGCTTCTGCCGTCCACGCAGAATAGCGCACCGTGTCCGACATCACGCGATCGAGCCGCTCGACGCACAACCGTGCGCTTTGCTCCGCCGAACAGTGCTGCTCCACGTAGGCCCGGGACTCCCGTCCGACCCGTCGTCTCTCGTCCGGGTCGAGGATCAATCGCTCGAGCTGCGTTGTGACCTCTTCGACGGTGGCCGCGTGGCAGATGGGCGGGGTCTTCGTCCAGTGCTGCAGGACATCGGGCCGCGCGTTCGCGATCAGGGGTCGGCCCACCGCCATCGCGTCAAGCCCTCCCATGGCCACAACCGAGAGTCCCATCTGATCGAACAGGATGTCGGCGCGTCGGTATTCCTCGATCACCTGGAGCTGGGTCATCTCCTTGAGCCAGGTCACCCGCGAGGAAAGCCCCGAGGCCGCGATCAGGTTGCGCGCTTCCTCGACCTGGAGGCCCTTCTCGACCAGGCGGATTTCGAGGTCGACCCCCGGATGTCGTTCTACGAACCGACCCAGGCCCCGGATCATGACGTCGGACGCCTTGTGATCCTCGGTGAACTCGCCCTCGCCCACCCTCTTCCAGGTGAGCCGCGCGAGGTTGAAGATGCGCACCCGCTGGTTGTCGGGCGCATCGGCCGCTTTGATGTGGGCAGGATCGGTCATCCAGCAGAAGAAGCGGCGGTCGCTGCCGACACCGAGGCCGTCCAGAGTGGCATCGTGACGCGGCACCAGGCCCCGAAAGAACGCGCTGACTCCCACGGCCGAGGCAATCCCCGAGCGTTGGCGCGCGATCGCGTTCTCGAGCCACAGCCGGTCCGCGAGCGGGAAACCATCGGCCGCGTGCACGTAATCGGGGTTGGCCAGATTCTGAATGTCCGTTCCGGTCAGCAGGGCCAGATGAGGGCGGCCGATCAGTGAGGCCAGCGAAAGGGCGGCGTGGTTGAGAATCACCGCGTCGCACTCGCTCAGGAGGCTCACCACCCGGTCTCTCAGGGGAGACTCCGGGGGAAACTGGAATCGCTCCGTGGCCTCGAGGTCTCCGGCATCCACGATCCAGTCCGATTTGGCGAGATCCACGTCCTCGTAGCGATTCTCCGGACGGTCGAGGGCGTTTCGCCGATTGAGCACGAAGAGAATCTCATGCCCGGCGCGGCGCACGGCCCGGGCGAGCATGAACGGATAGTTGTTGGCATTGCCCAGGAAGCCGATCCTCATGGTTCGGACTCCCTCGTCTCGACGGGGTGACGGTCACCCGCGCGCGGGCCGGCCCCTCGGAACTCGGCTTCCAGGTTCACGATGGTGGCGTTTTGCACCCCCTTGAGGCGGGGGATGTCGAACAACAGCGCGTCGTGGTAGTAGTCGATCGCATAGGCGTCCACCCCGTCGGGTGAGGCGCCCACTCCTCCGCCAAAGAAGAACGGCCCGTTGGTGAGCCACATGGTCACCGCAAGTTCGACCGACAGCGTCTCGCCGGGCTTGCGGGCGGGCAGGTCGTAGTGCGCCGAGCGGGTGTCCATGCCGAACAGCGTCTGGCCCTGCGTGTTCCGGATCGAGAACCCCACGGTGGGCCGCAGCACCAGTTCACTGAACCTCGCCACCAGCCGAAACCGGTAGCGCTCGCCGGTCTGGAGCCTTGTGGTCGCGACTCCCTGCTCGTCCACGATCTCCAGGGTCACGACCTCGGCCTCCTGCAAGGTTCCCGTCCGCAGGTGGCGCGACCATCGCTGCCCATCCCCGCCCGCCGTGGCGATGAGCCCGGGGGTCGTCGCGTCGGCCTCCGCCCCGGGCTCCCGGGACAGCGAGGTTCCGCCATCACCAAACATCATCTGGTGATATCGCGCCCCCACTTTCTGGGGCGGCCCATCCACCACGAGGCGGCCCCGTTCGAGGAGCAGGGCACGATCGCAGAACGCGGCTACCGTGTTGGGGTCGTGGGAGACGAGCAGGATGGTGCAGCCTTCGGCCTTCAGGCTGTGCATATGGCTGAAGCACTTTCTCTGGAAGCGCGCGTCGCCAACGGACAGCGCTTCGTCGACGATCAGGAGTTCAGGCCGCACACAAACCGCGGTGGCGAAGGTGAGCCGGGCCTGCATGCCGCTCGAGTAGGTTCGGAACGGTTGGTCGATGAACTCCCGCAGCTCACTGAAGTCGAGGATCCATTCGAGTTTGTCGAGAATCTCCTCGCGCTGCAGCCCGATCATCAGGCCGCCCACCACCACGTTCTCACGCCCGGTCAGGGCGTTGTTGAAGCCGGTTCCGAGTTCCAGAATCGAGGAGAGCCGTCCCTGAACCGTCACTTCGCCCTCCGTGGCGTCGAGCGTTCTCGAGATGATTCGCAGGAGAGTGCTCTTTCCGGCTCCGTTACGGCCGAGGATCCCTACGGCCTCACCGCGGGCCACATCGAAGCTGATGTCTTCGAGCGCGGTGAAAAGCCGGGCCTTCGAACGCCCCCCGAGCACCTCGCGCAGGAGGTCCGAGGGGCGGTCGTAGATATGGAACACCTTCCTCAGGCCGGACACTCGGATGACGGGCGACTGCTGCTCGGTCATGGGTTCTTAGAGAAGGTTGCCGAAGACAGTCGAGGCGCGACGGAAGAAACGGAAACCGGTCACGAGCACGACGAGGCTCAAACACGAGGCCACGAGCCACGACCAGGGGTGATGGATGGCGCCGAAGAACAAGACATCCTGGGCGCACCAGATGAAGTGGCTGAAGGGATTGAGCGCGAGCAGGGAGAGGAGCCAGGCCGGCGCGTTCTCGGGTGAGTAGATGGTGGGAAGAAAGTAGATGCCCATCACCGCGAAGGCCTGCACCAGTTCCCGGGTGTCCCGGAAGAAGACCCCGAAGGCCGCGAGGAAGTAGTTGAGACCCGCGAAGGCCGCGAACTGCAGAACCAGAAAGACCGGAAGAATCAGGTAGGTCCACGGAACCGAGCCGGTGCGGACACTGACGTAGGCCAGGAGGCCCAGGAGCAGGATCGACTGGGT
>Ga0138256_10002381_pt1 | contig 20125 bp, 14 predicted proteins | sample KNB2016incub_MG_FD_105486 | JGI IMG/M metagenome (GOLD analysis project Ga0138256, IMG submission 105486) | Active sludge microbial communities from wastewater in Klosterneuburg, Austria - KNB2014incub_MG | ecosystem: Engineered > WWTP > Activated sludge > Unclassified | place: Austria... | reverse complement strand
TACTGGATGCACGGGAACATGCTCACCGTGAACGGCCGGAAGATGGCCAAGAGCGAAGGCAATGGCTTCACACCGGAGGAACTGCTCACCGGCAACCACAAGTTGCTGGAGAAGGGATACAGCGCGATGACGGTGCGCTTCTTCATGCTGCAATGCCACTACGCCAGCACATTGGACTTCAGTAATGCAGCGATGCAAGCGGCGGAGAAAGGCTTGGAGCGTATGATGAAGGCGGTCGCGTTGCTGGACACGTTGAAACCCGTCCCCGGTGAAGCAGTGGATTTGGCGGCCCTGGAACAACGCTGCTACGAGGCGATGAACGACGACCTGAACACACCGGTGATGATCGCCGAGTTGTTCGAAGGCGTGCGGATCATCAATTCCGTGAACGACGGGAACATGGCCATGGACGCGCATGGAATTGCACGGTTGAAGGGCCTGTTCCACTCCATGTTGTTCGATGTGTTAGGGATACAGTCCACCATTGGAGCAACGAATGGCGCGAATGATGAAACTGCTTTGGATGGATTGGTGAAGGAGTTCATCCGCATGCGCGCCGAGGCGAAAGCGAAGAAGGATTTCGCGACCGGCGACGCGATCCGCGATCGATTGGTCGCACTCGGCATCTTACTTAAGGACACCAAAGAGGGAACGACATGGGAACGAGCGTGATGAACTCAAGGGGCAGGAGCAGGCGCAAGAGGCAATTGCTCCTGTTCCTGCCCCTACTTCTTCTTCTACCGGGTTGCAACACCGATGACCGCGGCACCGGCGAGGTGCATGCAGTGGAGTTGCAACCACTTCCCACTACACCGCAGATCGATGCGGACAGTGCGTACGCGTATGTGAAGGCCCAAGTGGACTTCGGTCCGCGTGTGCCGGGGACTGCAGAGCACCGCGCTTGTGCGGATTGGATGGTGGCGAAGCTGAAAGGATATGGCGCGACGGTGATCGAACAGACCGGAACGGTCACTGCGTTCAACGGCCAAAAGCTGCCATTGCGTAACATCATTGCCAGTTGGAACCCGATGGCGAAGGAGCGGATCCTCTTACTCGCTCATTATGACACGCGTCCGTTCGCTGACAAGGACAAGGAGCGCGTGAATGAACCGATCCTCGGCGCCAATGATGGCGGTAGTGGCGTGGGCATCCTGTTGGAGATCGGGCGGCACCTATCCAAGAAGGAGCACGGGCCGGGTATCGATCTGTTGTTCACCGATGTGGAGGATTTCGGCGAACCCAGCGGAGCCATGGGTGTAGGAGAGAACAGCATGGATACGTGGGCATTGGGCTCACAGTATTTCAGCAAGAACCCGCATGTGCCCGGCTACACGGCGCGCTTCGGGATCCTGTTGGACATGTGCGGCGCGAGCGAGGCACGGTTCTACCGCGAGGCCATCAGCATGCGCTACGCCTCCACCGTAGTGGCGAAAGTGTGGCGTACCGCTGCGGCGATCGGATACGGCGATCGGTTCGTGCAGGAGACCAAGTACTTCGTGGGGACCGATGATCACTTGGCCATCAACGAGCGCTTGCGGATCCCAACGGCGGACATCATCGAGTTCAATGAAGGCACGAATGCCTTCCACCCGAGCTGGCACACGCACGGTGACGACATGAGTGTGATCGACCCCGCCACGCTGAAGGCCGTTGGCCAGACCGTGATGGAAGTGGTCTGGAAGGAGCGCTGATCGAGGAGGATAACAGCGATGAGCGGTCGGTAGGTGCGGGCCTGCGCATGGGAAGCACCGTCAGTTCGAACACGATCGAGTAGGCGTTGTTACTTGTGTTGGGGATCTGCACACCAAGCGTCAGTGGGATGTTGCGGACGGGGTAGACCACAAGGCCCAACGAGGTGTAACTGATCGCATTGTCGCCGAGCACGCTTTCCGCCATGACGTGCAATACCTTGCTCATGGGCACCTCCGCGCCGATCCAACCGCCCAACCGATTGCCCGCTCCGCCGTAGTGTTCCGTATTGTAATACGGGCCAAGGACCACCACGCTTTCCTTCAAGAGCAGGTCCTCGATCCGCAGGTTGGCATAGGCGAGTCCAGCAGGTCTTCCGCTCCGATGGCGATCGAAATTCACACCGCCCTGACCGCCGACAGCAAAGGAGGTGTGCTCTCCCAGGTCCCAACTTGTCGCGCCATTGAAGGCGATCAACGGGTTGTACGGATCACGATCGGTGGAATCATTCACGAGCCAGGATCGGTTCTTCTCGGAATAGTCCACACCGAGCAGGTTGACCCCGATCTCGCTATGGTATCCGATCCCAAGGTCGAACGTGCTGTTCGACTGGAACAAGGCGTTGAAATTGAGCTGCTGTTGGAAGAAGAGGCGACCCTTCGGCGTGATGTCGCTTGAGGGAACGTTGATGAAGTTCTGTTGGGCAATGCCGTCCGTGACGAACAGCAACACACCACAGAAGACGGTCACCCTCCGAAGGATCGTCATGTTCCCTTTCCACCGCGAAACTGCGACGCGAAGTGGAGCAATGACCGGGAGCAGTCTATCCGTTAACAACAATTGTTGGGGTGAACATTGGATCCCGGACCGACGATCTCAGCGGGACCTCACCGACAAGAAGGTGCGTTCATCCGCCGTGATCGCAGGCAGGACCCAGCGGCGGGTCCCTTCATCGGACCGAACGACCAGTACCACCGCGCCGGTGCTGTTCGTGAACGGGACCGTCAGGATATCGCTCGTTGCGGAACCGGCGGACAATGTCCGGCCGCTGATGTCGAAGAATTCCCATGTGGAGCCTGGTGCAAGCGCACTGAGGAGCCAGCCGCTCGCACTTGATGTTGCAGTTGCACCGGTTGACACACTTCGGATCAATGGCACCAACGCACTGGTGGATGAGGTTCCGTCCTGATCGATGATGCGCAATCGGTAATAACTGGTTCCGGAGCATGGCGATCCGTCCTTGAACGAATATTCCGCGCTCGTGACGGATGGTCCTGCTGCTGGGACAGCGCCGATCGTGTTGAACGAACTCCCATCCGCGCTGCGCTGCACTTCGAATCGTGCGTTGCCTTGTTCCGACCCCGTGGTCCATTCCACCACGGCTTCACCTCCTTCATCCCGGACCTGTAGTTCCAGCAGTTCGATCGGAAGGAACACGCAACTCAGCCCTGTAGCGAACGTGGACATGCTGTTCACGATCGGGCAGGCGTTGTCCGATGCTTGGAACCAAACGCTCATGGGAAGCTGGGCTTCATTGCCGGTCCAGCAGACCGTCGCAACGGCCGGATTCGTTCCCGTGACCGTGAACGTTGAACCCGGCAATACCGAGGTCGCGTTGCTTGCTACGGAAACCACTTGTGCGCTCTCGGGATCCGTGAACGTCAGACTGAAACAGAAGCTCGACCCGTTGCACACGATGAACTGCGCGGGAGTGAACGACGATCCGCCGGTGGAACTGGAGATCCCGGATGTGATAGGTGGGGTCCCGTCACACGTGATCACCACGAACATCAGGTCACGCATCACGCGTCCGATCAATTGGCCGACCCCATTGTAGGATGCCACTTGGATAACGATCACGTAGTAGCCGGTGGCGGTGGGTGTGAAATACAACTGGCCTGTAGCCGGGTCGATACTTGTTCCCAAGAAGGGTTGGTTGCCGGAGTACGAGCCTTGGTAGCTCACGTTCGTGGGGGCCGGTGCTGCATAGCGCGCACTGATCAACGAATAGGTCAAACTGTTCCCGTCGGCATCACTGACACCAGGATTGTATGCGACCGGTTGGTTCACACAGACGTATGGGATACCACTATCAACGAATACGGGCGAGGCATCACAAAGACCACCCGCATTGTTCAAGGTCGCGGACACATACAAACCGGGCGTTCCGGAAATGTTCTGGGTGACGTTTCGGCAACACGTGTTCCACGCGATCGTCCAGAAGTTGCATGGCGAAAGAAACAGGGTGGTCTGGAACCGGTATTTCTTGAAACCGGGTTGCGTGCCGCCATTGCAGGTGCTATTGGCGACCTGTGATGCGCAAAGCGGCGAAATTTCAATGCTCGAGATAACAGGGAGATCCACGATCGAAAAGGAGGTGCCGCAGCTATTGGCGAAGTTGAGCGTCTGGGTCGTGATGGGGGCACCAACGCAATTCAAGATCAGGTCGAGATCGATCCGGTATTGGTTCGTACCGACGCACTGGTATGTGATGCTGGCCCCTGCGAAATGATCCGCGCGGATGGCGTGCGGCACTCCCATGGCAAGAACGAAGACCCCGACTCCAAGCGGGGGGATCCGTAAGGCGGGACGCGCAGTCCGGTTCATGACCATTGGGCCTGAGGGCCGTTGAAAGCCCAACGAATGTAGTGTACCCCGGAACGCCTACAACAGCCTCGACCATGGAATGGCCACAGGGATATTCAGCGCACCGGCACAGGTGTTCTGCGCGCTGGAACTGAAGGTCAACGAGGCAGCGAGAATGGTCCGCGTGATGTATCGGGGTATTGTTGGATGGGTGCTGGTTCAGTTGCACGGTCCGTTCAAGGAGTTGATCCACTCCGTGAATAGTTCTACGGCCTCCTCATGCACCACGGTGCGACCAAGCAGCGGCATGCGTACGGCTTCATCGGTGGAGGAAATGCGGTGCAGCAGCATGGAGCGCGCAAGGTTGCTTGGCGCAACGATGTACGTGAGTTCGGGGTGCCCCGGCAACGGATCCTCAGGCTCCACACACACACCGAGGTTGATGGGGTTGTCCGTTTCCTGCCACGCGAATCGCATGGGGCGGTAATCGCAGTGCTTGCCATCGGCATGGCAATGCGCACAGTTCATGTCCACATACGCCCTCACGCGATCGTTCAGCGGCACGTTCACATCATTCCATTTCGCTACCGGCTGCGGCGTAGGGAACCCGGCTTCCAAATACCCCACCTCCACCCACTTGGCCAATTGCTCCTGGACGCCATCGGGGTAGTTGAATGCATGCGCCATGTTGCGGGCCTTCGTGCCGATCGGAACAGGGTTATTGTTCAATTTGTGGCAGGTGAAGCATTCCGCTGCGGCAGGGATCCGGTAGTTCAGGTCGTGCATCACCTGCTGGTCATCGCGCCACGTAAACGGAACGGATCGACCATTGAGGTCGAGGGTTGCTTCGGTCTGTTCCGCATTCCATACGTAGTCCGCGAACAACCATTGGCCATTGCGACGGATCAGTAGCCGCGTCTCCAGGACCTTACGCTCGTTCGTTGGTTGCACGTTGTCGAAATAGAAGGTCTTGATCAGCACGGCCCCGTTCGGGAACGCGAGGGAGGCATCCGGTCCATCGAACGTGGCGCTTGATCCCTGCGGCATCCACACAAAGTGGAATTTGCGTGCATAATCAGAGAAGAGCGGTGTGATCACATCGTACGGAAGCACACCACCGTTCGGGGTCTGGTCCACCATAACGCCGGTGAAGAAGTGATAGGCGCTCAATGTGGGATAGGGCACTTGGTCCAGATCCACAGAAACCGCAAGCGCCGACGGGTCGATGTCCGGAGGTACCACCTCATCGGTCTCATGCCGACAGGCAATGACCATGACCACGATGGCCAGTAGGACGAAGAACCACTTGATGCGCATTGCTGGAAAAGGCAGCCCCGATGGGGCGCTCGAAGCTACGGTACGACGCTGCCAGCGGCCCGGACGTTGCCTTCACCCAAGGCTATCTTGCCCCCATGTCTGCTGCCGGAAACACGTCATCCACGGAGGATAAGCGCCTCTTCCTCCTCGATGCGTTCGCCCTGATCTACCGCGCCTATTTCAGTTTCATTCGCGCACCGCGCGTGAACAGCAAGGGCATGAACACAAGTGCGGCCTTCGGCTTCACAGTCACGCTCCTCGATCTGATCAAGCGCGAGAACCCCACGCACATCGCTGTGGTGTTCGACACCGCCGCACCCACCGAACGGCACGAGGTGCTCTTGGACTACAAGGCGAATCGCGAAGAGATGCCGGACGACATCCGGAGCAACATCCCATACATCCGCCGCATCATCGAGAGCTTCAACATCCCGATCCTCGAATCGGACGGATACGAGGCGGATGATGTGATCGGCACCTTGGCGAAGAAGGCCGAGGCCGAAGGCTACACCACGTACATGGTCACGCCCGACAAGGATTTCGGGCAATTGGTCACGGACAACATCATCATGTACAAGCCGGGGCGCGGTGGTGATCCGCCGGAGAAACTCGGCCCCAAGGAGATCTGCGATCGATGGGGATTGGAGACCACGGACCAGGTGAAGGACATCCTCGGCCTCATGGGCGATGCGGTGGATAACATCCCCGGCATCCCCGGCATCGGCGAGAAGACGGCGATGAAACTCGTGAAGGAGTTCGGGAGTTTGGAAGCGGTGATCGAGAACGCCGACAAGTTGAAAGGCAAACAACAGGAGAATGTGATCGCCTTCGCGGAGCAAGGACGCATGAGCAAGATGCTCGCGACCATCATCATCGATGTGCCGGTGGAACTGGACCACACCGCCCTGCATCTCGATCCGCCCGACAAGGACAAGGTGCTGGAGGTCTTCAGCGAACTGGAGTTCAAGAACCTAACGAATCGTGTCCTTGGCAGCGATGGCCCGGGCGCGACGCAAGAACCGGCCAATGGAAAAGCCAAGGGTGCGAAACGAGCGAGCACCAGCCCAGGGCAAGTGGATCTTTTTGGAGCCGCCGTGGATGCCGACGGCAATGTGGAGTTGACGGAATTGGCCAACATCGACACCGTGCCGCATCGCTACTTCCTTGCGCAGAGCGACGAGTCATTGTACATGCTCGCGGCGCAACTGAAGAAGCAGCCGCGGTTCTGCTTCGACACGGAAACGACCGGTACCGAAGAGCGCACTGCGGAGCTCGTGGGCATCGCCTTCAGTTGGAAGGCGCACGAGGGACACTACGTACCCGTCCCGGAGGATCGCGCGGAGGCGCAACGCATCGTGGAGATCTTCAAACCGGTGCTGGAGGACGAGGTCATCGGCAAGGTGGCACAGAACGCCAAGTTTGATATCCGCGTGCTTCACAAGTATGGCGTGGAGGTGAAGGGGCCGCTCTTCGACACCATGGTGGCGCATTACCTGTTGAAGCCCGATCAACAGAAGCACGGCATGGACTACTTGAGCGAGGTCTTCCTCAGCTACCGACCCGTGAGCATTGAAACGTTGATCGGGGAGAAGGGCAAGGGTAAGGTGCAGAAGAGTATGCGCGATGCCGATGTACACGCCGTGAAGGAGTACAGCGCGGAGGATGCGGACATCACGTGGCAGTTATCGGAGAAGTTCGCGCCGATGCTCGAAGAGGATGAAGTGACCTCGCTCTTCAACGAAGTGGAGATGCCGCTTGTGCATGTGCTTGCGGACATGGAGACGGAAGGCATTCGCATCGACATTCCTGCGCTCAAGCAGTTCAGCGAGGAACTGGGTGCGGACATCCTGGAATTGCAGGCGGAGATCCACAAGACATGCGGTGTCGACTTCAACATTGATAGTCCGAAGCAACTCGGCGATGTGCTCTTCGAAACGTTGAAGCTTGGTGGCGACAAGGTGAAGAAGACGGCCAAGACGGGTCAATACCAAACGAGTGAGGATGTCCTACAAGAACTCAGCAACGCACATCCTTCCATCCCCCTCATCCTCGACTACCGCAGCCTGCGCAAGTTGAAGGGCACATACGTGGACACGCTTCCCTTGGCTGCCGACAAGAACACGCACCGCGTTCATACCAGCTACTCGCAAACCGTGGCGGCCACCGGCCGTCTTGCGAGCAACGACCCGAACCTGCAGAACATCCCCATCCGCACGGAGAAGGGTCGCGAGATCCGAAAAGCTTTCGTGCCACGTGATGCGGATCACCTGCTACTGAGCGCCGACTATTCGCAGATCGAATTGCGGATCATCGCCCACATGAGCGGCGATGCCAACATGCAAGCGGCCTTCCGCGCCGGATCGGATATCCACGCGGCCACGGCTGCGAAAGTGTTCAACGTGGAGATCGCCGAGGTGACGCGCGAGCAACGCAGCCGCGCCAAGGCCGTGAACTTCGGCATTGCTTACGGGCAGGGCGCCTTCGGCCTCAGCCAGAATCTCGGCATCCCGCGCGCCGAGGCCAAGCAGATCATCGACGATTACTTCGCGCAATTCCCGGGCGTGCGCAACTACATGGACGAGATGATCGGCTATTGCCGCACCAACGGCTACATCAAAACGCTGATGGGGCGCCGGCGTTACCTGCCCGATATCACCAGCGGGAACAACACCGTTCGTGCCCAGGCCGAGCGGATCGCCATCAACGCCCCCATGCAGGGCAGTGCAGCGGACATCATCAAGGTGGCCATGGTGAATATCCACCGGGAAATGAAGGCGAAGAAGATGAAGAGCAAGTTGCTTCTCCAGGTCCATGACGAACTCGTCTTCGACGCGCATAAGAGCGAAGTGGAGGAGATGAAAGGGATGGTCCGTGATCGCATGGAAGGCGCGATGAAGTTGGACGTTCCGCTTGTTGTTGACATGGGCTTGGGGAAAAACTGGCTGGAAGCGCACTGATCCCCCGGTTTAACATCGGGACATTTGAGCGATCTCATCGAATCCCCCCAAATGACCCTGATGCGAACTTCTCCTTGGCCGATCATTCTGGCCATGACCGCCTTGCTTTCCGCCTGTGGCGGCGGGCAACCCGAACAGGATACGCTGGTCACGGCGAACGCAGGCGATAGCCTGCCGCAGGGCGAGCGCATGACCAAGACGCGCAAGATCTTCTACAACATCCCCTCCCCGATGGAGATGGCGGCCCTGTTGAAGAAGGCCGGCGCTTCATACAACAGCAAGATCCTGAACGATGTGAAGAACGTGGACAAGTACACCGCCGCGAGCAAGCAGGCCTTGAATCTCGGCGTGTACGGCGCGGACCTGAGCTACGCGAGCGTGTTCAACCATACCCAGGAGAGCATGTTCTACACCAGCTGCGCCAAGCGCTTGGCCGACCGCCTCGGAGTGAACAACGCATTCAACGACAGCACGTTGGAAGCGATGGAAAAGAACCAGAACGATCGCGACAAATTGCTCGACATCATCAGCGAGACCTTCTGGAGCGTGGATGCCTACCTGAAGGAGAACGGCCGGGACAACATCAGCGCGTTGATGGTGGCCGGTGGCTGGATGGAAGGATTGTACATCGCTACCCAGGTCTCCTCCACGAGTGATTCACCGGAGTTACGCCAGCGGATCGCGGAGCAGAAACTTTCGCTGAAGGACCTTATGGCCCTGCTCGATACTTACCAGACCGACGACGCGGCACTTGCTGGTGTGCGCGAGGACCTCAAGGCCATCGCCGCGCTATACACCGACGTGACCGTCGGCGATGGTGGCACAGCCGCACTTACTGATGCGCAGCTTGCCGCCATCCGCAGCAAAGCAGCCACCATCCGCAACACCTACATCAATTGATCGCCGCCATGCCACGTACCATCATCGCCAACACCCTGCTGGCCGCTGCTTTGGTGCTGACCGCCACGGCGGCCCAAGCCCAATGCAAGGCCTTCGCCAAGAACAAGTGCGTTCCGGAGCTGGCCCCATACAAGTTCAACGAGACCTTCAATGCCGCGCAGCTTTCACCCGGCGAGGAAGCCGAAGTGAACCTCACGATGTACAGTGGACAGGACTACCGCATCCAAGTATGCGTGCACCCGATCCTCGGGGAGGTGAACTGGAAGGTCGTTGACGCGAACAACAAGATCGTCTTCGAGAGCCTCGCGGATGAACCCCAACACCACTACGACATGAAGGCCACCAGCACCCAGCAACTTCGCGTGGTGGTGTGGGTGCCGAACAAGGGCAGTTCCGACATGGTACACGTTGGATGCGTGGCCATCATGGTCGGCTTCAAGGAGTGATCCCATCCTCCGCCACCGGTCCTGAGGCTGGTGGCGCAAATGGAACGTCCCGGCCGTAACCGGGACTTTCCGTTTCCAGTGGTTTCGTGATCAACGGATCTCCACACGGCACTTCCGTTCCAGATCGGTGCGGGATTGGAACAGAACGGTATGGTAGTCCGCGCTGCCGACTGCGAGATCCAGCGAAAGCGTTGCGCGTCCCATCTCCACTCCGTCGGCATCCACGGCAATAGCATGGAGTTCACCGGTGAAGGCTTGTTCAGAACTGAGGTAGATGATCAGCTTGTTATCGAAACCGAGGCTGTCGCTTTCCACCTGTGTCCGCCCGATCGCGAGTCCTTTGTGCTTCAGTTCATCAGAGAGTTCGACACGCAGGCTCCAGGTCTTCTCGACCCCGCTGGTCACGCCCTCGACCACTTCGGTGGCAGCGCTGCCCGCGAATTCGCCGCCCTTGTTCAGCGCGTTCCTGGTGCCTTCGGAAACACGACTGCAACCGCAAAGCAGCAGTGCAGGGAACAGGATGTCGGTTGCTTTCATTGGACCATGAAGCGCGCAACGCGCGTGCTTCCGACTTGTTGCATCCGCAGGATGTATTGACCCGCCGCCAATGCGATCAACGGGATCGCAATACGGTGTGATCCGACCGGCAGAACTCCGGTGGGTATGTTGAACAGGGCGCGACCTGTCAGGTCCAATACATCCAATCGCGGCCTTCCAGCTTGCTCCATCACCAATTGCACGGTCGCTTGATCCGTGGCCGGGTTGGGGATCACGATCAACCCATCGCCTTCAAGAGCCATCTCATTCACTCCCACAGGTGCGCCGTTGATGTTGATGTCGTCCAAGTACAGGTTGTTGCCGCCATTGCTTTCGAATTCGAACTTGACGCGGAAATTGGGCACATGACTGGTGCTGCTGATGTTGGTCACCTCCGTGTAACCCCACTGGGATGGCCCATTCGGAATGAAACTGCTCGTGACCACCCCGCCGGTGGTGAGGTTGGTGCTTCCGCGCAGGATCTTCCGCAAGCTCCACGTGTCCCCGCAATTGTTGCTGATGTAGAAGCGCAAGGCATCATCATCCGCATTGGTCCGCTTCGCGAATGCGTAACGGAAGGTCACTACGATACCCGTTGCGGCGCTCATATCGTATGTGGTGGACACCAGTTCATCGGTGCGTCCGCTCATGGCCGCGGTGTTCACGATCCGTACACTCTTCGATCCCGAATAGGACGCCACGGAGTTGATGCCGAACGTGTTGTCGGCGTTCGTGTTCACGGTGAACCACTCAGGGCCGCTCAAGCCAGCCACGGTTTCGAAGCCTTCCACAAAGGGCGCGTTGGCGCCGGGAACCGGAAGCACGGTGATGTACGCGACTTGGTTGTTCGTCTGCGATGGACCGCCGTCACTCGCGGTGAGGCTCACAGCAAAGACGCCCGCGTTCGGATACGTGATCGTCGGACTTGCATCAGTGGATGCGGATGGGTTTCCACCGGAGAAGGACCAGTTGCGCGAGGTGACCAGATTGTAGCTCGCATCTTCGAAGGTCACGGAACCTCCGGCGCAGATCACGCGGTTGGATGCGTTGAAGACCACAGCGCACAGCGCGAGCGGTTGGTTCACGCCTGTGGCCGTCAGGTTGTTTGTAGTGGTCAATTGATTCCGCTGTGCAACGGTACTGGTGAGTGCGGCGATCATGCGCGTTCTCTGCCCTGTGGTGAACATCTTGGAGCAATAGGAGTAGTCCATGTAGTTCTCCACGTTGTCCAAAGAGGAGCATGTGGTGCCACTCAACGTGCAGACCGTCCAACCGATGGTGTTCGGTGTGTCGCTCACGCCATCATCGGTGCTGCAGTTGGAAGCTACACCGGGTGTGTTGCTGCCGCCCCAGGTATGTTCCAGGTTGATCCAGTGCCCGACTTCATGGGTCAACGCACGACTGCGGGAAACGGATCCGGTGCCGATGGAGCCCACGTAGGATTGGTTCATCACGATGCCGTCCTCACCGGAGAAGATCGCCACCGATCCCGGGGTGAGAGTGTATCCGCCAGCGCCAGCCGCATTCGCGCACACCCATACGTTCAGGTATTTGTTGCGCGGCCATTGGATCAAGGCCTTCATATCGGATTCGCCGGTATAGGTCAACGTGCTCACCGTGCGTGTGATGCCGTTGGTGCAATTGCCGTTCGGGTCCTTGCGCGCCAAACGGAACTCGATGTCGATGTTCGCTACGAGGGAAAGGAATTCCGGCCGCACATTCGGCCAATCCGGATTCTGTTTGTTGAAGTCCTCATTCAGGATCCGCATCGCGTCGAACACCTGCTCGTTCGAGATGTTCTCGTCGCCGTTGTTGTGAATGATGTGGAAGACCACGGGCACGACATAGGTGCTGCGTGTTCCTTCGCTGAACTGCGCGGTCCATGCCTCCAACTCGGCTTCGGCGGCGGCCATGTCCGAGAGCAGCACGGGATCATCATGGTGGAGTGCCTGAAGGATCTCGGGATCATTGACGCGGCAGGGGAGGTTGCTTTCCTGGGCGTTGAGCAGCATCGGCAAGCAGCCGATGAGTGTTAGAATGGTCTTGCGCATGGTTGATCGCCCCCGAAGAGTCGGAGACCACGCGAAACTACACGAGTGGACGGTTCTGCGATGCTTCGCTTATTCCACCACCAATCGCGAGGTGAGCGTACCGTTGACGCCGATCAGACGGACCGTGTAACTGCCCCGTGCCAGCGCACCCAGATCAAGGACGAAGCTCCGCTCACCAGCCGGCACCGTTCCCAGGTCGTTCAGGCGCACCTGACGGCCGAGGGCATCCAACACGTCCAAGCGAACACGCGAGGAGGTGGACAGTGCGTAGCGCACCTGTACGCGATCCGTGGCCGGGTTCGGGACCAACAACAAGGGCCGATCGGAGAAGTTGCTGAGATCCTCCACGCCCACGGGCATACCGTTGATGTTGATGTCGTCCAGGTAGAGGTTGTTCCCTCCGTTGCTATCGAAGACGAACTTGAACCGGAAGTTGCTCACGTGGCTGGTGCTGCTGATGTTGGTCACTTCCGTGTAACCCCACTGGGAAGCGCTTGTGGGAATGAAGCTGCTGGTGACCACACCACCCGTGGTGAGCACGTTGCTGCCACGCATGATCTTCCGTAGGCTCCAGAGGTTACCACAATCATTGCTCACGTAAAGGCTCAAGACATCGTCGCTCGTGGATGTCCGCTTCGCGTAAGCGTATCGGAAGGAGATCACGATATCCTCCGCATTGCTCATGTCGAAGGTCCGGGAAAGCAACTCGTCACTGGTGCCATCCATCGCCGCCGTATTCAATACGCGCACGCTCTTCGATCCACTGAAGGAGGCGGTGCTGGTGAGGGCGAAGGTGTTGCCACCGGTGGGGTTGTTCACATACCACTCCGGTCCGTTCAACGCAGCCACACTTTCAAATCCTTCCACCACGGGCACCGCTTCGCCAGGGTTGGCCATTACGATGATCGAGGTGTTCTGCGTGGAGGTAAGTGTGGAACTGCCGTCGCTGACCGTGAGGCTCACGGTGTAAGTGCCTGGCTCGGTGTACGTGATCGTCGGTGTGGCGTCGGTGGAAGTGGCTGGTGTTCCACCGGGGAAATTCCAATTGCGCGAGGTGACGCCATGGAAACTGAGGTCGGTATAGGTAACGGAACTGCCGGCACAGATCAAGGTGCTGTTCGCATCGAACTCCGCAGCGCAGAGGACCGGAGCGGCACTCACGCCGGTGGCGCTGAGGTTGGCCGGTGTGGTGAGCTGGTTGCGCTGTGAAGTGGATGCATTCAAGGATGCGAGCATGCGCGTTTTCTGTCCGAGTGTGAACATCTTGGAGCAGTAGCTGTACTCCATGTAGTTCTCCACATTGTCCAACGAACCGCAGGAAGTACCCGACAAGGTGCAGTTGGTCCAACCGATGGTGTTCGGGGTGTCGCTCACTCCATCATCGTCATTGCAATTCGCGGCGACAGCGGGATCATTGGTTCCGCCCCATGTGTGTTGCAGGTTGATCCAATGCCCGACCTCATGTGTGAGGGTGCGCGAGCGACTGGGTGAACTGGTACCGATCGCACCGGTGTAACTGTGCTGCACCACGATCCCGTCCGCACCGGCGTTGTTGGTCACCGATCCCGGGCGGAACGTATAACCGGCCGCGCCATCCGCGCTTGCGGCCACCCAGATGTTCAGGTACTTGTTGCGTGGCCATTGGATCAGGTTCTTCATGGTCTGCGTACCGTCATTGGTCAGCGTGGAGACCGTGCGGGTGATGCCCTTGGTGCAGTTGCCGTTGGGGTCCTTCGTCGCCAAGCGGAACTCGATCCCCACGTTCGCCACCAGGTCTAGGAATTCGGGGCGCACATTCGGCCAGTCGAGGTTCAACTTATTGTAGTCGTCGTTGAGCACGCGGATGGCATCATAGACCTGCTCATCGCTGATGTTCTCCGGACCGTAATTGTGGATGATGTGGAACACCACCGGGATCACGTAGTTCACGCGCTCCGCGCCGCTGTTCGCTTCAGCCCACGCCACGGTGAATGCCTCCAGTTCGGCATCGGCGGCCTGGATCTGTTGGAGGTCCTCGGGTGCGAGCGCGCCCAAGCGGTGCAGTTCATTGGCGCCGCACGGATGCACGCCATCCTGGCCGTTCACAATGGTGGTAGCCAGCGCGGTGAGAAGCGCTGGAACAAGGAGGATTTTCAACATGTCGGGAGAGAGGCTGGATTGCTTCGCCTCAAAAATACCCGTCACCTTACCAACGCTCGGTCACAATACTGCCATAGCCAGCGCGGTGCGGGGATCCTGCTGGGTGCGCGGATGGACTCCCGAAGGCCGCTCGATCCGACCAAGGTCCGATGCGTCAGGACGGAGGACCAAAGCGACCCGATGATCGGTTACAGTACGATGAACCGGTGGAGTTGCTGTTGGCCTTCCACGCGCAACCTCAGGAGGTAGGTTCCAGGCACAAGATCTCTCGTTCCCAACGCGATCCGATGATCACCCGCTGGGCGAAGCGAGTGCTGCACGATCGGACGGATCGTTCTGCCGAGTACATCCAGGATGTCGAGGTCGATCGTTCCCGAACGATCGAGGTGGAATCGTACTTCCGTATTCTCCTGGATCGGGTTCGGAACCACAGCCAATCCATTCGACCAAGGCGACTGCTCTTCGATGCCGACGACAAGGTTGTTGATGTTGATGTCATCCAGATAGAGGTTGTTCCCGCCGTTGCTCTGGAATTCGAACTTCACGCGGAACGATGGGGTGTGGAAGGATGCACCGATGTTGGTGAGCTCGGCAAAGCCCCATTCCGACGGACCATTCGGAACGAAGTTGCCGTTCGTCGGGTTGGCCGTGACCAAGGTGGTGATCGCGCGCAGGACCTTGCGCAGGGTCCAGTTCTGGCCGCAGTTGTTGCTCACGTACACATACAATTGGTCATCGTTCACCGGGTTGCGGCGCGCATACGCGTAACGGAACGAGAGGGCGATATCTCCCGCAGCGCTCATGTCCAAGGTGCTTGAGACCAGTGCGTCGATACGGCCATACTGATCGGCGTTGTTGAAGATGCGGCAGCTTTGACTGCCGGTGTATGCGGCCGCACTGGTCGATTCGAAGGTGAGGTCGTTGTCCGGGTTATCCACGCGCCAATCGACGTTCGGTAAAGCGATGACGCTTTCGAATCCTTCGCTCCACGGGATCGGCCTGCCCGGGTTCGGGAGCACGGTGATGTACGATACTTCAGAAACAGTTTCGGTGGTGATGCCGTCACCAACGTTCAGCGTAACTGGATAGACACCTGGCTCATCATAGATCACCGCCGGATCCTGATCGAATGAACCGGCCGGCGCGCCACCGGGGAAACTCCAGAACCGTTGTGTCACGCCGAAGTAGCTCTCGTCCGAGAACTGCACCACATCGCCCGCACAGACCTCGCGATGGTCGGCATCAAAGCGGGCCATGCAGAGCAACTCTTCTTCGAGGACCCCGGTCAGAGCGAGGTTCTCAAGTTGCCACAAGTTGTTTCGCTGCGCGATGGGCGATGTGAGCGCCGCGACCATGCGTGACCCCTGACGGTGGGTGAACATCTTGCAGCAGTACGAATACTCCATGTAGTTCTGCACATTGTCCAATGGACTGCCGCAGGAAGCGCCGCTCAACGTGCAAGAGGTCCAACCTTTCGTGAGTGGAGTATCGTCCACCTCATCATCGAAGGCACAGTTCTCTTCAAGACCCGGGTCGTTGCTATCACCCCAGCAATGTTTCAGGTTCAACCAATGGCCGACCTCATGACTGAGCACGCGCGATTTGTACGGAGCACTTGTGCCGATGCTTCCTGTGTAGCTGTGAAGGACCACGATCCCATCCGCAGCAGCCCATCCATCCAACCATGACGGATAGTAGGTGTAACCCGCCGCGCCATTCGCACTGGCCGCTACCCACACGTTCATGTACCGATCCCGCGGCCACTGGATCAACTGGGTCATATTGAAGTCCCCGTTGTACGTCTGCGTGCTCACGGTGCGCGTGATCCCGTTCGTGCAGTTCCCCTCCGGATCGCGCTTCGCCAAACGGAATTCGATCCCCACGTCGGCGACGAGATCCAGGAATTCAGGACGCACGTTCACCCAATCCGGGTTCTCCTTGTTGTAGTCCTCGTTCAGGATCCGGATCGCATCAACCAACTGCGCATCATCGATGTTCTCAGCGCCGTGGTTATGGATCACATGGAATACCACCGGGATGATGAGTGGGCCAACACCGCCACGCTCGAACCCAGCGGTCTGCGCGTTCAACACCGAATTGGCGAGTTCGGCTTGTGCGCGCGCACCCGGCGTTGCGTCAAGGTGTGCTTGAAGTTCAGCCGGGTTATTCGCCAAACAACGAAGCATATCGTCCTGACTGATAACAAGGCCACTACCGAGAAGGAATGGAACAAGAAGAAGGTGGCGCATGAGGGAGCAACGAGGGTCGGGCAAGGTAGGCTAACCGTTCGTCCGGATCCGGCGCAATGCGCAGCACTCGTGGTACCCCGACACGATGGGGTCCAAGTGATTGAAGGTGTGCGTTACGCGTCCAGCGCCTGCTTCAGGTCGGCGATGAGGTCTTCGGAATCCTCCAGACCAACACTGATCCGGATCAGGGTATCGGCCATGCCGTTCTTCAATCGCTCTTCACGTGGAATGCTCGCGTGCGTCATGCTGGGCGGATGACCCAAGAGTGATTCGACACCACCAAGCGATTCCGCCAAGGCGAACAGCTTGCACGAGGAAAGTACGTTGATCGCATCCTTCATGTTATCCCCTTTCAGGGTGAAGCTCATCATACCGCCGAAACCGCGCATCTGTTCTGCTGCGACCGCGTGGTTCTTGTGCGTCGTGAAGCCGGGCCAATGGACGGCATCCACCTTCGGATGTTTCACCAGCCATTCGGCCACGACCTTTCCATTTTCGCAATGGCGCTGCATGCGCAGATGCAAGGTCTTCAAGCCGCGCAGCACAAGGAAGCAATCCTGCGGTCCGGGCGTGGCGCCGCTGCTGTTCTGAATGAACGCAAGGCGTTCGGCCAATGCATCATCCTTCACGATCAACGCACTCATCACCACATCGCTGTGGCCACCGAGGTACTTGGTCACGCTGTGCATCACCAGATCCGCTCCGAGATCAAGTGGCGTCTGTAAGTATGGACTAGCGAACGTGTTGTCCACACCCAGAAGCACGCCTGCTTTCTTGGCGATCGCGGACAACCCCACGATGTCGATGATCCGGAGCAGCGGGTTCGTTGGTGTCTCGGCCCAGATCAGTTTCGTGTTCGGTGTCATCGCCGCTTCCACATTCGCGAGATCACCCATGTCCACGAAATGGAACTTCACACCGAAGCCTTCATAGATCTTGGTGAAGAGCCGGTACGTGCCGCCGTAGAGGTCGTTCGTGCTCACCACCTCATCACCCGGTTTGAGCAGCTTCACGATCGCATCGATGCTCGCCATCCCGCTGCTGAAGCAGAGTCCGTGCTTGCCATTTTCCAACGCGGCCAAGGCGTTCTGCAACGCGGTGCGTGTCGGGTTGTGCGTGCGACTGTACTCGTAACCCTTGTGATCACCCGGAGCGGCCTGCACGTAGGTGCTGGTCTGGTAGATGGGCGTCATGATCGCACCCGTGGTCGGATCAGGTTCCACGCCGGCGTGGATGGCTTTGGTGCCGAATTTCATCGCATGCTCGCGTTTTGTTCGCGGGCGGCGAAGGTAATTGCAGCCTCGCACGGTGATCAGCCGGATTACTTTGCCGCCAGCAGGGCCACGAGCCATCCGCAAACTTCACCATGGTCCGCCGCGCCTCGGCCCACATCGCTCTCTTCACGGTCAACATGATCTACGGCGTGAATTACGTGGTGGCCAAAGGACTGATGCCCACGGTGATCGGCCCGTCGGGATTCATTGTGTTGCGCGTGCTTGGTGCCGGATCCTTGTTCTGGTTGTTGCGCGCCTTTCGACCGGAGCGCGTGGCATGGCCGGATGTCGGTCGGCTCTTCCTCTGCGCGGTATTCGGGGTTGCGCTCAACCAGCTCATGTTCTTCCACGGTCTCATGCGCACCGCGCCGACCAACGCGAGCATCATCATGGTGGCGACGCCCATTCTGGTGTTGGTACTGTCCGGTATCCTGATCGGGGAGCGCATCACGTGGACGAAAATGATCGGTGTTGCGCTTGGTGCCGCGGGCGCGCTTTCGCTCATCTTCTTGAAAGGGGATGGTCACTCATCCGGGGCCACGGTACTCGGCGATGCGTTCATCCTGATCAACGCCACATCGTATGGGATCTATCTGGTGATCGTGAAGCCATTGATGAAGAAGTACTCCGCAGTAACGGTCATGGCGTGGTGCTTCCTGTTCGGCATGTTCCTCGTGCTGCCTTTCGGCTGGGCTGAGTTCGGAGAAGTGCAATGGTCCGCGCTTTCGGGCAGTGTGATCATGGCTGTGTGCTTCGTGGTGATCGTTGTCACTTTCGTCGCGTACCTCCTGAACACATGGGCGCTCGGGCGGTTGAGTTCCACGGTCGTGGGCACATACATCTATCTGCAACCGCTCATGGCGATCCTGGTCACGTGGTTGTTCATGCGGATCGGGCCGGAGCGCATCGGGATCCCGGGTCGGTATGAAACGGGGATCGGCTGGCAGCAAGGACTGTGTGCGCTGGCGATCTTCCTCGGCGTACACCTCGTGAGCCGCGCGGAGCCCGAGCGTTGAGCCGGACTACATTTGACGCTTTCCAAGAACGAACGCATGCTCCGATCAATGACCGGTTTCGGCCGCGCCGAAGGCGTGGTAAAGGACCGAAAGGTGACCGTTGAGGTGCGTTCACTGAACAGCAAACAACTTGATCTCTACGTGAAATTGCCGAGCGCCTATCGCGAGCGGGATCACGAAGTGCGCCAATGGATCGGTGAACAAGCGGTGCGTGGCAAGGTGGAGGTCTTCGTGGCCGGTGAATCACTTCAAGCCACCAAACACACCACGTTCGATCGCGAATTGATCCGGGCCTATTACCAGGAGTTGAAGGAGATCGCGGATACGACCAGCCCTGATGCGGCGGCCGATCTCTTCGCCTATGTGCTCCGCCTGCCCGATGTGGCCACCACGGTGAGCGATCGTGCCGATGATGAGGAATGGTCAGCGGTTCGCGGCTTGATCGAGAATGCGCTCACCGCGTTCCAGGAATTCCGTGGAAGCGAAGGTTCCCGGTTGGAGGAGGAACTGATGGCCCGCGTAAAAGGCATCGAACAGTTGCTTACCGAAGTGGAGGCCATGGACAGTGGTCGCGCGAACCGCACGCGCGAACGATTGCTCGGGAAACTGACCGATCTGCGCGCGGAAGTGAACGAGGATCGCTTCGCACAGGAGCTGATCTATTACTTGGAGAAACTCGACATCACCGAAGAGAAGGTGCGCTTGCGTTCACACTGCACATATTTCATGGAAACCGTGAAGAGTACGGATCAACAGGGCCGAAAGCTCGGCTTCATCTGCCAGGAGATGGGTCGCGAGATCAACACCATCGGCTCCAAAGCGAACGACGCGACCATGCAGCAGTTGGTGGTGCGCATGAAGGATGAATTGGAGAAGGTGAAGGAACAAGTGCTCAACGTCCTGTGAACCATTCCGAAGGAAAGTGCGTGATCATCTCCGCGCCGTCAGGTGCGGGGAAGACCAC
>Ga0138256_10002379_pt1 | contig 20132 bp, 13 predicted proteins | sample KNB2016incub_MG_FD_105486 | JGI IMG/M metagenome (GOLD analysis project Ga0138256, IMG submission 105486) | Active sludge microbial communities from wastewater in Klosterneuburg, Austria - KNB2014incub_MG | ecosystem: Engineered > WWTP > Activated sludge > Unclassified | place: Austria... | reverse complement strand
CTGGAATAGAATACCCTCTGAATCGGATCCCTTCCTTAGAATCCAATGATGAAGTCTCCCAAATCATACTCTGTATGCCTCTCCTCCCTCCAAATACTTGATCTATCTGGACAGAATCGATGACTTTCGTGCCATGATCCCTTACAAGATGCTTGATTTCTTCTACCGATACCGTATATTTAGCTTTAAATACCTGTTTTAGCCTATCCATTTTCCTTTAAAAATCTTCTTATAAACCATTAATATAAACAAAACGCAAATCTATAATTTTTCAGACTAATTTATAGAAATATTTGACTGTTAACAAGACGTTTGTTTGAAATTTTGTCACTTTATTTCTTTGTTTTTTGATGCTTTTGCTCTTTTTACCCAAATAAGCCAAAAACAAGTATTAACTCATCATTTATTAAATAAAAAAGCCCTTCATTTAGAAGGGCTTTATAAGAAATAATAAATTTTTAATCTTGTATTTTAGTAAATTTGATTTGTTTGGTTTTTGATATTGATTCAAGCTTTAATATATAAATCCCATCAACAAGCCTTGATACATCAATAGTTTTAGATTTTGCATTGCCAAATCTTTCAGAACTAATTTTCTCTCCACTTAAATTATAAATATTGACCCTTGAATTTTCTTCTAGATTTTTATCTACCAATATTTCAAGAAAAGTACTACTTGGATTTGGTTTGATGCTGAGTTCAAAATCATTGATTAAATCTTGGTTGGCTACTGGTCCAATAAATATTTTAAACTCTTGATTGCCAATAAATCCTCCAGTTTGATCACTCACTGTAAAGCGGAACACATCAAATGTATTTGAAGATCCATCATGCTTATAGCTTAGTTTTAGCTCATCTATATCTTGTTGAGTGAAAGTAGAACCATAACTAAGCACTGTGCCATTGAGTAAAAGCGTACCATGATAAACAGGATTTACAATCGTATATACTAATGAACCTGGTCCAGTATCTGCATCTTGTGTTAAAAGTAAAGAATTTGGTATGGTTTTCTGTTCAGAGAAATTCAAGCTCAATGGATTATTGATGATCATTGCAGGTTGTACGACTCTGACATCTGCACAATATTCAATAGTAAAATTCTTTACATATGCATTTTCCAGTTTTGCTCCACCAGTTCCAAGGAGTTTCCAAACACCATTGATATTCTCACCATTAAATTTACTCAAGGCTTCCTTAGGTTTGAATATTAATTTACCGCTTGGAGGGCAACTTAAATCAATAGGTGCATCATCATCAAAGCTACAATCGAAGACTGATGTTACAGCACATTGATATTCGAATAGGGTAACTTTGGTGCCCTTTGGACTCTCCAATTGAAGCCATACATCCCTTACTGCAAAGGCATCTATTTCTATATTATTTACATTGATATCACTTATTGATCCTGACTCATTAACTAATATTTCAAATGCTTTTGTTTTGATTGGATCAATATACCCTGGATTTCCTGTATAAGGAAGGTCAATACATTTTTTATTTACAGTCTGGAAGCTGTATACTGATGTGGGATTACCATTTTCTGTACAAGCATTTTTTGGTATGATTTTCCAGTAATAAATAGTATTGGGATTGAGATAAATAGGCAATTTTAAGCTATCTTCGAATAGATTTTTTCCATGATAAACTATTGAATTTCCGAAAGCTGGATTTGTAGCAAGTATAAGTTCGTATAAATCAGCGTTAATACTTTTACGCCAGTGAAATACTGGTGTTTCTATCTGACTCGTCGCTCCATCAGCCGGTAATAATAATTGTTGATCAGTAAATTCATTTTTAATGACTTGAATGTCTACATTTTCTCTTATCGTATCTCCATTGGAAGTAATTGCTCCGATGGTAATCGTATAATTTCCTCCAGAAGTTAGATTGTTCATGTCTATTGTAACTTTAGACTGGTCTGTACTGGAAAGATCAGCTTTTGAAAAGCTGACAGTAGAGCCAGATGGTACACCTTTTTCAATAAACAATTTTACATTACCCGTAAAATTTCCAAAAGCACAAGTTTTTGCATCGATGACTAAATTATTAGGTAAACATAATTTTGCTTTCTTTGGAGAGATATCAAAAAACACCGTTGGTTGTGGTGGATTACTGGTCAATTTAATATCGACATCTGAGACATCAAAGAAAATATTTTCTTCTGCATATACTGCAATTCTTGCTCGGGTATCATCTGCCAAATCAGGAATATCGACTAATTCTGAACCATCATTATCTACATTTGATTTGAGAACTATTGGATTATTGACATCTCTATTTTTGAATAAAACGATCTTTACTTTACTACAATTAATAGGGGCTTTATCTGTGTTGGCCACATCCCATTTAATGAGATTGCAGGTGTTTTTATATAAAATATGGTCTGTTTGATTTGGGAAGCTAACTGTAAAAGGCCCAGCATCCTGATATACTTTAATTTGATAATCTCCAAAGCCTACACCTCCATTACCTGGATGATTGTCTCTAGCTACAAATTTCCAATTTATCTTTCTTGAAACAGTAGGTAGTACTTCAGCTTTATTTACATTTTTATTCACTAAAATACTATTCCAATTTGGAACAACTCTGGTTGGGTTAGCCGAAGGCCATTGGATTTCAAAAAGTGGTCCTTCTTCTGTTAAACTTACTATACCCAGGCTTGGACCATAGCCTCCTGCATCATATTGTTCCCAAGCAAATGTCATTTTATTATTATCTTCCATATCAGTTGCACTGGCTTCAAGATGGAATGGTGTAGAAATAGGAATATACTTATCACTAGGACTGAGGATCGTCACCACTGGTGCTGTATTTGACTTGTCTTCAGTAGTTCCGCAGCTGGAGAAGCTCATGATATGTGAATATACCTGCTCTATAGAACCACTGTGAAAATGCATAGGATGAGTAATTCCTGATGGTAGTTGTAATCCAGTTGATAATTGGTGATAAGACATAATTGTAGATCCGCATTCTGGTTCAAATTTTGCAGAACCAGGAGCTCCATCCCCACAGGTGGAGAAAGTATGACTTGCACTGAATTGGTGACCCACTTCATGTCCGAATACCGTCAACACCATGAAAGTAAAATTATTAGAATACCAGCAGGTGATGCCAGCACCTTTACCAGAAGTGCAGGCTCGACCACCAGCCAATCCAGCAATTCCATCAATACAACCCATTCCAAATACATGTCCGATATCATATGAATTGACACCTATTCTCTTAGAAATCTCTCCTGTGTTTTGTCCAATCGTCTGACCACTATTTGTTGGATTGAGATAAGGATCATTTCCAGCATTAAAAAACAATAATTCATCATTTCTCGCCACTAAATTCAAATGTATAGAGAAGTCAATCTCATAGACCGTGTTAACTAAATTCACACTTTCCACGATTTTGTTTAAGGCAATTGTCTTATCTCCTTGGCCGTGAAAACCACTTGCGCCCCATTCACCTGTACAAGCAACCGCTATTCTAAAAGTCCTTAATTTTACTGGATCACCTCCAAATCTTTGTTGTGCAATCTGGCTTTGAACTGTTTTTTTATCTAATTTTATATTACCATAATTTTTTGTTCCACAGCTCATCCCTATGTTTGTATCCTTACTTAAATCCAGATCTGAACTATTGAATACGATATACTCATTAATTGAATTTGGGATTTTTTCGGTAGCGACAATATTTCCAGTAAATATATTTTTACATAAATAGCTAAATCCATACGGCGATATAGTCATCCTCATATAATAGTCAGCATTGGTCCCTCGATAGGTTTTTATCTCGGGATATCTTTCGGCTAATCCAGCCTCCATGACAGAGGATTCTACTAAGGAAAATTCTCTCAAACTGCCATCGGGCATTGGAAAATTAATAGAGACAGTAGTCCCAGAATTTTCACCAGGAGCATTGGTCAACAAAAAATTTCTCAATTTTTCTTTTTCAATAGCAAAAGCATAGTGTTTTTCAATTACAGCTAGATCCCCTTTGAGATTTACAGAATTAATTTTCTTAAAGTAATTCGTCTGTGCTGAAATATTGCTCTCTAAGATGCATAATACGCCCAGTAAAATGCTTAATGGTCTAAATAGATTCATAATTTGGCCAATTATTTTTTGATGTAGTTATAACGTACAAAATTAGTGAATCGCACCGTGAACAAACAAATTTTGTAAAAAATATTGAAAAATTTAAAAAATTGCCCTCATTGTTGCCCTTCCAGTATGAAAAGGCTCAGAATTTGCGGACTTTCTGCCAGAATAACTTAGGCCGAGTTGGATGAGTTTATTCATACGATAATCGAAATTGAGCTCCCAGCTAAAGTTGTTCCCGTCTTTATATCCTTCTAGCATTGAAAATTCTAAGGCAGTTCCAGGTTTACCATCAAAACCGATTTTGATATATTTAATATTGTTTCTTATTGAAAATTTTTTGTGAAAAGCGAAAAGAGATTCTTGGAAAATTTCAGTGATCTCAGCTCGTTCAAAACTCCTTAATTTTTCATTTGCGATTTTGTATTGCGCACCCACTTTGAATCGAATATCTGAAGAATATCGATAGACAATTTCAGGTTCATATTCTATTGATTTAATTAAATAATTTTGTAGCTCATAATATTCAGATAAATGGCTTTCTTGTTTTTGTTTGCAATTGAAAATGACATCCCATTGTTTATAGAAAGTAGATCTACTTCTCAGACTGTATTCTTGATTTTTTCTATCGTCATTTCCACTAGTATATAGTAATCGGCTAGACGAATTAATTGCACCGATTTGAATGTCATAAATGGGATTAGCTCTATTGAAATATAAGTTTTGACTCGTATTATTTATATAAGAAATTGCACTATTGTTTTTTTTCAAAAAATAAAATGGATTTATCCTATCGATAAAAGCTGTGTTTTCATTTTGTTTGGATTGAAGTCTCAGGATATGATCGAGCGATATTTTTTTTAAGAAGGAATTTTTTATTGATTTGATTTGTGATAAATCAATAGAAAAAAAATTATTCCAAGAAGCTTCATATACTTGATAATAATCGGAATTAAATAGTTGAATCCTGATGAATTGAGCAGAATCAACATCTGGAGCAAGAATGAATTCTTGATTTTGTCTGATACCGTCACCATTGAAATCTCTATAAATATAATCCCCTTGACCAGGTCTCAATTCTTCAAAAATAAATTCCAATCTAGGCTCAAGTCCTGATGAGATTTGATAGTTGTTCTTTAGTTTGATTGAATTTTGTAAAAGTCCTATTTGATGATCTATGAAGCCAAGCAATGTGTTTTTATTTAAACTATCCGAATCTGAATTGAGGACAGTAAAGACTCGACTGCTCATTTGAAATTCAAAGCTTCCACTTTTATTCACTGTGGTCTGATAGTTTGCGCCAAATTCGTGTGATCTTGAATAGTTTTCAAAATTAGCTTTTTCTGGACTGCGATCCAGTCTGTATTGATAGTTAAATTTAAGTCTTGATCGATCTGAAATATTATTTTCGATATTTGACTCTAAAATATCAAAGGAGAAACTCGATTTTCTGAGTGTATCCGTAGCAATGAGTCTTCTGGAATTTTGCTCATGAGCAAGAATTAGTTTTGATTTCCAATGTTTGGAAATTTTTCTTTCTAAACTTAGATTTGGCCTCGCAAAGATGGTTTTCTCTGTCGAGTCAGAGCTATTCAATATATCAAATTTAATTTGCAAAAAACTCAGACTATCGCTATAACTAGTCATGACACCATTCCTTATTCCATTGAACAATCTTGATCTACTTAGTAAAGAATTGTTAAGATTGAGTTTTATTTTTTTTCCAATTTTATTTTCAATATTTAAGATAGCATAATGATCGTTGGTGGGTTCAGAAGTGGATATATTCCAATCTCTATTAAACTCAGTATTGCGGAAGGGTTGGAGGTAGCGGAATTGATTATCAGTCCATTCATAATTTGAATGAATTATAGCTTCATGTTTTGATGAGAAAGGTTTAAATATTTTACTTTGGGCTTCGATTTTTAAAGCGAATCCATTATTATCTTGATCATCAATATTAGACAATCTATTTTTATCAAGATGACTAGTGGTTAATTCAAAGTGCAGTAAATCTTTTACTTTGCCTTCCCACTTGGCTCCTAACGAAATCATATTGAAGGATGTAGGTGGTATGATGGGAACTAAGGGTTCATATTTTCCTCTTTTTTCTCCTGTATTAGGATCATCCGCCACCCACTCGTAGACCCTGCCATTTGCATTGCTCAATTTTAATATATAGCTTCCTTTATTCGTTCCTAGTTCTGAAAATCCTAGTGAATAATCACTGCTATCAGCGAGGGCGTTGTATTGAAATATTTGTATCGGAATTTTTTGGTTCTGGATGATTTGAAATGTATCCTTCATAGAATAATACACTCGATTTTTACTGAATTCAGATCCAGCGACTCTTGCACCTGAGCGAAAGAACTTGGCACTGTTATCTCCACCTTCTGCAAGTTTAATTTTATCTAAGGAATCTAAATCATTCTGAATGGCTGGTTTTTTACTATCCTGTTCTCTATAGGTATTTAAATAAAAACTTAATGGACCTTTTGATAGCTCTGTATTATATACAAATAGTGATCTGGTATAATTTTGATCAGCATATTCAAATTCTATAATAATCCTTGCAACATTACTCACCAGTCTTCTTGTAGTAAATCTAAGCTCAGCTAAATTATAATCAATAGTATAATCTGCATCTTCGCCGCGCTCTAATAAATTTCCATCCCACCATATTTTTTCTGATCCACTGAGGATGATGATAAAGTTTTCGCCATCTTTTCCTGAAAGTCTATATGGCCCTTGATTTCCGTTTTGACCAATGATATTCATTCTATTGCTTTTTCCTTTTGAAATAGCAGCTGATGCTTTATGGACAGAATTCCATTTTGCAAACTTTTGTTCGTGACTTATAGATATGCCTTTATTTTTTTTAAAGTAGTTTTGAAAGTATGCAGTTGGTTTTAAAAGTTCATAGTCACCAGCAAGTAACTTGGTTTTATTTTTTTCAAGTTGAATATATAATTTATCAAATTCATTTAATTGTCTTGTATTGCCTTCTGCTTGAATGGGAATTTGATTGTCCGATATGGCTGCAGTAAGCTTGATTCCATCTCCTAGGTCACCTTGAATTTGTAGATTGAGATTGGAGTTTAATACGAGAGATTGGGCATTACCAATACTTAGTCCTCGAGAGAAATTTCCGCTATAGTTTAAGGATTTTGAATCCCACCAATCGTCATTTTTATTTTTGCGCTTGTAGTAATCTGGCAATGCATAATCTGGTGTCTTGTAATCCTTAGACATTGCTGTGTCAAATAAACTAAAAGTATAACTTGTATAAATTGGAATGACGCGATAGCTGAGACTGAATGAATCTAATGGTGTCTGATGTAAAAATAGGATTGAGTCTATGAATGTATATTCTTGAATGACATTGAAAGGTGATTTAAGAGATGTTATTTTGATACTCTGAGGTTCGATGATAAAACTGTCCCTAAGTATTATACTGTCTTTCGTTGGAAAATTGAATTTCCTTAGTGTTATGGTTTGTCCAAAACTTTTTGAAATCAAAAAGAAACAAAAATAAAATATTAATATGGACACATATTTTTGTCTCACAAGCCTAATTATCAAATGTAATCTTTACAAGATTCATTTTACCATTGACTTCACTTGGTATGATAAGTGAATTTGAATTAATTTGAATTGCATCTCGAAATCTTAAAAATAAATTTTTTTGCGTTGTATTGAGAACACTTTTCCTAATAAATTCACCATTTGGAAGAAGTATATATTCACTTACAGTTGATTCGCTTTTAATTTCATCATTAAAGATAATTCTAAGAAAATCAGATGTTGAAAAGATGAAAAAAGATGAAAAAAGTCCATCATCATCTTGTGAAAACTGTTTTTTATGCAAGACTTTTTCCCAAGATATTTCTTGATCTTCATCAAATTGAATCGCCAAAATATCTTCGTAATAGTAGTCTGTCCATCTACTTATATTTAGTGGTCCATCTGAGACTGAAGAGAAATAAGGTTTGCGACTCAGTTCTTTATTGCTTTCATAAAATACAAGAACGCGATTACTATCTGTGAAAATAAGATGTTGTGTCAATAAATTATTGGCATAGGATTTTTTTCTTTCTTTGCCGGTCCATTCTTTAAATAGCGCCTCCGAAATTTCTGAATATTTTTTTTCTATAGAATTATTTGCATAATCCCAATCTAAAATATAAAAGCCAACTGGGGTACTAGAATTTTTTTCAGCATATAATCCAGATATGAACAAGTGATTTTTTTCTGGATGATTTTTCATCTTAATATCGAGCGGCCATTGATCTTCAAATTCAATATCTTTTTCAGCTACTAATGCTCCTTCTGAAGATATAAATGAAAGTCTATAGATCACTCTTTTTTTTATGAATTTATTTACTTCAATTTCTCCAATTAAAGTTATTTGGCCGTGATCATTTAGTTCGATTTCCTCGACAGAATTGTCCTCATACTTGAGCATATCAGTAAGGCATGTGTCAAATAAAGTTCTTTGACTCGATCTTTGATAAAGTGTAAGATAATGCTTTTTATTCTGACCAAGGTATCCAAAACAAATCCAATCCTGGGAAATGGAAGTTTTAATTCTAAGTGCAGAGTGAATTTGATTTGCTTTTTTATAGTGAACGGTGTCATCCGAGACCCACTCTCCATTTGGTTTATAAATTGAATGGAAAAGGATGAGATAGTCGTCTACAAGTGTTTGATAGAATATAGAAATATTGGATCCAGAAGGATATATTTCCATTATTTTCCATTTTTTACTTTTTAGCTCAATGGCTGTTTCTGGTGTCCATTCATTTTTTGGTGTTAATGTTTGTATGGTAAGTCTATATGCTTTATCTCTCACCACATGTGTGTTATCTTCAGCTCCAGGAATGATGTAGTATGCAAAGTCATTGCGCATATTCAACTCAGGAGATACGACAACTTTTTGAGCAGTAATTTTTGTATTAAAGCAACAAAAAAATATAAGAATTATAAATAGATGTATCTGTTTAATCATATTCCACCCAAGATAAGTATTTTCGCATCTTATCAATATAAAACGCATGAAGGTAAAAAGGATTATAGAATGTGTGCCAAATTTTAGTGAAGGTCGCGATCTTTCTATCATAAAAGCCATAGAAAATAGTATTTCAGTGGTCGAAGGTGCAAAATTGCTCAATGTAGATCCTGGGAATTCAACTAATAGGACGGTGATCACCTTTGCTGGGGAGCCAGAAGCTGTTATTGAAGCCGCTTTTCAAGCTATCAGGTCTGCAAGTCAATTGATTGATATGTCGAAACACAAGGGGGAGCATCCACGGATGGGGGCCACAGATGTTTGTCCACTGATTCCAATTTCTGGAATAAGCATGGAAGAAACAGTGTTTTTTGCAAAAAAACTAGCAGAAAGGGTTGGATCTGAACTAAAAATTCCTGTTTATCTATATGAAGCTGCCTCTTCTTTAGATTATAGGAAGAATTTGGCAGATATACGATCTGGTGAGTATGAAGGTTTTGAAGAGAAAATGAAAAATCCAGATTGGCATCCTGACTTTGGCCCCAGGCAATTTAATAGGAAGTCTGGAGCAACTGTAATTGGCGCAAGAGATTTTTTGATCGCTTATAATGTTAATCTTAATACCAAATCTGTTAAACTTGCCAATGAAGTTGCTTTTGATATTCGAGAGAATGGTCGGCCGCTTAAGGATCCAGAAACAAATAAGATTTTGAAAAACGAAAAAGGGGATATCCTTAGATCTGAAGGGAGCTGTAAAAGTGTAAAAGCTATAGGTTGGTATATAGACGAGTACAAGCAAGCTCAAGTCTCAATGAACTTGACGAATATGCATCAGACACCACTACATATCGCTTTCGAGGAATGTCGCAAAGCAGCAGATAAATATGGCTTAGTTACCACGGGTTCTGAGCTTGTCGGCTTGGTGCCAAAGTCTGCCCTAATAGATGCTGGAAAATATTTTTTAAATAAGCAAAAAAGATCAGCTGGACTGAGTGAGGAAGAATTAATTGAAGTTGCTATCCAATCTCTTGGTCTCAGCGCATTAAATCAATTTGATCCACAAACAAGAATAATAGAAAATATGATTGAAGAAAATAATAGTCCTTTAATTCAATTGAGCCTAACCAAGTTTGTTCAAGAGACTGCAAGTGAAAGTCCTGCACCAGGAGGAGGCTCAGTATCAGCTTATGTGGCTAGTCTTGGTGCTGCATTAGGCACTATGGTAGCTAATCTATCCGCACATAAAAAAAATTATGAGGATAGATTTGAATTTTTTTCTAAGCAAGCAGAGGAGGGGCAAATTCTAGCAGGAAATTTATTGTTGTTGGTTGATGAGGATACAAAGGCATTTCAAGGAATCATGGAAGCATTTCGATTGCCAAAATCAAATGAAGAAGAAAAGTCGATTCGTAAAAAAGCAGTGCGCAAAGCCACAGAAGTCGCGATACAGGTTCCATTAAAGACTATGGAACAAGCGGCAGCTTGTCTTCCACTTCTGGAGAATATGATTTTGCATGGCAATCCAAATTCAATAAGCGATGCAACAGTTGGTGTACTTTGTGTGAAGACTGCAATTCAAGGAGCAGGATTGAATGTATTAATCAATGCTGCAACTTTAGATAAAGCCGCACTAAAAGAAAAATATATAGAACAGGCCAATAAAATAGAGCAAATGGCTATTCCAATTTGTGATAAGCTATATAATAAAGTAAAAGAAAGTATCATATAATTAGTCACATATTAAAACAAAAAGTTGGTGTTGAAATTATAGAAATTGTTGACAAAAAGATAATAAAATATCTCAACTGATAATCAATGTTATCTATCAGTAGAACTTAAAATTTAACCATTAAGGAAGTATGTATCGTTCAAATTTTGTAAAGAAATTTTCAAATACAAATCTTACTTGAGTAGTAACATTAAATATCGTAATATATTCAAATGTTTTAAATCATTTTGATTTGAAAAATTAACTATACTATCAAATTTATAATTGATGCTGCACGATTATTTCTTTTTGTTCATTTACGTCTAATATTATAGTATCATGCGGTTTAATTTTTCCATCAATTAATTGATCAGCTAATACCGGGGTGAGATAAGTTTTAATTGTATTTTTTAATGGTCTAGCACCATATAGTGGTGAAAATCCAATTTCAACAAGATAAGTTATCAAATTGTCAGAATAACTTAAATTCACTTGATGCTGTTGTTTTAAGATATTTTTAAATTTATTTAAATGGACTTTTAATATTGATATTGCTGCGTCATTAGTAATTGGTGAGAACGGTAAAATTTGTGAATCAACTCGACCCAAGAATTCATCTTTAAACTTTCGAGTTTCTCGTAATAGTTGTTTCAGGGTTTCAGGTTGAGGAATGATACCTTTATTGAAAGATTCTATAATACCTTCTGCACCTGCATTTGAAGTAAAGATAATTATGGTATTTGAAAAATCAGCCATTTTTCCTTGCTTATCTTGGAGTCTACTGTCTGTCAACATTTGTAAGAATATGCCATATATGTCTGGATGTGCTTTTTCTATTTCGTCAAAAAGCAGCACACTATAAGGTTGTTTTCGGATTTTGTTGACCAATAGACCTCCTTCTTCAAAACCGACATAACCAGGTGGTGATCCGATCAATGCGGCAACTGAATGTGATTCTTGGAATTCAGACATATCAAATCGAATCATTGCATTTTCATCATCAAATAATAGTTCTGCAATTGATTTAGCTAATTCAGTTTTGCCAGTTCCAGTTGGTCCAGTAAAGAAAAATATAGCACCTGGGTCTTTAGGATCTTTTAGATTGGTTCTGAAGGTCTTTAAGCCCCTTGAAACCGATTCAATGACATGATCCTGTCCGATTACCCTTTTTTTAAGGATTTCATCCATACTTGCAAATTTATCTTGTTCCTTAGATCTTAATTTGCCAATAGGGATAGATAGCTTATATGAAACTATCGCTTCTATGTCCTCTGAATTAATATTTATTTTTTTTTCTTTTACCCAATTTTTTAATTTTTCGAAAACCTCTTCAATATTTACTTCTTCTTTGCTCAGATCATCCGAAAGTTTACCTAATAAAAGTTCACTAAGTTTGTTTTTTAATTGAGTAATAATTCGTTTAGTTTCTTTCTTTTCTCCATTTAACCAATCAGATTCAATGTCTTCGATAATAGCACTAGAAGATGAATTCATCTGGGATGCACAAGACATTGTAAAATCAATTAATTCTATTGCTGAGGTCGGAAGATGCTTATCTCCGATATATCGTTTTGATAATTTAACAGATTGATTGATAGCTTCTGCATCAATATTAAACTGATGATATTCTTCATACTTATAAACTAATCCTGTGATCATTTCAATAGCTAGTGGAATTTCAGGTTCGTTGACAGTTAATTTTGAAAACCTTCTATTAAATGCTGGATCTTTTTCTATAAATTTTTGATACTCAGCTTGAGTAGTTGCGCCAATTAAAGTGATTTCTCCTCGGGCTAACTCAGGTTTTAATAAATTCACTACTCCTGAGCCTACGGATCCTTTATCGTCTAGTAGTATATGAACTTCATCAATAAACAATATTGCTTTTTGCTCATAACTCTTTATTGCATCAATAACAGATTTTAGCCTTTCTTCTACCTCCCCCTTGAAAGCTCCTGCAATCAACCTGCCATTAATATCCAATTCAAAAATTGTTACACCTTGAAGTCTTTCTGGGACCTTGCCAGTAATTATATTTTGTGCCAATCCCCCTAATAAGGCAGTTTTCCCAACGCCAGGTTCTCCTAGGATTAATACATTTGGTGAAAGTCTTTTGCCTAAGATTTCCATAAGCTGTTTGAGCTCTTTATCTCTTCCTATTAATGGATCGATCTTTCCTTCTTGAGCTCGAAGCGATATATTGTCGCAATACTTTTCAAGAATTTGCGCATGATTTTGTACGCTAATTGGGTTATTTGAACTAGTATTTGAAGCTTGAGATTGATTATTTCTAATTAATTGACCATTACTGCTTGGATTGGCATTGCGCCAATCTAGGATCTCATACAGTGCTATAGGTAGCTTTCTTATTATATCTGAGCTAAATCCTACATTAGGCGTGCAAGCAGATTCTAATAGATCAATAGGTAAAATTTCTTCTTGACCATATCGCAGACAGAGCTTTTGAGATTCTTTTAGCATTTCAATAGCAAGCAGGTCGGGTCCTGGATGAGGAATTGTCCTATTTGCTTTTGGAAATTTTTCTATAATAGAGAAAGTCCAACGCCTTATTTCTTGAGGATCCCTACCCAGTTCTTTTAATATACTAAAGGTGTCGATATCTTCATCTGCTAAGGCCCATAATATATGTGCAGAACTATAATTATTGTGTTTATGTTCTAGAGCAATTTGTTCGGCAAGTCTTAATACTTTTTTAGAAAAACTGGACAACAGGTAATCTGGAAAATTCATAATTTTAATTTAGGTAAGTGAAATAAATTGCAAAAATCAAATTCAATTTGCTCTGTAAAGATAATAAAAAAGTTTTTTCAAGCACAAAAAAATTATATAAATTTATAATTATATTTTTATCTTCCACATAATCAAGCAGTAACAAAATAAATTTTACAGTTTGCACATTTTAAATTTGAGATTAGGAATTATTTTAAAAAAAGTTTGATAAAAATTTGAAAATTGCAAAAACCTATTATAGCTTTGTGCAACTAATATAACCCTTTAATACTACATGGAAATTCTAAATAAAAATCAACGTATACGTTCTATTTGGCGAGTTTCCATTCTAATGTTGGCTATATTAGCTATATTAGGCAGTGTGGTTCAAGCATTACCAGCTGAATATTATTGGCATGGAGTGAATAAGCTCCAATCAGAAAAAAATAAATCATTTAAATCCGTTCAAGAAAGCACCCAGAGACAAAGTGAACTCGAAGTGAAGAATCGCGATTTAATGGAAAACATTAAAAAATATAAAGAAGCTCTAGATAGATTAAAAAAAGAATATGAGGTTGTAGAATTAAGAGCCCGAAAATGTGACGAAGCACTTAAATATAAAGTGAAAGAGTAAAGAATTAATTTAAAATAAATTTTATTTATTATGGCATCCACAGTTAGATACAACATGCCTGGGGCTATTGATGAGCCTATGCAAACCAATTCAGGCTTGGATCTTTTACCCACTAACAATACTTTGATTGTTATGCCCTTTAAGGGAAAAGATGGACCTAGGCAACCTGAAGAAATTCCAGCAGAATTTTCAAAATCTACTGCTGCTGTTATGGAGTATATTCAACCCAATGTTAAAGTAAATATTGACACTGGAGATAGCAATAATCCTGAAGCAACAGACACAATTTCTTTTCAAGGAGGAGTTGAATCATTTTCCCCAACCTCTATTAAGAAAAATTCATCCTGGCTTAGAAGATTGGAAGATGAATATAGTGCAAGTTCAGCAATGATAGATAGAATAGATAAAAATGCACAATTCAGAAAAGCACTTGATGATCAAAATGCAAAGGCAGCTATTCTAGCAACGCTAAGATCCATATTAGCTGAAGTGGAAGAGAGCTTAAAAGTTGATCATGAAGATTAATATTTATAAAGCAAAAATAGTTTCTCTAAATTAATAATTTGAATCAATGTCACAAGACCAATTACAATCCAATCCCCAAGAAACACTACAAAAGGAGCAAGCAATAAAACTGTCACCTGAGGCTATAAAAGATGTCTTAGATAAGTATGATGGATTTGATGAATTATTGTCACCTTTAGCAGATAATTTAGATAGATTTTCACCTAAAAATGCATCTAAGAAGAAACGCTTTTTGGATGATGAAGACACGAGAACAGAAAAAGAGGAGTTGAGGAATAGGCTCTTGACTTATATCAATTTTTTAGGTAGTCCAGATGCAAATAATCATAAGCAAATTAGATCTGGTGCGCAGCAAAAATTGGACTCAAATGAAAGTTTGATCAACAAAAATTTGAGCACAATAATGAATGAAGCTAAGGATCTGGAAAGAACCTACCGAGAATTGGATATTTATTTTAAAAATGTAGGCGCTCAGAAACCTAAAAATTTGGTTCTATACAATGCTCATGCAGAGACTTTAGTGGATCCAGATAGTAATTTGGTCTATGCTGCGGTTGAAAAGAGGATACAAGATGAATCAAGAGCGATTGATCAAAAAAAGGCATTTTCATTACTGGTGATTCCAAATTTGTGGAGAAGTAAAAGCCCAAAAAATTTAATAGAGCGATATTCAAAATTAGCTGGAGAAGCAAGAATGAGTTTTCTTACAGATTTTGCCGATTGCGATACACTTGAGGAAGCCCTAAAGGAAAAGGAATCTAAAAGATGGACAGGTACAATAGGTCCAGAAATTCATCACAGTAAACTGATCATGTTTGCCAATCATATGGTGCTTCGTGGGAAGCATAATGGTGTTGAAGAAGAAGGAGAAATGAGAGGATCACCTGCTATGGCAGTAGCTGGCAAAATGTATGCTGAAAAAATTTCTCAGCCAATAATGGGAGAGTTAAATGGATCACTAACAGGAGGTGAAGGAATCGCATTCCGAACAGTACAAGATGAAGTAGCTGATTTATCTGATGCGGGTTTGAATGGATTGACTCATGCATACCAAAAAGATATGGTATATGAAGCTTGTACAGCTTTTGATGGCGCTGAATATGCACTCAAGAGATATGCAGTAGTGCGAACATTTGATTATGTAAATCGGGTGTTACGACATTATCTTGGAAAAGTGACAGGACAAGCCTTAGATCGAGATCGCGCTAATTTAGTACGTGATACAGTGCAAGATTTTTTAGATCAGTTGGCAGAGCAAAAGATAATTACCAAAGGTAAGGTAGCTTATTTTGATTGGAACTCACGAGTCCCAGATAGAATTGATATAGATATTCAGATAACCCCAATATGGGCAGTGCGAACTTTTGTTTATGCATTAAAAGCAGCAAAAGGTTCTCCAGCAACTGCTGAATTAAAAGAATAATGTCACAAAAAATTCACAATAAACAATATTATTAATTATTAAAAACAACTAAATTATGGCAGCCGCACATACCACGGTTTTTGAACTAGAAGGTGCAAAAGCACAAGTACTACACTTGAGTTACTCATTTAATAGAGCTGTTGATCCTGAAAAAGGTCAACCAGTAAAGGTAGTAAGAATGGGACAAATTAGCATGACGATTCGTTCTGATGAAAAGGAAATGCTTGGGAAAATTTTGGCTTGGATTGGAAAACAAGATACCGAGAAATCTGGAACAATTACTATTTACAGAGATGCTGAACAAACTAAAGAATTGAAAAAAATCCAATTTGAAAATGCGTATTGCGTTGGATATGAAGAGCAGTTTAGTTCACAAGGAGAATCAGATAATACACTAGAAACATTTAGAATTACAGCAGAAAAAGTAGAAATATCAGCAGGATCTGCGACTTCAAAATTTAACATGAGGTGGCCTGATAGTGAGAGTTGATAGCATTGTTTTCAGTTTCTGAAAACAACCCTAAATTTTAGAAAAAAATTGTTAAGTTAATTTAATCCAAGCAAACATGGCAGGTTTGGTTAGAGTCGGTATTATTATTGACGGAAATCGTTTATCTGATAATCAGATAACAGCATTTTCACTCAATCAAGAGGTTGGTCGACACCATACCTTTGAGATTCATTTAAACCTAAAAAATTTATCTAGTGTATTAAAAGAATCTTATATGCAGTTTCTTGGTAAAGATGTTGTTATAGGACTGGATAATACAGATGAAGAAAGTATTCCCAGTTCTATGCCAACAGAAAGATTTAAAGGTATTATAACCAATTTATCTGTATCAAATTATAATGGAAGTAGTGCTCTAAGTATTTCTGGTAATAGTTATAGTATCTTATTGGATGATGGCGAAAATTGCAGATCATTTACAGAAAAGAGTCTTCATGAAATATTTGATGAAGTCTGTTCAAACTATAAGTCAAAGATGCCATCACCTCCAAAAGTTGACCCACAAGAATTTAAAGGATCTGTACCATATACTGTTCAATATGAAGAAAATAATTTTGCATTTCTGTCAAGACTAGCCGATAGGAATGGAGAATGGTTTTATTCAGATGGAATAGACTTGTTTTTCGGGTATGCAGATCCGGGGGAGGCTGTTAAATTGGATTTTCTTAATTCTGGATTGATTGATTTTAATGTGAATATGAATGCTTCACCAAGTAAGTTTTCTTACACCGTTTATGATTATGAAAAGGATGAGAAAACTGCTTTATTGCCATCTTTAGATTTAAGTGATTCATTTATAAAGAAAATAGATGATAAGGCAGAAGAAATCTTTCCACAACTTTCAAAATCTGCATTAAATGTAAATTATGATGAACATGAATCAAGATACCTTGGATCAAAAGAAAGAATTTCAGTAGATGAACAATTAACTATAACAGGAAGTACAAGAAATCCTAAGCTTAAAATTGGCGCTAAAATTGAAATTACAGATAATGGGTTAGGACAAGATTTTGGTTCTTTTATAATAGTAAGGTTAAGTCATTCTTTATCACAAGGGGGAGATTATACGAATCACTTTGTAGGATGTTCAGCAGATTTGGTATCACCACCATTGTCGCAGATGTTTTCATCACCAGTTTGTTTGCCTCAATTAGCAAAAGTAACAGATGTATCAGACCCTAAAAAGCTGGGAAGAGTTAAAGTTAAATTTCCTTGGCAAAATGGAGAAGAAAAGTCACCTTGGATAAGAGTAGCGACACCATATTCTGGAAGTGATAAAGGCTTTTATATTATACCTGAAATAGATGATCAAGTACTAGTCGCATTTGAGAATAATAATCCTGAAAAACCATATGTTCAGTCTAGTATGTATCACGGAGGTGCAAAGCCTGAATATTTTGAATCAAAGAATAAAGTTAAAGGATTTAAATCCAAAGGAAATAATGAATGGAAATTTGATGATGCATCAGGTAAAATTGATATTAATGCTCCAAAAGAAATAAACCTAAAAAGTAAAAAAATAACCCTTACTGGTTCTGAAGAAATATTTCTAAAATCTGGTTCAAGCGCCATTAAATTAACTCAAGATGGAAAAATAGAAATTAGTGGAACTAGTGAGGTTAAAATAACAACTGCGAAATTTATTGCAGATGGTAAAGCAGAAGTTCATTTAGGAATAGAAACATCACAGATGCTTACAAAATGTCTAACAAGTGATACGCAGATAGGGGCAATAGGTAAAATACAAAGTCAAATGATCACAATAAAAGGGAATAATATTGCCAGTTTAGAAGGAGCAATAGTGTTAATTGAAGGAAGTGCAACCACCAATATAAAAGGCGGACTGGTTAATATTAATACTTAAAACATGAAAGATTACTACTCTATTCCGATTAAATTTAATCAACTGATTTCTGGAAAAAAATTAGAAACGGTCGAGGTGCGAAAAGCTGTTCACCAGAATATCAGATTTATAATTAAATCCTATACATTATCTTATAAATTTGATCCTAATTTTGGATGTATGTTGAATAAATTTCATGCTAGAACGCCACCTCAGAATAAATCTGAAAGAGCATGGCGAGATAAAATTCGTGAAGATTTACAAAAAAATTTAAAATCAATATTGTCAGAATATGAGTCCAGAATCACTATATCTGATGTATTCGTAGAATTGAAAGATCCTACCATTCAAGAAAAGAAATCTCTGTTGAAAGTAAAAGTTGAAGTAAAAGGTCAGTTTAATTTAGGAAGGAAGGAAAAATTTTATTACCCAGATAGTGAGATTGATGAAGATGCCAAAGAAATATTTCCCTTGGTCATTCCTTGTGGAAAAGGCCAATAAATTTGTTTAATATAAAATTTAGTATTTATGAGTATGGAAATTCTCCGAAGTTACATTAAAGAAAATGAAGGAGTCAAAACAAGAACATATACAGATACCACGGGCCATAAAACTATAGGAGCTGGCTTTAATTTAGAAACTGGAGATGCAAAAAGTAAATTGGCTGCATTAGGTCTTTCATACGAGAAAGTAAAAAGTGGAAAAGAGCAAATCAGTAAAGAGCAGGTAGATTTATTAATGCAAGATAGTATCAATCGCGCAGTAAGAGATGCGGTTGCAGTTGTGCCTGGATTTGATCAGCTGAATAAGGATAGACAAATTGTATTGATCGATTTGGCATACAACCTAGGTAGATCTGGCTTAAGAAGTTTTTCTAAAATGTTGAAAGCAATTTCATCAAAAAATTGGGATGGCGCTGCAGATGAGTTGAGAAACTCAAGATGGTATGTACAAACTGGAAGAAGGGCTAGAAAAAATGTCGAGGCAATGAGAACTGGGAAACTAAGTTTTTATAATTCGGAAAAAAAATCAGAATTATAAGGTTTATTATTAAAATTAAAAGCTTAGTTATATTGAATGTCAATATTATTTTTATGAAAATGTAAATTTGTATGTTAGTTAAAGAGAAATTTAAAATTAAAGTACCATTTCAAAAATCAAGGACTGAAAGTAACGGAGTAGACGATGAATTTAGTTCACACAGAAATGATATAAGTGGCAATGAATATATTAAGTATTTTCGAGATGGATCAAAATTGATAATTCATAATAATGATCGAGTTGATCTACTTAATAACGAAGGCGTTAACTGTTTAAATATTGAATCTACAGAATCTAGATTAATTGTCAATATTAATGGTTTAGAAATAAATATTAGTTCTTTAAAATCTATCAAACTTGAAGCTGATTTTATTTCATTAAATTCTAGATCTGAAATCGAAATGTATGCTGAAACGAGAATTGTAAATACTTGCAATGGTAATGTGGAAAATAAAATTTCTGGCTCATTTATACAGACCGCAAGTGAGAATAAAATCACATCTGACTTAGGAGATATCCTATTGAAAGCTAACGATAATGTTGTTATGCTAGGAGAGAAAGTCCTGTTAAATTGTGAATAAATAAATTTATGGAAGTTTATAATAATTCTAACTTTAAGCATTT
>Ga0138256_10002378_pt1 | contig 20133 bp, 16 predicted proteins | sample KNB2016incub_MG_FD_105486 | JGI IMG/M metagenome (GOLD analysis project Ga0138256, IMG submission 105486) | Active sludge microbial communities from wastewater in Klosterneuburg, Austria - KNB2014incub_MG | ecosystem: Engineered > WWTP > Activated sludge > Unclassified | place: Austria... | reverse complement strand
TGGGATATGAAGAAACTCCAACTTATCATACAAGGACCTATTGAAAACACTCCTAAAAATATTAAAAAATTTAATTCACTTATTTCACAACTCCGTTAATTCATAAATTATGAGAATCGCAATCGACTTGGATGATGTAACAGTCGCCATAATGGATGGGCTACTTAAATACCACAACAGTATGTATAATACTGAATTTCTAGTGGAGCATCATACTTCTTGGGATCTAGATAAAGTTTGGGCTTGTACACCAAATGAAGCGATGAGAAGAGTATACGATTTCTATAAGTCTGAGCATATGGACAAGCTTTTACCAGTTACAGGTGCGATTAAAGGAATTCATAGTCTCTATGACAAACATTCACTTTTTTTCGTGACTTCTCGTCCTACATTTATTAAAGAAAAAACTACTCAATGGCTTAATGAACATCTTCCGAACCTAAGTATTCCTGTCTATTTCACAAATCAGTACTCACCAGAAAGAGAGAAAAAAGAAAAAAAATCGGATGTATGTAAACGACTCAACATAGAACTTATAATTGAAGACGCGCCCTCAAATATTTCTGATTGTGTTACGAATAATATTCGCGTTCTTGTATATTCAAGACCCTGGAATACTTCACTTATTGACACTGAACTTATGACAAGAGTTCACACTTGGAAAGATATAGTTTCAAATATATCCTAATATGAATAACTTTTTAATTATTAGCAGTTTACTCGCTCTTATCTCTCCGTTAATTTATTCATATTCTATTCTAAAAGGGAAAGCGAAGCCTCATAGAACTACAAGACTCGTACTTCTAGCAATCACCTCTTTAACTACAGTATCTTTATTCGCCCAAAAAGATTCTGTAGCTATATGGCTTGCTGGAATTTCGACATTTCAATCAATCTTAATTTTTATTTTAAGCATTAAATACGGCATGGGTGGATGGGCAAAACTTGATATTCTCTGTCTTGCAATTGCTTTAGCTGGAATAATACTTTGGAAATTTACTAATAATCCTACTCTAGCTCTTTATGCAGCAATCTTTGCGGATTTTACTGGCATGATACCAGCACTTATCAAAACCTATCATTTTCCGAAAACTGAAGTCTGGAACTTCTATCTTCTTGATGTTTTCGCAGCTTTATTTAATATATTCGCTTTAAAGAATTGGAGTTTAGCAGATTTTTCATACCCACTCTATATAATGCTTATCAATTTTTGTATGGTATTACTGATAATAAGACCACATATTTTAAACAATAAAAAATAAACAATTACTTCGGTAAAGCTTCTTCAATTAACAATGTAGGATCTTGGTTCGTATATCCACCTTCAACCGAAATTACCTGACCGTTAATATAACTTGCTTGGTCTGATAATAAAAATATTACAAGATTAGCAACATCTTCAGGATAAGCATTCCTTTTCAATGGATTAATATCTGCCACTTTCTTTAAAAATTCTTCGCCGTTCTCTTTAATCATTGGAGTAATTACCCATCCAGGAGCTATTGAATTTACTCGGATTTGCTTATCTGCTAAAACTAAAGATAATGATTTAGTTAATGAGTTAACGCCACTTTTACTCACAGCATAGCTTGTTGTTATAGTTCCGCCAAAATATGAATCCGTAGAGCTTATCATGATAAACCGCCCACCATGAGTCAGCTTGCTATAGAAAACTTTCGACAATAGGTAGTTCCCTGTAAGGTTAACCGCAATTGTTTTATGCCAAATCTCAATATCTTTCTCCAAAACCTTATTTTCAAATTCTACGACACCCGCACAATTGACTATTGCAAACAAGTTTTCATCTTGTTCCTCAAATAAGTCTTTAATAGTTTTTATGTTTTGAAGATCAAGTAGTTTGCTTTTAATACCTTTACTAATCAAGTTTTGCATTCTCTCGGGATGCTTATAAAAAGTTCCTACTACATTGAAGTCTTTGCTTAATAACTCAGCTACTTTATTACCTATACCTCCTGATGCCCCCACGACGATTATTGTTGATTTCATTTATCTGAGTATATCAAAATACAATTATAGCTTCTAGTTCTTAAACTTCAACCTAGAGGGTGATAAAGCTAGGCCACCTAGAAATTTTAACTTATTTGGATAATATAAAGCAGTCATACGCATCTATTGATATAATCAACATATGAAACATCTAATATTACCCGATATAAAATATGAAAAAGATTATATTCTTGCACTTGAAGAAACTGAAAATCAGACAACTGATACATGCCTTGCCAGACCAACGGATAATCAATCCTTTACTGATTTCATTGAGAAATTAAATAGTCAGGCAAAAGGACATAACCTTCCTGATGGATATCTTCCAGCTACTACATACTGGCTAATTGATAACGATGAATTTATCGGCCGGGTACAAATACGTCACGAATTAAATAAGCAACTCATAAATGTGGGTGGACATATAGGTTATTACATAAGACCCTCAAAAAGACGAATGGGGTATGGAAAGAAAATTTTAGAACTCGGCCTTAAAAAGGCACAAGAATTAGGAATTCCAAATGTACTAGTTACATGTGATATAGATAATATAGCTTCGAAAAAAATAATTGAGAAAAACGGTGGGGTTTACGAAAATACATTCGATGAAGGGAATGGAAAAAACACAACAATGAGATATTGGATAAAAGTGACCAAATAACTACTTAAAAAATAATACTATTTTACAAAACCCACAATACACTGTAGGATATAAACAGAACCATATGTTGCATCAATATCCTCTCCAAATACGTTTTAAACTTATAGCCCTAGCCCCCAGATTCTCGATTACCGATAGCTCAAACAAAGAAGTACTATATATCGAACAAAAAGTATTAGCAATTCGTGAAGCAATCCGTGTTTATAATAATCAGAACGATAAAAATCAAGTATATGGCATAAAAACACCTCAAATATTAGATTTTGGTGCTCAATATTTCTTTTATTCGGGAACAGATGAAGCTACTCCCATCGGTTCGATAAAGCAAGAGGGATTAAAAACAATTTTTAAAGCTACTTATAATATACTAGATCAGGCAAACAATATAAAATTCACGATTAAAGAAAATGATCCTTGGGTAAGATTCATAGATTTCCTTTTCACACAAGTTCCATTTCTGGGAATTTTCGCCGGATATCTTTTCCACCCTACATATAATGTGATCGATTCTCAAACTAACAAAACTGTAATGGTGTTAAAAAAAGTACCAAGTTTTCTTGAGCGTCAGTTCAGCGTGGAACTTATTGACCAAAACATCTCACCCGTTGATGAAGTCAACTGCTTGCTCGGTATAATCATGATGATCCAGCTCCAAAGAAGCAGAGGTTAATTAGCTTTTTTTACCTCAGTTTAGTAGAATGTCCATGCATTGCCGGATCATCTAATGGTAGGATAGCGGACTCTGAATCCGCTCATCATGGTTCGAGTCCATGTCCGGCAGCTATATCCTAATATTGTAAAATTAAAGTTTTAGTTGTTATAGTAAAATAAAAACAAATATGCGTACTATACATGAGGACTATTTAAGAAGCGGGTTATTTGGGCTTCAAGATGGATTAGTATCTACAACTGGAGTCGTGGTTGGAATTAGCACTGGAGTGCAAAACAAGGAAATTGTAATTCTTGCCGTTCTGGTTGCAGTAATGGTTGAGGCATCATCTATGGCTGCAGGTCAATATTCTTCAGAAAAAGCAGTTCACCAAATGGATAAGACTGGCAGACACAATGATAGTCTTCTTGTGGGGAGTATCATTATGTTTATAAGCTACCTTCTCGCAGGTCTAATACCAATTAGTCCTTTATTTTTGTTTAACATATCAGACACAAGAGTAATTAGTATCCTTTTTGCATTTATTAGCTTGTTCATAATTGGATATGTTAAAGGAAAGATTGTTGAAGATAAGCCAATAAGAAGTGCGATTGAGCTTTTTGTAATAGGTGCATTAGCTACAGGGGTTGGGCTAATAGTTGGATACTTTTTAAAAATTTAGAGTACATTCACCAACATAACCAGCGTTTTCTTTTCAATAAATTATCCTGTGAAAATAAAAATAGTTAAAAAGAAATCGGCCAGAATGAAATCCTTCAGCGATAAAGAATGGGCGATAGCAGACACAGAGCATTTTGGCAAACCTTCTCGCTGGCAGGAAGAAAACTATTATATTACAGCAATAGAAAAAAATGAGCTCGTTGGAGTATTACATTTTAATATTAAAGCTGGAGTTGTTGAGATAATTACAATAATAGTTACACACAAGCACACAAATCAAGGCACTGGAACCAAGCTCATGGAGAAAGTTGAAATTATAGCTAAGAATAAGAAAGCACATAAGTTATTTCTTATTACTGGCAAGGGATGGAAGTCAACGAATTTTTATAAAAAAATGGGTTTCAAGCAAACTGGGGAATTAAAAAAGCATCTTCTTAAAAAAGACTGGTTAGAATTTTCCAAGTTTATTTAAATAAAGTAATTCATTTTGTATTCTGAACCTTCTTTGTAACATCACGACTAATCATATTATTTATACCACTTAAAAGTATTACATTTATGAATAAACCGAAAAGTGCTGCGAACTGAATTCTATAAAAACTAAAAAAACTAGTAAGTAGAATGCTTACCAATAAAGAATACTTAAAAAAGTTATAAGCTTTGTTTCTCGATAAGACTAAGAATATTACACCACAAATTGACAATATTGCAGAAATCACAGTTGAAACAAACTCACCCCATCCCACAAATATATATCTATCCGAAATAGAGTTAAATACAGAAGATGTATTATTTAAAGTGAAAAAAATTAATAAATATGCTGTATATAACGATATTAAAAAATGTAAAATGAATATCCCGATAACAATTCTTTGAAATAACACGGATTTCAGAAACTGATTAATAATTCCTGACATAGATCGAAATACAATTAACAATTGACTAGGCTTAGATACATGTATGGTTAATTTTTCAGACATTTCTAATAATTGTTTCGTCAAATAGTGTGAATCACCTGAATTTTTAAGAAACTCGCGATATTTAACATTTTCTCCTTTATCCATATCATTTGAAATCGCTTCTTCGAGAAGATGTAATGCATTCATTAAATATTCTTTCTGGGTTAATGTTTTATAGCTTTCAATGTATCTAAAAAGAAAAAATAACCCCAAAAATATTAAATACAAAAGCGACGCTGTCGGTTCATAGAAATAGTTATTGTCACTTGTAATAAATTTGCCTAGTTCATCAATGAAAAGACCAAATCCGACACCTCCGATTAATGAACCTAAAATTCTCAATCTTTTTCCAAGAAATGAAAGTAAAATAATAATGGAAAAAAGCATAAGTAACCCACCCCAAAGCATGTGGGCTATATGTATTCCCTCTACTCCTAACATCGGATAGTCAGTTAGAAACAGTAAGAATCTGGTTACTAATATTGTGGCAATTGAAGAAACGAGGATGTTCTCAAGCAAATCACCCGCATCGGTATTTCTAATCAAATCGATATTATTTATCATTCTATAATTTTAGCAGGAAATTAATAGAGTAACACTCTATAAATAATCATTTTAATACATTTATTTGTAAAATACAGACAAAGTTTTTCGACATTGTTAAGTATTTACAATAATTATTGTATAAAGTATATTCACGAAAAAATTAATATGCTAATAGTAGAGATTGATTTCGGTCCTTGGGAGGGAAAACACATTTGAAAAAATACGGCTACTTACCGCTGGCTATACTGATTGTTCACTTATTACATCCGGCGGAGAACTATATAAAGACTTCCTAAAAAGAGTAAGAGATTTTTTGCAGGAATTAGTAGATCTTCATAAGAACGATACTATTCTACTTGTCACACACAAAGTCGTAGTACGGGAAGCATATAAATATTTATGAAGATGATGGAATCATAGTAAATCAAGAATATGGCTGTATAAATTATTTAAAAGTAAACAAAAAAACTAAAGTAAAATTCACAAATAAAATTATGTATACTATATATAGAAAGAAATAGATAAATATAAATACCAATCCTCTATCGTGCTAAGTGTTCGCGCTTTGTTGAATTTCAGGCTCGCAATTAAGCTTTAAACGTTACTTAAATGAAGCATGCTTCAAAAGATAACTAACGTCTGATTTCTTAAAGTATTAAATAAGGGTTGAATTATAATTCGCGCACTATTTAGTGAATTAAGAAAATGCACACTTGAATACATATGGCGAAATTTGTTTATGACTGAAAAATCTAAAAACTATAAAAATAACTTAAAATCTGACATCATTGCCGGCCTCACAGTAGCCCTAATATTAGTACCCAAATCTATAGCTTATGCCCAGCTTGCAGGACTACCTGCACAGTATGGACTATATGCTAGTATATTTCCCCCCGTTGTTGCAGCGCTTTTCGGATCAAGCAGGCATCTTGCCACTGGGCCAGTAGCCATTCTATCGCTTATGACTGCATCCGCTGTATCGATGTATTACAAACCCGGCACAAGTGAATACATCTCGCTCGCATTGCTTATTGCCTTCTGTCTCGGTGTTTTCCAAATACTTCTCAGTGCAATAAAATTAGGCGGGGCAGTAAGCTTACTTTCTCATCCTGTAATCTATGGCTTTACGAATGCTGCTGCTCTTATCATTGCTTCTACTCAGCTACCAAAGTTTTTTGGATTTGATATCTCACCCCATGGGCACCAATATGAAACTGTAATTACTGTATTAAAAGAAGTTTCTTCAGGCTTTGATCTTATTACGTTTCTAATCGGTGTTTGGTCTTTAATTGCGATAATTACACTCAAACGCATACATAAAAAGTTTCCATCAATTTTAGTAATTGTAGTTGTAACTACAATATTTACCTGGTTACTGGGATATAAAGGAGCAATAGTTGGAAACGTACCGAGTTCTTTGCCTTATCCAGCAATACCTACATTGAACATTCAGATGATCATCCAACTTGCACCGACAATAATAATTATGGGAATTGTGGGATTTACAGAGGCTATATCAGTAGCACAAGCTATCGCAGTTAAAACAAAAGATCGGGTTGAGCCTAACAAAGAACTACTAGGTCAAGGACTAGCAAACCTTATCGGTTCTTTTTTTCATAGTTATCCAGTGAGTGGATCATTCTCCCAAACCGCGATTAATGTGCATACTGGTGGAAAAACTGCACTTTCAAGTCTCATTACCGGAATTGTCGTACTTCTTACGCTACTATTTTTTACAAAATTGCTTTATTTTATTCCCGAAGTTGTTCTCGCAGCCGTTATAGTAGCATCCGTATTAACGCTTGTTGACGCGAAAAAGTTCTTACATATTTGGAATACAAGCAAGCATGATGCAATCGCTGCACTTATCACCTTCTTTACAACTTTATATTTCGCCCCTCACCTAGATCGTGGTATCGCTGTTGGTGTAATATTTTCAATCGGATATTACATATATAAAAACGTTCATCCTCGTGTGGTATTCTTGTCTAAATATAACGATGGATGGTTTCATGATGCAACTCGATTCAATTTAGCTCGCTGTAAAAATATTGCAGTTGTACGATTTGATGGTCAATTATTTTTCGCAAACTCTACATATATCGAAAACCTAATTATAAACGACCTCATAAAACACCCCGAAATAAATGATGTGCTTCTAATGGCAAATGGCGTCAACGATATTGATTCAACAGGTGAGCATATGCTTTACTCATTATGGAAAACACTCAAGAAAAATGGAAAAACCCTTCACATCAGTAGCTTAAAGTCGCAGATAACTGATGTATTAGAACGAACTGGATTAAAAGCAGACATTGGGTATGATAACTTTTTACCCACACTTGATGAAGCGGTTAAGCATATAATATCTATGAAGGAAAATACCAATACTCACTTAGATCGTGGAAATTGTCCTTTGGAAAAACATGTAAAAGCAACTGGAGTCATAAAAGATATGCGTTTATCAAAAAATAATATTATCAAATATGTTTACAAAAAGGCTATTGGCGAAACAAAAAACTTTTTACCTCAGTTTTCTTTCTTAAAAACGAAAAATAAACCCTTCAACTAAGCAAAAACAGGAGTGCATGTTACTAATTATAGTATTACGATCTCCTTTATAGGACTAAAGCCTATTTTTATAATATAGCCACAATAACTGCCATTAATAAAAGTGCAGTTAATTGATACCCTGTATTGATAATAAAAAGCTTCCATTTCTTAGAACCGAAGATTTGATCTGTCAACTGAACAGGCATTACAAAACCTAACCACATCCAAAAAGCTGTCGTTAATCCAGTTGAAAGCTGTGAATAACCAAAAAAGTTTTCAGATAAAATCATAATATGCGACAACACATATGCAGATATCAAAGAAAGTACAAAACTTATTCCATACCACTTGCCCATTTCTTTTTGAGCCTTTTTTAATGAATCTGCGGTATACCCCGAAAGCTTCATCCAAGAATTCCCAAACAACATTGGACTATACCAGATAAATCCGACTATCATTGAGGCTACTCCTGCGAGTACTAACGAAAAATAATTTATGTCTACGTTCATGTTGTATCACCTCCTCCCTTCATAAAATCTCAATTATTACACATTTGCAATTCTGTATTAAAAAAATATAATCATTGTAAAAACAAACTAGATTTTGAAATAAGTGCTAATTATTCACATATTATTTATCAAAAATAAAAGAGTTTCAATAGGGATGTATCTAAAAGAGATTCTGTTATACTTGGTATGTAAATCTGGGACATGATATACACATTAAACCATTCGTCTTTACTCATTTAGAATTTTTCTTGTAAACCAATTTATTATTTATATTTCTATGAAAAAAATAATCGGCACTAGCCTACCCTTTTCTTCACTATATTCAGAAAAAAATAAAAAATATAAAAACGGAATTATAGATGATGGAATATTATTTCTGGAATGGCTTTTTAAGACTAAACAACATGCATGGCAGATACTCCCAATACATGAAACACAATTAATACCATCTTCACGCGAGCACATGAAGTCTCCCTATAAAAGCTATGGCATGGGGATTGACCCACGATATGGAAATCATAAACCAGCCTCGATTTCAAAAACTGAAATAGATATATTTAAGGAAAAAAACTCTTATTGGCTCTCAGATTATGCATTGTTTTGTGCTATTCGTGATTATTATAAAAGTGATAATTGGCTGCTATGGGAAGATGGCATAAGAAAATATGATCAACATAGTGTATTGACATGGGAAAAGAAATTGGAAAAAGAAATAAACCTTCATATACAAAAGCAATATCTTTTACATAAAGAGTATGGTTATTTAAAAGAGTCAGCGACGAAAAAAAATATTTTACTTATAGGGGACATGCAATATTATCTACCTCTAAATAGCCCTCTAGTATGGGCACATCAAAAAGCTTTTCATATAAACAATGACAATAAACTAATAAATACATCCGGCATTCCTTATAAAAAGGGCGTTATGTATGGAAGGCAAGTCTGGGGACATCCCTTGTACAATTGGAGAGATACCGATATATATCAAGAAATTATCTCTCTTTTTATCATGAGACTTACCTACCTAGCCACTCTATACGATATGGTAAGAATTGATCATGCAAGTGGTTTCTTTCGCTATGGATCGATTAATCTCATAGACCGCACAAAAGACCAAATGATGTCAGGACCTGGAGAAAAAGCATTAAGAGATATAATTAAATATTCGAAAGATCTAAAGATAAAAGTTTTTGCTGAAGATGCTGGATACGATTTGGGAGATTTAAGAATCAGCATGAAATCTCTTAATATTCCAGGGGTCAGGGTTCTTCGTTGCGCTTTTGATGAAGTAAACAAGTTGTTTATTGCTGACCATGCTGAAATACAAAAATATCCTCAAAACTGTGTAGCTTACACTACGACACATGATACAGAAACGCTCATAGATTATGTATCCCGTCTTACCACTGAGGAGAGAAAACGTTTATCATTAAAGCTAGGCATTGCATTTATTGAAAATAATAATGAATACACATCTTTACTTCGCAAAACGCTAATTACTTCTCCGCCAAAATATATTATTATTCCTCTACAAGATTGGCTTCTTACTCATGAACGGATAAATACACCTGGTACTGAAAAGGAGAAAGGAGATCAAAATTGGCAGTACAGGATGCCATATGCGATAGAAGAATTGCCGATTTTAGATACGAAGGTTTAGGATTTATTAATAGAAAGCTCAGTCATGGTCGGAATATACATTCGGGAAATGTACTCACGTAGCATTCTAGTAGCTGTAAATTCGTTTAATATTAGCTCACGAGCATTTTTCATATTCTCTAACCAAGCTCCTGGTAGTCCTTCTTTATCTTTAAAATAATATTCAGGAATTATCTGATGCTCAATAGTTTGCAATAAACTTTCTGATATATTGTTACTATCCAAACTCCAACCAACTTTATAAAGTTCTACCTCTGCCACCCAACCATCTTTCGTAGTACATGGCAAAACCCCATTTAAGCAAGCTTTCATACCGCTAGTTCCACATGCCTCAAATCCCACCACTGGTGTATTCAACCAGATATCGCATCCACTTGTCATAGATTTCGCAAGATTAATATTATAATCAGGCAAATATGCAATATATTTTCCTAATTCATGATTGAGCAACATTCGTATCGCTTCTAACATCTTTGCCCCTTCTAAATCATTTTCGTGAGCGGATCCTGCCAAAACAATACGAATGGGACGTCGAGAATCTTTTACTAGCTGTAATAACTTTTCTCTATTTTGAAATAACGCAAGAGGTCTTTTATAGGGTACCATTCTACGTGCCCATCCAAAAAGAAGATGGTTCTCATCCCACAAATTTCCCGTTTTTTCGTTTATCAAACTTAATAATGTTCTCTTATTTTCCTGATGCTTCACCCATAAAGCCTGAGTAATGTTAGCCTCATTCCCCAAACTCTCCAATTTTCGGTCTTTCTTTGTATCAATCCCATCCCATGTTCCTAAATGAATACCATTTGTCACAGCTATCATTGGATGATCAGGCCAAATATCTTTAGCTTTATCAGCATGAAGCTTACTCACTGCATTTATTGTGGCTGCCATCCTCATTGAAAGTAATGTCATTGAAAAAATACTTGAATCCTTAATAAGCCCTAGGGAGGTTAACTCATTTACAGGTATTTGTAATTGCGCTGAGTAGTCACTAAGAAGGGTAGATACCATATCGCTATTAAACGTATCATTTCCTGCTGCAAGCAAGGTGTGATTCGTAAAAACGATATGTCGCTTGGCGCGCTTCAGCTCATCCTCATATTTACCCTTATATTCATTTACCTCATGATGAGCTAATTCAAATGAAAGAAGGCCAGAATGTCCTTCATTCAGATGATAAATAATCGGGTGAATATTTAAACTGTCCAATAATCGCAATCCTGCAATTCCTAAAACCATTTGCTGCTTAAAACGTGTTTCTCTATTAACCACATAAAGTCTATCGTTAATATTTCGATCTTCCTGATCATTTTCCTCTATATCAGTATCTAAGAGAAATAAACGAACTGTTTTTATTTGCTTTTCATATGCGCGCACCTTTAACTGTCTTCCCTGCAGGGGAACAGAGATAATAATCGGCTGTTTATTTGCATCTGTAACTAAGCTAAACCCGAAACTTGCAGGTGTTGAACGCGAAGGTCTAACTAAAATAATACTTTCTTTTTGTATTTCATGATGGAAATAACCTTCTTCATAAAACATACCGACCGCTACTAATGGAATATCTTGATCGGCAGCTTCATGTACCATATCTGCAGCTAATATACCTAAGCCCCCTGCATAGGTAGGCGAGTCGCTAATTAGACCAAATTCAGCACAAAAATAAGCAATCGGTCGCTCTTTTAGAACATCATAATCTTTAGACTTACGAAATTGTTCAAACCATTTATTGTGTTCATTCATAATGAATAGTATATCAGTAAATAGTTGTCAGCGATCAATAAAAAATATACAGTCAGAAAACAACTTATATCAAACTGACAATTAAATTATTGCGCTATAGATGTAGAATACGCAGGATGTGAAATCGGCCGCGTCGCTCTTTTTCTCTCTTCAATAACGTGCTTATACCATTTCTCATAGAACTTAGCAGACTTTTCCCATGTAAATTCAGTTTTTAAACAATTAGCTATAAGTTTCTTCCATATAGATGGTTGCTTATACATCGTTAATGCTTCGATTATACTTCCATATAAAGCCCAAGAATTTTTCGGTTTAAAAGAAAATCCATTTCCGCTACTTACTGCAGGATCAAAATCTTCAATAATATCGTTTAATCCACCAGTACGTCGGATTATTGGCACAGCACCATATCTCATTGCTTCCAGTGCTACTAATCCACCGGGCTCATAAGAACTTGGAATCATAAATATATCTGCCCCTGCGAAAATCTTACGAGGAATTCTGAAATCTGCACGAAGATGTAATCCAAGTTGCTTCGGGTATAGCTCCTGCAACTCAAGCAATCTATTTCTATAAGTATCATCTCCGCTCCCCAGCATAATCATCTGTACATCCGGCCGCTGTTCAAGTAAATGAGGTAAAGTCTCAATCAATATATCAAGTCCTTTTTGTCTCCACAATCTTCCCGCAAAAGCCAAAAGTGGATAAGATGATTCAGTTGGTAACAAAAACAACTTTTGTAAATCTTTTTTATTTTCTGCTCTTGGCTTTTCGAAAGCCTTCTCAGAAAAATTAGTTTTAATAATCGGATCGGTAGCTGGATTAAACTCACTAGTATCCAAGCCGTTTAATATTCCGATTAATCGCCCTTTTACCTTTTGTAAGGTATCGTCCAGTCCTTCAGCATATTCAGGAGTAAGTACCTCAATAGCGTGAGTAGGACTAACTGTATTTATCGCGTCAGCATACAAAAGACCGCGCCGTAATGCATTTTGTTTAGGTAAGTCACCTGATAATAAAGGAGCTACATCTGATGTTCCATCATCGAAGTCTTCGCTCTTGGCGAATCGATAGTCATAATTTCCTTGAAATGCGAAGTTATGCACTGTTAATACAGTCGCAGTCTTTGCAAAAATCTGCCGATATCTTTTGTCACGACGCGCCATACCTAATAAATAAGACGTATGCCAATCATTACAATGAATAACATCTGGCCACCAACCATCATTTTCGATCTTAGTATTTTGCTTAATCTGATATAACCACTCTAGGCAACCTTTAGATAATAGCGCAAAACGGATATGGTCATCTTTATAACCAAATACATTTGCACGAAGTTCATAATATTCGCTATTCTCTAAAAAGTAGGCATGAGTATTTCTTTTTTTATTAACGTAGGACTTGATATTACAAATGAAATAATCTTTTTTATCTTGGGTTAATTGAGAATCTGTTGCGTTATTTATTGCTGGTACTTTGAGCCCTTTAAGTTCTAGATTCATTTTCCATGACTTCCCTTCCCGAAGGCCAGTTTCCATCGTTCCGTATTTAGGTGTAAAAATACGCACATCATGACCCATGCGTGACAATGCACGAGGAAGAAAATACATAACTTGAGACATTCCTCCTACCGAAACAAAAGGGGCTACTTCAGCGCATACGAACAAGATATTCACTTATGTATTGTAACATACTTAACGCATTACTGTTATCCTATATAAAGAACTATAAAATGAACTTTCCGCTTGTGATCATAAACACTTGATTAATGATAGTTTCTTACATTACGATATAATAAGTCCTTTTTGAAGGATTATTTTGAAATGAAAAATATACCTCATGATCTTGGAGTATACGCAAATACAAAACAAGTATTTATTTATTCTCATGTTTTATTTAAAGAGTCTGACCTTCTTCATCTAGGAGTTAGTACTGATGGAATTAATTTTAAACCTTCACGAAAAATACCAGTTATTCTAACTAAAGATGGTAAGAAAGAAAATACAAGATATTGTTCAGATTTTCGAATAAGTAAATACAAAAATATTCTTATCCTTCTATATAAGTATTCTTTAAATAATAAGAGTCTAGTTTGCAGCGCATCATCCAAAGATGGTGTTATCTGGAAAAAAGAATATGAGTTTCCTAATATTAGCAACACGTCAATGATAGTCCCGGATTTTCTTTACGAAAAACAGTATTTGCTGTACTCAGGCGAAGAAGAGATACATTTTGGATACTCTCATGATTTAACTCAATGGAACATACAGAGATCATCCGTATTGTCTCCGAGAGTAAATTTTTTTGACAATCATCCTCTTATTTTATCTAGTGTTTTAAACCATAAGCAGGGAATTCTTGTTTTTTACTATGTTAAAAAAAGTTTACGGGAAGGAAATAGTTTTTTAATAGGTGCTGCAATCTGTGATAAAAAAAACCCACATAAAGTATTATGGAGATCAGATAAGCCACTTTGGGAACAAAACGAATTATGGAGAAACAAACACGTCTATCCTATGGGCAGTGTTTTGCTTAATGAAAATATCTATTTTTATTTTGGCGTCGAAGGAGATGCGGTATATGCTGTTTCGTTAGGTAAACTGCAGAATATTTTAAAAATCCACACACACAAATCTGAATTAACACTTCAAAAACATGAACATAATCCCATCATATCTCCAGTTCTCAAACATGTTTGGGAATCGTCAGCTACATTTAATACCGCAGCTATTCATGCTGACGGAAAAGTACACTTTGTATATCGCGCGATGGGACCTCAAAATACTTCAGTTCTTGGATATGCATCTAGCTCAGACGGGATACATATCGATACACGCCTCAAGACACCAATCTATTACCCTACAGAACCATTTGAAGTACCAGTGGCATATCCATCTATACAATATATGTCAGGAGGAGGCTATGGAGGTTGTGAAGATCCAAGAATTACTCAAATTGATAATATGCTTTATATGACTTACGTTGCATATAATGGCCGCGACGCACCCAAAGTAGCGCTAACATCCATTCAGCTTAACGACTTTCTCAAAAAACGGTGGATTTGGGCGAAACCGAAAATAATCTCAAGCCCTCATCATGTTAATAAAAATTGTGTCATTTTCCCTGAAAAAATTAATGGAAAATATGTCATTATGCACCGTGTTTTTCCTAACATTTTGATAGATATTGTTGATGACTTAGACTTTAATTCTGTATTTCTAACAGGACACTTCAAAATATCTCCTCGGCTCGACTCATGGGATAGTAGAAAGCTAGGCGCAGGAGCACCTCCAATTAAAACTAAGGATGGATGGCTACTTATTTATCAAGCAGTTGATGACCGAGATCCAAATAAATATAAAATAGGCGCAATGATTCTTGACATAAATGATCCAACTAAGGTGCTCTATCGGCCTCAATTCCCAATACTAACACCTGATAAATGGTATGAGAATGAAGGTTTTAAAGCAGGTGTTGCTTATCCATGCGGAGCAGTCGTTAAGGATAATCAATTATTTGTTTATTATGGAGGTGCGGATACTGTAATCTGCGTTGCTACCACTCCTCTTGATGAGTTTCTTCAAAAAATTAAAAACTCATCAAAAATAAATAAAGATAAACCATTTCTTAAACGAATTCCACACGCTCCGAATTACAATACCAGAACACCTCTTCTTGCATAAAAAATATTAAAGTAATTAACATATTTATCTCTTATAAAAGATTACAACTTTGTTTATAATGATATAATGGTACTTTCAAGAGATCCTAATAATCCTATTATTCTCCCAAGTAGTAGTAATGACTGGGAAAAACAAGCTACTTTTAACGCAAGTGTAGTATTAAGAGAAAATGTATTTCAGGCAGTTTATAGAGCACAATCAGCTACGACATATTATAAAGGTCACAGCTTATCACTATCTACAATTGGTACTGCCCGGAGTAATGATGGTATACATTTTACTGAACACAAAAAGCTTATAACCCCTGAATACGATTGGGAAATCTTTGGTTGCGAAGACCCAAGAATTACTTTTTTTGAGAACAAGTATTATATATTTTACACAGCGCTTTCCCAATACCCCTTCAACCCTGATGGAATTAAAACAGCCCTAGCAATTACTTCAGATATTAAAACAATAGAATCCAAACATCTTATTACTCCTTTTAATGCAAAAGCAATGACTCTTTTCCCTCAACGAATTAACGGGAAAATAGTAGCAATTCTTTCAGCCAATACTGACCTTCCGCCATCAAAAATAGCACTAATCTATGTTGATCACATTGAGGAACTATGGAATGAGGATATATGGAAAAGATGGTACACATATCTCGATGATCACACAATTTCTCTCTCAAGAGGAGCAAACGATCAAGTAGAAATAGGCGCTCCTCCTATCAAAACAGAAGTTGGATGGCTGTTAATATATTCGTACATAAAAAACTATCACTCTGATTACAAAGAATTTGGAATTGAGGCAGTTTTATTAAATTTAGATAATCCATCAGAAATCGTTGCCCGTAGTAACCTGCCACTCCTAATACCAGAAAAAAACTATGAACGATTCGGTGAAGTACCAAATATCGTTTTTCCAAGCGGTGCAGTGATACAAGGAGACATACTATCAGTGTATTATGGAGCAGCAGACACTTCAGTCTGCGTAGCTAGGTGTAATATTACAGATCTTTTATCGGATTTAATGAAAGATAATAAAAAATCCTCAAATCAAATAATTGCTAAAAAACAGATACATGTAAAACGTTTTGAGGAAAACCCAATACTTATGCCTAATAAAGAAAACTCTTGGGAGGATAAAGCAGTATTTAATCCAGCTGCTTTATATGAAAATGAAAAAATACATTTAGTATATCGCGCAATGTCAACGAACAATCAATCAGTTTTTGGATATGCTGTAAGTTCAGATGGATTCCATATAGATGAAAGATTACCGCATCCTATTTATGTACCTCGAGAAATGTTTGAAAAGAACGAGGCAAGCGAAAACTTCGGCTGTGAAGATCCGAGAATTACAAAAATTGACGACAGATATTACATGCTATATACCGCTTATGATGGAAAGCACCCACCTAGAGTTGCTGTATCATCAATTGCTAAAGATGACTTTCTTAATCAAAGGTGGCAGTGGGCCATTCCCAAACTCATATCTCCGCCAGAAATCGACGATAAAGATGCATGTATTTTTCCAAGAAAAATAAATAATAAATACATAATCTTGCATAGATTACAATCATCCATTTGGATAGACCATGTAGACGATCTTCATTTTTATGAAGGCAAATATTTGGGTGGCAATGTTCTCATGGAAGCACGACCAGAAAAATGGGATAGTTCAAGGATAGGTATATCTTCTGTACCTATAGAAACGGATAAAGGATGGATCCTTCTTTATCATGGTATAGACGCAAATCATTTTTACCATGTCAGTGCATGCTTGCTAGATCTGAATGATCCTTCCCGAATTATAAAAAGACTTGATTATCCAATCCTTAGCCCAGAAATGCATTATGAAAAAGATGGGCAAATTCCTAATGTAGTTTTCCCATGTGGGAGTATCGTAAAAGATGGAGTGATTTTTATTTACTACGGTGGTGCAGATTCTGTATTATGTGTGGGAACTATTGATCTGAATGAACTATTATTAGAATTAAGCTAATTCGGTATTACCCTAAACTTTTTCGCAAAACAGCTGCTTCTTGAATTAGTTTTCCCAAAGAAACTTCCATTTCTATTTTTTTCACAATCTCAGTTGTTTTCTTTTTATGTAACTTCTCCTCTTTCGTCTTCGGACCCAATGATTCACCCAAGTACTTTTCTATTTCTTTTACATCATTTTCTACATCACTCCATGCTTTATTTTGTTTTACTAGATAACCCAAATTCTCTTTATTTAAAAATCTTCCTGCTCTTTGTAAGTCTTGTTTTATATTTATGTAATGTTTTTCAAGTGTCGATAGTAACCCAAGGCTTTTTGCTTTTTGGATTCCACGCCCTGTACCAATTAACTCCGGAGGCACACCCATAGAATATAAAGCTGCGGTAAATCCTATCGCGCGAGGAAGCTTAACTTTTCCTACACCCCGTGAATAACCAAACAGTCCTATATGCTGAACACGTTCTCTTCGTCTAGGTAACATTACAGAAATTGAATTAATTTGTTCTGCGATTTCCTCTATAACTGGACGATAAAATTCTTCAAAAAATACTACCATTTCGCGAATCTCCTTCTCTTCTTTATCGCTTACCGGTTGAGGCTGCTGAGTTAATAATTTTTCTAGTTTTTTCACTCCATTAATAACATCCTTTTTTTCATAGTCATATCGAAACGCACTTTGGATAAGCGCTGTACGCACTCCCTTGTATTCATTCGCAAAAGATTCTATAGTAAGTGGACTCAAACCTCCTCTAAAAGGTAGCGAAGCTGAACCAATGATGGGGTAAAGTGCGATATCTTCTTTTTCTGAAAATTCTTTATACTTTGATAGTGCGACTTTTATGGCAAGTACTGTAGGAACAAGTCCGGCATTTAATGCTGGATCAGATCGTGCAACATAAGGACGCATATAACTTGGTCTAAATTTAAATTTTTGCTTATGCATCTTTAAATATGTGTAAAGAATTTTATCTGAGTTCATAATAGTGTCTACATCCTCAAAAAGCGGAATTAGCTCTATGTGTCTCAAATTCCGATCACTCATTCTGTATAGTTGATGCTTCAAAGAGGCAATTTCACGAAATGCTTCCTGTACAGCAATCATTTCTTTAGCTGATGTCGTCATGGGAAGTATTACTTCAAAAAGAGGTGGGCTATAGAATCCATATTGGCGTGCAATCATATCCGCACTCAAAATACCCATAAATGCACGACCTATTCGAAATTCAGTTTCTACTTTAGGATTTGGCAAACGAAATGTTAAAAATTTATCATATCCCAAAGGATGAGTTTTAAAAAATTCATAATACTGACTAAGTAACCTTTCCATTACTGATTCATCTACCAACTTTCCTTCCCAATCCCACTTATACTCAGACACTCCCAGTTCAGAAAAAGAAAGATAGCATTCAAATGTTTCATGTTGAGTACTAATAAATTCTTCTGTATGCCAATAAGGCTTACCTGCATGATCTGGATGCTGAGAAATCATTGTGGCTGATATTTTTCTAGTCATAATTTTCTTTTATAAATCTTTCAATTCCGAGTACTGCTTTTTTTAAATTCTGTAGTGAAGCTGCAAAACTTAATCTAAAATAGCCCGGATAAAAAAATGCTTCTCCGGGAACAACTGCTATTCTTTGTTGCTCCAATAACGCTTCACACCAAACTGCAGAAGTTTTATATTTTTTTCCCAACAGTCTTTCTATAGAAGCGAATACATAAAACGCTCCTTCAGGTTCAATTATCGTAATTCCTGAAAGTGACTTTAGAGATGTTATAATATATTTTCTCCGAGCTATAAATTCCTCATGCATAGATATTAATGGCTTTTGATTACCACCTAATGCTTCGATGGCACCATGTTGAATAAATGTTACAGCACTTGAAGCGATCTGACTCTGTAACCCTACCATAGCATTTATTACATTTACCGGTCCTCCCGCATATCCTATTCTCCACCCTGTCATAGCGTATGCTTTTGACATTCCGTTCACAGTAATTGTTTGTTGCTTTATTTTTTTACTCAAGGAGGCTATGGATATATGCTTACTTGAGTAAACCAACTTTTCATATATTTCGTCTGAAATAATATAAAATCCGTACTTAATCGCAAGCTTTGCGATATTTTCTAGCTCGGGGTGATCTATCATAGCACCTGTTGGATTTGAAGGACTATTAAGTAATAATATTTTCGTTCTTTTAGTAATCTTTTTCTCTACATCAACTGCTGTAAGTTTAAAAGGTGGCTTAAGTGCAATAAATACCGATTTACCGCCGCAAATTTTTACCTGCTCAGCAAAGGTATTCCATGCCGGTATAGGAATTAATACTTCGTCATTTTTATCGAGTAGTGATAAATATGCAAGATACAAGAGAGGCTTACTTCCCATGCCCACCATAACTTCTGAAAGTTCATAAGAAATATTATTGTCTTTCATAAACTTATCAGATATTACTTTTCGAAGCTCTGTAATTCCTGCAACTTGCG
>Ga0138256_10002377_pt1 | contig 20141 bp, 15 predicted proteins | sample KNB2016incub_MG_FD_105486 | JGI IMG/M metagenome (GOLD analysis project Ga0138256, IMG submission 105486) | Active sludge microbial communities from wastewater in Klosterneuburg, Austria - KNB2014incub_MG | ecosystem: Engineered > WWTP > Activated sludge > Unclassified | place: Austria... | reverse complement strand
CGATGGCCCCAACCCCCGCACCGCCGTTGATCGAAGCCCCAGCGCCCGGCGCGCCCCCCGCGGACGCGCCGACGGCACGCCCGCTGCCCAGGCCGCTCGCCGCAGCGCTCGACGCCTATCTGCGCTACCTGAAGGGCATCCGCAACGCCTCGCCATACACCATCCGGAACTACGGCGCCGAGATCGGCGAGGCGCTGCGGTGGCTCGTGGATTCCGGCGCGCGAAGCTGGGCGGACATCGACCGGCCGCGGCTGCGGGCGATGCTGGCGGCGCCGCACATCGCAGCGCTGGCACCGGCCTCGGTGGCGCGGCGGATCAGCGAGCTGCGCGCGTTCGGGCGCTATCTGGTGCGCGAGCACCGCCTCCCGAGCGACCCGTTCCGCGGCATGCGGGCGCCGAAGCTCGCCCAGCACTTGCCGCGGGTCCTGTCCGTCGAGGAAGTCCTGGCGCTGCTCGACGCCCCGCCGCCCGACGGCCCGCGCGGCCTGCGCGACCGGGCCGTGCTTGAGACGTTGTACGGCGGGGGGCTGCGGATCGCCGAGCTCGTACGGCTCGACGTCGGCGCCGTGGACGTGGCCGGGCGGCAGATGCGCGTCTTCGGCAAGGGCAGCCGCGAGCGGATGGCCCTCTTCGGGGCGCCGTGGGCGCTGGCGATGACGCGCTACCTGGCCGCCGGCCGGCCGTGGCTGGCCCGGCAGGCCGGTCATGCCGCGCGGCCGTCCGACGCCGTCTTCCTGAACCGCCGCGGCGCCCGGCTCGGCCCGCGCAGCGTCCAGCGCCTCGTGGCCGCGTACGGTCGCGCGATCGGCCGCGAGGACGTCACGCCGCACGTGTTGCGCCACAGCTTCGCCACCCACCTCATGGACGGCGGTGCCGACCTGCGCTGCGTCCAGGAGCTGCTCGGCCACAAGAACCTCCAGACCACCCAGATCTACACCCACGTCAGCCAGACCCAGGTCCGCGACGCTCTCCTGACCGCCCACCCACGCGCCGGCCGCGCGCGCCCGCCCGCGCCGGCCGGCACGCACCCGCCGAGGTAGCGCCATGTCGGTCGACAACGTGCTCGAGACCGTTCTCCCGAACGGCGCTGCCGTCGAAGCGCCGCCGGCCATCAACGCGTCACCGGACGCCGCACAGCCGGCCGGCGTGCGCTCGATCGACCGTCACGCCGCGTCCGCCGCCCGCCTGGCGCGCCTCCGGGCCGACATGGCGGCCCACCGGTTGGACGCGCTGGCGATCATGAGCCACCCCAACCGGCGCTACATGACCGGCTTCGGTGGTTCGGCCGGCATCGTCCTCGTCCTGCCGGACCACGCACTGCTCTTCGTCGACAGCCGCTACTACGAGCGCGGCCCGGTCGAGGCGCCGGCGTGCGAGGTCGTCCGGGCCGGGTACGCCCAGATCGAAGCGGCCGGCAAGGCGCTGGCCGAGGCCGGCCTGTCCCGCTGCGGGTTCGAGGCCGACCACGTCACCGTCTCCCGCTTGGACGAGCTGCGATCGAAGGCCGAGGGGATCGACTGGGTAGCGGCCAAGGGGCTCGTCGAGAGCCAGCGCCTTTCGAAGTCGGTCGACGAGGTGGCCACGATCCGGCGCGCCGCGGCGTTGACGGATGCCGGGATGGCGCACGCCGTCCACACGGCGCGGCCCGGCATGACGGAGCGCGAGCTCGCCTGGGCGATCGAGGTCTTTCTCCGCCAGAACGGCGCCTCCGGCCTGGCGTTCGAGACGATCGTCGCCGGCGGCGAGAGCGGCGCGTCGCCCCACCACGAGACATCGGACCGCGTGCTGCGCGCCGGCGAGCCCATCGTCATCGACATGGGCGCGCGCTGGGGCGAATACGCCGCCGACCTCACGCGCACGTTCAGCCTCGGGCCGGTGGACGATCCCGACTACCATCGCGTGTGGGATCTCGTCGACGCCGCCAACCGCCAGGCGACGGCCGCCATTCGGCCGGGCCGCAAGGCCTTCGACGTCGACGCCGTCGCGCGCGACCTGATCACGGCCGCCGGCCACGGTGAGCACTTCGGGCACGGGCTCGGGCACGGCGTCGGGATGGAGATCCACGAGGCGCCGAAGCTGAGCCTGACGTCGGGCGACATCGTGCTGGCCGCCGGCAGCGTCGTCACGGTCGAGCCGGGCGTGTACGTGCCCGGGCGGTTCGGGGTGCGGATCGAAGACCTCGTCCTCGTCACACCCGACGGCAGCGAGGTCCTCTCGGAGGCCCCAAAGTTCGCCACGATCCCGTTGCGTTGAGCGAGGCGGCCGAGCATGACCGGAGGAACGGCGATGGACGATGCGACCGAGCTCGAGCGCCTGAGCCAAGGGTATGACGACGAGGGCGACGGGCCGCCGGCCACGGCCCGGACGCGCGCCCACTTCGCGCCGCCGCCCGCGTGGGGCTGGCCGTTCGCCGTCGGCGTGCTCCTCGGCTGGCTCGTCATCGGCTGGTGGCTCTGGCCCGTGGCCTGGACGGAAGCGCTGCCGGTCGATCTGACCGCCGCCGACCGCGCGACCTATGTTCGCCTCGTCGCCGACGCGTACGTGCGCCGGCCGGACGCCGATCTGGCCGCCGAACGCCTGGCGTCCTTCCCTGCCCCGACGCTGGCCGCCGTGCTGAGCGCCCAAGGCACCGACGCCGCCGATCCGGTGGCCGCGGAGAACGCGCGCCAGCTGGCCAAGGCCCTGGCTGCGGCGGGGCGACTGGACGCCGCCGTGCCGCCCGCCGTCGGCGCGACGGGCATCGTCACGACGACGACGGCGCCGGCGCGGGGCGGGGCGCTGCAGCGGCTCGGGCGGCCGTCGTTCTGGCTCGGACTCGTGGCGCTCCTCGCCCTCACCGGCCTCGCCCTCGCCGTCCTGCGCCAACCGCGCGCGCCGCTGGACGATGTCCGCGCGCGCGCCAAAATGCGCCGCCGTGCGCGTTTGGCGGCGCGCGACCGTGGAACGGCCGACGGGCTGCCGGGTGAGACCGGGGCGTTGTGGCTCGAGGACGCGGATGGGTCGCCGGTTTTCGACGCGCTGTCGCCCGACGGGCCGGCTGCGGACACGGCTGCCCCGTCATCCGCGACGCGCGTGACACCGCAGCGCACCGGCCGGCTCCACCTGCCCGAGCTCCCGCCGGACGACACGGCCTCCGTTCCGCTGCCCCGCGCGTCCTGGCAGCGCTCCGGCGAGGCCGGGCTCGGACCGGGCAAGCTCGACTTCGGGGGTACGGCGTCCGTCTTGTACGACGGCGCGGACGAGCACTTCTACCAGACGTGGCTGGTGTACGACGAGCGCGAAGGCCTTTCGGCCAGCATCAACATCCAGGCGCGCAAGGTCGGCAGCCTGACCTCGCTCGACGTCTGGCTGTACGACCGCGACGTGACCGGCGATGCGGCCGGCCCGCCGAAGGTGGCGGTGCTGGCGCAGGCCGCCAGCCAGGAAGCCCACTTGCGCGCGCTGCTGCGGGATCGCCGGATCCTGCCCGCCGTCCCGGGCGCCCAGACCGTCCTCGAGGTCGGCGAGCTCTCGCTCGAGGTGACGGTGACGGACGTCGCCCCGCCGCCCGAGGCAGGCAGCCTGAAGCTCGACCGCGTCCGGCTGGCGCTGACCCCGTTCCGCTATCCCCAGCGGCCGGACGACGGCGTTGGCGACGACGCCGTGCGGCCGCCGCTGCAGTTCCGGCGGGACGACGGGTAGTTCGGCCGCTACGCGGCAGCCGGTGGCTCGACGCCGAGGATCGCGTCGACCGCGTCGCGCGCCGGGCATCCGAGCGACCGCTGCGTGCCGCCCATGGCCAGCGTGACGGACGCAGGGCCGGCGACGACCTTGCCGACGATCACGGCGTCGTACCCGTCCGCGGACATCTGGTCGACGCAAGCGCGGGCGACGGCGGGCATTGCCGTGGCCAGCAGCGAGCCGCTTGACTGGACCTCAAGCGGGTTCAGGCCGAACGCATCGCAGATGCGGGCGGTGGCGGCGTGCAGCGGCACCATCCCGGCATCGATCCACAGCCCGACGCCGGAAGCACGTGCGATCGCATGACATGCACGCGCGAGGCCGCCGTCGCCGAGGGCCAGGCGGGCTCCGAGTGCAGGAGCGTCGTTCCCGGCGGCGGCAGTTGCGTCGAGGCGCGCGGCGACGGCGGCAACGTCCCAACCCGGTCCGTCCGGCCATCCTGCGGCCTGCACGAGGTCGGACGGCGGCACGCGGCCGCCGAGCCACGCGGCGCACGCAGCCGCCAGGACCGCCGCCCCACCGCGCCCGATCCCCCCGACCAGGACGATCGACTCGCCCGGCCGCGCCGCGCCCGGCCGTGCGGCGTCCGGCGGCAGTCCGGCCGCGGCGACGTGGTGGCGGAGGGCGCGGGCTGCGGGGAGAGAGGGGCGGTCGATGATCGGGTCGGCCGCGTCGCGGGCGGGGGATGAGGCGTTCACGGCGGCATCGTAGCATGCACGGCGCGCGGCCAGGCACGGAACACGCCGATCTCTGTATAATCGCCCTCTCATGTCGACCGGCTAGCCTATGGCCGGTCACGCGGCATATGGGGCATCCGGGCCACCGTGCCGGGCTCTTGAACGAACATTCGATTCCCCGCCCGGCGGCGTCCGTTGAGGCCGAACCGCCGGTTGCGCGCGCGACGAGGAGACAAGGCGATGATCTGCAGGCGTGTGGCGAGAATGGCGATGCCGACGTTGACGGTGCTGCTGCTGACCGTGGCCGCGTGCGGCACGACCGGCGGCGACGGTGCCGCGGCGCCGGCGGCCGACGGCGCGGCGAACGCTCCGGCGGCGGAGGGCGGTGCGGCGGAGGGCGGTGCGTCGGAGGGCGATGCTGCAGGCGGGGGCGAGGTGGGCGCCGGGGAGACGATGACGGATTCGGCGGGGGTCGGCATGATCTCCAGCGGCACCGCCGCTCGCCCGACGGATGCGCCGCTGCCGGAGCGCCCCGAGCAGCAGGTGAGTTCGAAGCGGGTCAAGCGCGAGGAGCTCCTGACGTCGGCGACGATGCCGTTGTTCGAGCTGCCGAGCACGAGCCCCGACGATCAGTTCAGCTACCACTGGGTGACGGCGCGCGACGGCGACGGCGATCCCACGCTGCCGCAGGCACGGACGATCGTCACGCTGAACTTCGCCAAGGTGTTCACCCTGACGCAGTGGGCGGTCAAGGACGGCGCAGAGATGACGGAGGAGGGTGAGGCGACCGACGTGACGGTCGGCGGCGCACCCGCCAAGCTATGGACGTTGCGGGAGCAGCACGTCCTCACGTGGGACAACGGTGGGACGCGGTTGCGGATGAAGTCGACGACGTTCACGAAGGACGAACTCCTCGACCTCGCCTCCAAGCTCGTCCCCATGCGGTAGGGGCACCCCTCGTGGGTGCCCGCAGGCGCCACGTTCAGCTCTCGGGCCTCGCCTACCCATATCCCGCCCACCCGATCGCGTTGCCGCCCAACGTCGCCGTCACCCGCCGCCCCATTCACCCATACAACGACAACAGCACCTGCGCCGCGTTGAACGTCGCGTGCACCAGGATCGCCGTCCGCGTCCCGGCGCGGTTGCGGACGGTACCGAGGATCAGGCCGACGATCAGGATCTGCACGAGTGCCCACGAGATGGTGTACTGCGTATGGACCGCGGCGAAGAGCAGCGACGTCGCGATCAGGCCGAAGCGCGGCTGGGCGGCGCCGCGGAATAGGAGCTCCTCGCCGATCCCGGGCGCGAGGCCGATCGTCAACGCGGCAGCGATGCCGCCGCTGGCGATGAGCGGGCCGAAGAGCTGATCGGAGAGCTTGCCCAGCTCGGCGGCGCCGGCCGGGTCGAGCATCGTCCACAGCTGGTCCGTGGCGACGGCGACGGCGAGCGCGAGGGCGGCGCCGCCGATCCACCACTTGAACGAGACGGCCTGGGTGAGGCCGAGTCGCTCGAATGTGGCGCGCCAGTCGCGCTGCACGAGCGCGCCGACGCCCAGGAAGCTGAGGACGACGAACGCGGCGTTCTGGACCCACAGGCCGGTGAGGCCGGCCTGCGCCGTCGCCTCGCCGATCTGCGCCATGCCTTCCGGGTCGGCCATCAGGACGGGCATGAAGATCGCGATCGCGCCGCTGACCCACACCGTGAGCGCGGCGAGCTGCAGCGCGACGGCGTGGACGACGCGCGTCGGGTCGATCGGGATGAGGCGGGCGAGGACGCGGCGGACCGGGGGCAAGAGGAGGACGAGGGCGACGACGGCGGTGCCCATCGTCCAGGTGCCGAGGCTGAGGAAGGCCGATGTGAAGCCGTCGCCCAGCGCAGGCGCGGCCTCGAGGCCCTGCAGCGTGAGCAGGCCGGTCAGCATGAACAAGCCGCCAAGCACGAACGCACCGATGTCGGCCAGCGCTAGGGCGCCGTACAGCCACGGCCGAAAGCCGCGCGCGTCCTTGTCAACGGCGTAGGCGACGACGAGCGCCAGGCTGGGGCTGGCGACCAGGAGGAACGTCCCGAGGTGCTGCACCCAGGTCGGGATGTTCGGCGGTTCGATCATGGGGTTCTCCTTTGTCGTCGACGTCAGAACAACGGGGCCTGTCCGGGCTTCGGTGTCGGCTGGATCCCGAGATGGCGGTAGGCATGCTCGGTGGCGACGCGGCCGCGCGGCGTCCGGTCCAGGAAGCCGAGCTGGAGGAGGTACGGCTCGACGACGTCCTCGATCGTGTCCGCCTCCTCGCCGATGCTGGCGGCGATTGTCTCGAGGCCGACCGGGCCGCCGCCGAACTTGAGGATCATCGTCTCGAGGACGCGGCGGTCGAGATCGTCCAGGCCGAGGTCGTCGATCTCCATGAGCCGCATCGCCTCGTCGGCGACGACATCCTCGATCCGGCCGGCGGCGCGGACCTCGGCGTAGTCGCGGACGCGGCGGAGCAGGCGGAGGGCGACGCGGGGGGTGCCGCGGGCGCGCTTGGCGATCAGGACGGCGCCGGGGGCCGTGATCGGGATGCGGAGGACCTCCGCGCCGCGCGTGACGATCTGCTCCATGGCGGCGGCGTCGTAGAAGTCCAGGCGGTACACCGCGCCGAAGCGGTCGCGAAGCGGCGCGGCGAGCATGGCGGGGCGCGTGGTGGCGCCGACGATCGTGAACGGGGGAAGGCTGAGGCGGATGCTGCGCGCGGACGGCCCCTTGCCGACGATGATGTCGAGCGCGAAGTCCTCCATGGCGGAGTAGAGGACCTCCTCGACATCCCGACGGAGACGGTGGATCTCGTCGATGAAGAGGACGTCGCCTTGGCCGAGGTTCGTCAGGATCGCCGCGAGGTCGCCGGCGCGCTCGATGGCGGGGCCGGCGGTCGTCTTGATCTTCACGCCCATCTCATGGGCCAGGATGTTGGCCAGCGTCGTCTTGCCGAGGCCGGGCGGGCCGTAGAAGAGGACGTGGTCCAACGGCTCGGCGCGGGCCTGGGCGGCTTCGATGAGGATGCTGAGGTTCTGGCGAAGGCGATCCTGGCCGATGTACTCCGCCAGGCGGCGCGGCCGGAGGGACGGCTCAGCGAGGTCCTCCGGCAGGCGCTCGGGGGTGACGGCGCGGCCGCGTTCGATGGTCATGGGGGGGGGCCGGAGGTCAAGATGGTGCTGAGGGTTCGGGGCGGCATTCCGAAGTGAAGCACAAACGTTCCCATGGGGCGATGATATCACAGGCGCCGAGGCGAGACCGCCGGTCAGTTGACAGCGATGCCGGCACCGTGAACACTGTCGGCGTCGTCGAGTGGACGTCGCCACATCGGATGGGAGAGTGTCCGTGCGTCGGTTGGGCGTCAGCGAGCACCCGTTGGTGCGCGTGCTGGTTACGAGATTGCGCGATCGGGCGACGGCGCCGGCCGACTTCCGGGGCCTGGTGGGCCGTTTGACGATGTTGCTCCTGCACGAGGCCCTGGCCGATGTCGTGACCGTGCCGCACGGTGTTACGACGCCGTTGACGGCGTCGCAGGGTGCCGATCTCGCGGCCCCGATCGTGTTCGTCCCGATCCTGCGAGCGGGGCTCGGCATGGCGGACGGCGCGCTCGCGCTTTGGCCGGACGCCGAGGTGCGGCACTTGGGGCTGTACCGCGACGAGGCGACCCTGGCGCCTGTCGTGTACTACGACCGCGCGTCGGGCGCCTCGCTCGCCGGCGCGACCGTCGTCGTGCTCGATCCGATGCTCGCGACCGCGGGCAGCGCGATCGCCGCGGTCGATCGCCTCACGTCGCAGTCCGGCGCCACGGACGTCCGGTTCGTCGGCCTGATCGGGGCACCGGAGGGCGTCGCGGCCTTTTCGGCGGCACACCCCGACGTCCCCATCCACCTCGCCGCCCTCGACGACCGCCTCACCAGCCAAGGCGATCCATGGCCGCCCGGCTACATCCTCCCCGGCCTCGGCGACGCCGGCGACCGCCAATTCGCGACATCGGCCGATTGAACCGAACCACCCCCCCCCCTCACGAGGCCCCACCCATGCCCGACGACCCAACCCAGCCCCTCAAGTCCCCCCAGTTCCAGGTCCGCATCCCCCTCGAGTGGCAGGACCGGGAGGACGTGCCGCTCGTGTACGCCAACCAGGTCCTCGTCCAGCACATGGGCCCGGAGTTCTTCGTCGTGTTCGGCGTCGTGACGCCGCCGACGACGACGGATCAGCTGCCGGACAGCCTCAAGATCCGTCCCCAGGTGCGCGTGGCCATCTCTCGCGACATGATGCCGTCCATCGTCCAAGCGCTGCAGGACAGCCTGCAGCGGGCGCGCACGCAGGCGCAGCAGGGCCAGGGCCAGCAGGGCCAGCAGGGCTCACTGCCGCCGGGTCAGACGCCGTCGGGGCAGGGCTCCGCCGAGTCGCCGAGTGGCTAGCGGGCGCACCGCCGCTGGGTTCGTCCTCGTCGGGCTCGCGGCGCTCGTCCTCCACCGGTTCGGCGCGGCGTGGACGGCGTCCGTCGGCGTGAGCGCCCAGGAAACGGGCCGCGCCCACGCGTATCTGCCGTTGGCGATGGACAGCGTGCCGATGTCGCAGCTGCCCGCGGCGCCCAGCGCGCCGCCGACGCGCGCGCCGGCAACGGTTGCACCGACGACCCCCGCACCGACCGCAACGGCGCTCGTCCCGTCGCCGACGGTCGGCCCGACCGAGGTCGTCCCCTCCGCAACGCCGACCCCGCTCGTCGCCGCGGCCTGCGGCACCGTGCCCTCGTTCCACGATGGGCAGTCCCCGTCGCGCATCATCCGGGTGGCGCCGGGGGGCGACGACGGAACGGGCGACGGCAGCGCGGAACGGCCGTTCGCGACGCTGCGGCGGGCGGCGCGGGAAGCGGCGCCGGGCTCGGCGATCCGGCTGGCGCCGGGGCGCTACGACGGCGGGACGTACCTCGACGACTTGGCGGGGGCGGCCGACGCGCCGATCTGGATCGGGGGCGCGCCGGGCACGGGACCGGGCGCGGGCGGTACGCCTTGGGCCGAGGCGCCGATCATCGCCGGCAGCGGCGAGGGGCTGCATCTCACCCGGGCACGCTTCGTCGTCGTCCACGACGTCGTGGTCGAAGGGGCGAGCGGGAACGGGATCAACGCGGATGACGGGGGCAGCGTCACCGGTGATCGGACGAGCTTCCGCCTGACGTTCGAGCGCGTCGCGATCCGGAACATCGGCGGCAACGGGAACCAGGATTGCCTGAAGCTGTCCGGGCTGCGCGACGTCGTCGTGCGCGACAGCGCGTTCCGGCGGTGCGGCGGCGGCGGATCGGGCAGCGGGATCGACATGGTCGGCGTGCAGGCGGCCGTGGTGGCGCGCAGCCGGTTCGACGAGATCTCGGGGAACGCGGTGCAAGCGAAAGGTGGGTCGACTGACATCGAGGTCCGGGCGAACCGGATGGTCCGGGCCGGCGGGCGCGCGGTGAACATGGGCGGCTCGACGGGCTTCGCGTACTTCCGCCCGCCGCTCGACGCATCCCGGCCGAATGCCGAGGCGCGCGACGTGCGGGTCGTCGCCAACTGGATCGAGGGCAGCGAGGCTGCGGTGGCGTTCGTCGGCTGCGTGGACTGCCTGGCCGCGAACAACACGATCGTCGATCCGGGACGGTGGGTCCTGCGGATCCTCCAGGAGACGCGGTCAAGCGGCGAATTCACGTTCGAGCCGGCGCGCGAGGGCACGTTCGCGAACAACATCGTCGTGTTCCGCGCCGGCGTTCTGCGAACCGCGGTGAACGTCGGCGATGCCACGGCGCCCGAGACGTTCGCATTCCGCAACAACCTGTGGTTCGCGTCGGACGCGCCCGAACGATCGGCTCCCCAGCTGCCGGTCGCGGAGCAGGGCTCCGTGATCGGCCGCGACCCGCGGCTGGGCGAGGACGGGGCGATCGGGTCCGGCAGTCCGGCGGCAGGCGCCGGGAGGCGCATCGTAGGCGTCACCGGCGACCTCGTCGGGGCGTGTTACGGCGATCCGCCGAGCATCGGGGCGCGGGAAGTGCCGTAGGACCTCCTCTCTAGTCGGCCCTCTCTGCCCACGGCAGGTACACCGCGTCCGTCGCCCGCGACCACCGCACCACGGTCACATGCCCCCCGTCCTGTTCCACCTCCACCCGCACCGCTCGCACATCCGCCAGCGTCCACCCGCCGCGCACCGGGATGTCGTCGGCCCGCACCGCGAAGCGCCCGTCGGCTGATGGGATGGCGCTGAGCCATCGGCGGCCGAGGACGCCGACGTCGAGCGCCAGCCAGACGCGGCGCCCGGCCGGCGCCCGGCCGAGGATCGCGTCAACGCCGGACTCGACCGCGAGGTCGTCTACCGTCATCGTCGCGGTCTCGGGGCCGATGCCGTCGACGACGTCGGCGCCGGGGGCGAGGGCAGAGTGGGCGGCGATGCGCGCGCCGGGCGTGAGGGCGATCGGGCGGCCGATGTCGTCGACCGCGAGGGCGATGAACGCGCCGGTTGCGTCGGCCGCCGTCGCGAGTTCGGCGCGCACCGTGCCGTCAGAGCCCGTCACCGTCAGGCGGACGTCGGCGTGCGGGCGGGTACCGCCGGCGATGCGGCCGGCCGTCACGTCGGCCTCGAGCGTGAGGGCGTGATAGACGGTGCGGAAGATGCGATGGCGGCTCGCGCTGGCGACGTGCAAGGCGAGGCCCCGCTCGAGATGCGGGGACGCCGGTAGGCGGAGCACGACCTGCCCCTCACCCGGCGACTCGCGCTTGGCGGTGGCACGTTCGCTGACCGGCCTAAGGCCGCGCGCTTCGAGCCAGCGCTCGTCGTCCGAGGTCAGCCGGAACAGGCAGTCTCGGCCGGGGGACGTCAGCACGGCGCCGGTCTCCGGTCGGACGCGGCTGCGCAGCTGGCCCGCTGCGAGGTCGAGCGTCGCGGTCAGGACGCCCATCTCGATCTCGATGTCCGTATCACCCACGCGCCCGACGACGCGGTCGCCGGCCCGGCTGTGGACGGCGCGGCCGGCGCCGTCCGCCCAGCGCGCATCGATCGTGCCGTCGGCCGGCAATTGACCCGCGACGGCCGCGCGCGTCGTGCCGTCGGCGGCGACGAGGGCCAGCGAGACGTCGCCGAGCGGCTGGCCGAAGCCGCACACTCGAGGACCGCCGTGCTCGACGGCGAGGATCGGGAGCACGAGCCGGCGCTCGACGACGTGGCCGTTGCCGAGGAAGAGGCTGACCCCGAACACGTCGCCGGGCACGACGCCGCCGTTCAGGAAGGCCGTCCAGCGGCCGGCCTCGCTGCGCACCTCGTCGACCGAGACGCCGTTGCTGGCGCCGCCGACCGGCCATGTCCAGTGGGCGGTGCTGTTGCCGACGGACAGCTGGCCGTCCGCCGGCCGATCGCCGACGATCATCCGATCGGTCGGACCGCGTTCGATCGACAGGCGCGGGACGATCAGCTCCATCCGCGCTTCGAGCACGGCCGCGGCCGCCTCGACCGTCAGCCGATCGCCCTCGTGGGCGATGACCCCGGCCCCGGCGGCGTCGCGCAGCTCCACCGTGAAGCGGCCGCGGGACCCGGTTTGCGCACGGCCGGAGGCGCGCACGGTGTCGCCGGAGCGAAGCAGGGCGACGACCTCGACGTTCGGCTCGAGCACACCGCTGACCAGGGAATGGTCGGCGTCGAACGTCATGCCGGGCGACAGGACGAAGCGCAGCAGCGCATGACGACCGAACGTTCCGCGGACGTAGACGCCCTCCATCAAATCGATGTCGGCCCGGCTGACGCGGCCGCCGAGGTCGGCGCTGAACGTGCCGTCCGCGCCGGCCGTGACGGTCGTCGACACGGTCAGCGGGTCGTCGAGTTCGCCGGCGATGATCTCGAGGTGCGCGCCCGGTGACGTCCGACCGACGACAAGGCTCCGATCGGGGTGCAGCCGGGCTTCGATGGGCGGCAGGACCCACGCCGCTTCGTCGTCGCCGAGGCGGACGCGGATCGTGTCGCCGGCCTGCAAAGGCACGTCGTTGCCGCGGTGATCGAAGATCTCCATCGGGTTCGCGAACGAACGCACCTGCCGCCGCTCGTCGTCGTCGGGACCTTCGTCCGCCGGCATCGCCGCCGCGCCGACGATGCGCCCGGTCGCATCGACGACCTCGGCGTACATCGCTCGGCCGATCCACGGCGCGGCTTCCACCATGCTGCGCTCGGTGTCGGCGCGGATCTGCACGACCGCACTGTCCACGTAGAAGCGGTGACCCGCGCCGTCGGCGTACCAGATGCGCGCCCCGACGCCACTGCCGACATCGATCCGGCCGGCGAGGGGCAGCGACCACTGCCCGGACGCATCGGCCGTCACCGCAAACCGCCGCGCGCCGAACGGGCCGATCACCTCGATGTCCAGGTCCGCGCCGGCCGGCGCCGTTCCGGCGAACGCTTCGGCGTTGGCGTCGGCTGCGGCCCTCAGATTCGGGATGTCGAGGCGCAGCGGTTCGCCACCGACACTGCTGTCGACCTCGATCGTGCCGCCGCGCAGGAGCGCGGTCTGCGCGCCGGCGGGCACGACGGGCTCGCCTTTGTGCCAGCTCCCCTCCGGCCCGAGGTCGATCGTCATCCGGTCGTCGGCATCCGTGCCGAGCGTGCCCGTGCGGCCGATCACGGCGCCGTCGGGCGCGCGGACGGTGAGGATGTAGCGACCTTTGGACGGTGCGTCCGCGGACACGCGCGCGCCCTCGACGGCCACCGTGAAGCGCGGCCAGATCGCCGCGGCGGCCACTTCGAGCCCGTCGCCGAGGTCCAGGACGGCTTCGATGCGGCCGCCGGGACGGTGCGGCGTCGCCGCCGGGAGGTCGACGTCCCATCGACCTGCCGCATCGGCCGTCGCGGCAAGTCGGGCGATGGGGGGCACGTCGCGATCCGCGTCGTTGTCCGTACCGTCGTCGGGGGCGTAGACCTCGACGGCGAGCGCGGCCCCGGGCGGGGCCGTGCCGGCCGCGCGGTCGGCGGCGGCGATGTCGACCGACAACGACGGGAGCATGAACGCGCGGCTGCGCGGGCTGAGGATCGAGCTCACGATCGTCACGGTGCACGCCGTACCCGCGATGGAGGACGACGGCGACGCGGCGACGTAGCGGCGGCGGCCGTCGGGCGTTCGCGACACGGCGTTGTGGCCGATCATCCGAAGCCTGCCGTCCGTGCCGTGAATGCCGTAGCGCACGTCCAGGTCCGCCGCCGGCGTCAGCCAGCCCGCGCCGGTGGCCCGGCCGAGGCCGATGCGCAGCTGGAAGGCGGCGAACCGCGCCCGGAACGCGTTCCCGTCCGCGTCGCGAATCGTCGCCCAGCCGCCCTGCCCGGGCGCCAGGCGCCTGCCCTCGCCGACGGCCCAGCGAATGCGCCCGGTCGGACCGGCGATCACGGTCTGCGACGGCGGCGTCGGTCCGCCGTCCGGCGGGGCGTCGAGGGCGATCGTCACGACGGTGCCGGGCGCGGCGACGCCCTCGATGCCGGCGCGGTCCGCGCTCACGTCGACCCGCAGTTCGGGCACGATGAACGTGAGCGACCCGCCGATCCGGGGTGTGGTGAACGAGCCCGTGATGATCGAAACGGTGTCGTACGGCCGAAACAAACGCCCGCTCCCGCTGCTCAACTGCACCGTGACCCGCCCGTCCCCCCGCGCCCGTCCGTGGCCGCTCCCGTCGCGGCCCGACACGCCGCCCCGGCCGTCGGACCGAATGCCTTCGACGTGCGTCACGACGGCCGACACGAAGAGCCACGGCGCCGTGCGCCACGCGAGGCTGCTGTGGTAGAGCGTGACGGTCACGGGTGCGTGGCCGGCGCTGACGGCATCGGCGCTCGCCGGATCGGCGCTCGCTGGCTCCGCGCCGGCAAACGCGGAGTCACGGGCGGCGAGGCGCTCGAGCGGCAGGGCGACGGCGAGGGCGAGGGTGGTTGCGGCGAGGAGCAGGGCGGATGTGGGGCGGCGGTGCATGGGGATCTCCTGTCACGCTGGATCGACGTCGCTCATCCGCTCCGGCGCAAGGACCACGGCAGGTACAACCGCGGCGCGGGCACCGGCAGGGGGATCGGCGTCGCGCCCGTGGTGGCGGACGGCTCCGGCGTTGGCGATCCCCACGCATAGGGCCCGTCGGCGCCGCGCACGGACATGCGGACGGCGTAGAAGCCGGTGCGGGCGGTGATGAACAGCGTCCGGAAGTCCGGGCCGCCGAAGGCGACGTTCGTCGGCGATTCGCCGACGGCGATGTCCTCGAGCGGCGCCCCGCCGGGCGCGAAGACGCGCACGCGGCCGCCGGTGGCCAAGTAGACGTTGCCGGCCTCGTCGATTGCCATCCCGTCGCCGCCGACGGGGACGTAGTCCGTCTTGTCGACGAGCGATCCGTCCGGCAGGGCGCGGTAGCGCCACGTCCGGTTCGCCCCGCTGCCCGGATCCGTGACGTACACGATGCTGCCGTCCGGCGTGCCGATCACGCCGTTCGGCTGACGCAGGTCGCTGGTCACGCGGCGGATCCGCCCGCCGTCAGCCGGGAGCAGATAGACGTGCATCCCGTCCTGCTCGACGTCGGCGGTACTGCCGTAGCGCGGGTCGGTGAAGTAGATGTGGCCCGCAGGGTGGATCCAGACGTCGTTCGGACTGTTCAGGCGCTTGCCGTCGTACGTTTCGGCCAGCACCGTGATCGTCCCGTCGCCTTCCTCCCGCACGACCCGCCGCGCCCCGCTCTCGCACACGACGAGGCGGCCCCGGCCATCGAAGTACAGCCCGTTCGTGCCGGCGGCCCCGTCGCGATGCGTCGAAACGGCGGCGTCCGCCACCGACCAGCGGTGGATGCGCGAGGCGCGGACGTCGGAGAAGAAGACGTCGCCGTTCGCGTCGGCGGCCGGCCCCTCGGTGAACTGGAAGCCGGTCGCCAGGCGCTCGACGGATTCGCCGGGGGCGATGAGGGACGGGAGTCCGGCGGTCGGCGTCGGGTCGGGCGTCTCCGTTGGAAACTGGGCATGGGCGGAAACGGGCCGCATCGTCGCCGCGACGACGGTGAACCACGCGACGAACCAGGCGCGCCGCGCCGGAACGGTCATCGTCCTACCGCGATCACGGCCTCCCCGTCCCACCCCACGGCAGGAACACCTTCGACGTCGACGTCCCCGGCCCGTCCGTCGGCCGCGGTGGGACGGTGGTCGGCGGCGGCGCGGTCGGCGGCACCGCCGTCGGCACAGCGGTCGATACCGCCGTCGGCACCGGCGTCGGCGCGCCCGCCAGCGCAACGTCCGCCGGCTGGATCGGCAGGCGCGTCACGCGTACCCCCGTGGCGGCGAAGACGGCGTTGATCACGGCGGCCGGCATGGCCGGGTAGCCGAGCTCGCCCATGCCGCCGGCGCTGCTGCTCTTGCCGGTGAGGATGTGGACCTCGATCGGCGGCGTGTCCGCCATCCGGAACCAGACGTACTCGGCGAAGGTGCGCTCCTGGACCCGGCCGCCGTCGACGGTGATCGCCGCGCCGAGCGCCGTCGAAAGGCCGTCGACCGAGGCGCCCTCGATCTGGGCCTTCACGCCGAGTGGGTTGATCACCTGGCCGCAATCGACGGCGGCGACGACGCGGCGGACCTTGATGCGCCCGTCGACGGCGACCTCGAGCTCGACGACCTGGGCCACGTACGAGTTCCAGGCAGCGCACGCGGCGATGCCGCGGCCGACGCGGGGCGGCAGGGCAGTGCCCCACCCGGCCTTCTCGGCCGCCAGCTCCAGCACGCCGCGCAGCCGGTTGTTCGTCAGGTTCGCCAGCCGGAAGGCCAGCGGGTCCTGCGACGCGGCGTGGGCCAGCATGTCCATCAGGACCTCGTTGGCCGGATTGATCTGGGAGTGCGACACGGACCGCCACGCCCCGACGGACAGCGGATCGCCGACGCCCACCGCCTGGAGGTCGGGCGAGGCGATGTTGTAGCTCGGCCGCGCCTGGTTCGCGAGGTTCTGGTTCGGGCCGTTGCCGCTCCCGCCGGACGCCAGGTGGTGCTGCCACGCGACGATCCGGCCCGACGCGTCCACCGCGCCGCGCAGGCGGTGGTGGCTGGCCGGGCGGAAGTTGTCCGTGCGCATGTCCTCGTCGCGCGGATAGAACAGCTTGACGGGCGCGCCGAGGCGCTTGGAGAGCGTCACGGCCTCGCGCACCCACTCGTTGCCGCCGCGCCGGCCGAAGCTGCCGCCCATGAGCATGCAGTTCACCGTCACGTTGCCCTCGGGCACGCCCGCCGCCTGTGCCGCGCCCTGCCGGGCGCTGGACGGGCTCTGCGTGCCGACCCACACCGTCACGCGGTCGCCGACGACCTCGGCCATGCACGTCATCGGCTCCATCGTGGCGTGGGCCAGGAACGGCAGGTCGAGCGTCGAGGCGACGACGCGCGCGCCGGGGATGTCGATCGGCGGCGCGGCGGGCAGCGCGGCGGCCTTGGCGGCCATGATCCCGTCCGAGGAGAGACCGGCGTTGCCCCGATCGTCCCAGGTGATCCGGAGCGCGGCGCGTCCCTTGAGCGCGGCCCACGTGTGCTCGCCGACGACGGCGACGCCGTTGCCGACGTTCACGACGTCGACGACGCCCGGCACCGCGCGTGCGGCGGCGTCGTCGACGGAGCGGACGCGCCCGCCGACGAACGGCGACTTGCTGACGACGGCGTAGCGCGTGCCCGGCCGCACCGGATCGAGCGCGAACTGCGCCCGGCCGGTGACGACATCGGCGTTGTCCACGTGCGCCGTCGGCCGCCCGATGAGCGTGAAGTTCGCCGCGTTCTTCAGCTGGACGGCGTTCGCGGCCGGGGGCGTGCGCTTGGCGGCGTCCGCGGCCAGTTCGCCGTAGGTCAGGCGGCGGCCGTCGTCGGCGATGACGGTGCTCTTCTCAGTACGGCAGCGCGCCGCCGGGATCCCCCAGCGCGCCGCGGCCGCCTCGACGAACATCATCCTCGCGGCAGCGCCGACCGGGCGCAGGCCCATGGTGTTGCTGTTGAACATGCTGGACGTGCTGCCGCTGCCGGCCACGCCCTGGTTGCCGAACGCGTTGTCGGCCGGCGCCTGGACGACCTTCACGTGCTCCCAGTCGGCGTCGAGCTCCTCGGCGATGATCATCGCCACCGTCGTGCGGATCCCTTGGCCGAGATCGCCCTTGTGGGCGGTGATCGTCACCGTGCCGTCCGGCGCGATCGTGAGCCACTGGCTGATCCGCGACCCGCCGGCCTGCACGATCGCATCGGGAGCCGCATCGACGAGCGTCCCGTCCGGGCGCGCGGTGACGAAACCGAGGATGCCGTCGAACGGGCCGAATACGGCGGCCAGCTGGAAGCCGGCGGCGCCTTTGAGGACGGTGCGACGGGATACGTCGCGGGTCGGATCGCTGTGGATCGCGTCGTTGTGAAGCCCTTCGGCCGGGTCGTTGCTGTCGATGCTCATGCGCGGGCCTCCTGCGCGGCGCGGTGGATCGCGGCGCGGATCCGGACGTACGTCCCGCAGCGGCAGACGTGGCCGGCCATGGCGGCGTCGATGTCCGCGTCCGTCGGCTGCGGATTCGCGGCGAGAAGGCCGGCCGCGCCCATGATCTGCCCGGCCTGGCAATACCCGCACTGTGGCACGTCCTCCGCCATCCAGGCGCGCTGCAGCGGATGGCTGCCGTCCGCCGACAGGCCCTCGATCGTCGTCACCGCGCTGCCGCGCACTTCCGTTACGCTGAGCTGGCAGCTCGGCACCGCGGCGCCGTCGACCAAGACCGTGCAGCTGCCGCACACGCCCTCGCCGCAGCCGTACTTGGCCCCGGTGAGGCCGACGAGGTCGCGAAGCACCCACAGCAGCGGCATGTCGTCCGGGGCCTCGACTTCGCGCGGCTGCCCGTTGAGCGTGAATGCATGGCGAGCCATCCCGTGCCTCCTTCGGCGCCGGCCGGTGGTCGGTCGCCGGACGTCGTGACCTCGGGCCCGGCGCGGACGATAATATACGGCAGTCACGGCGCCGCCAAGGCGCCTCCGTCGCGTACCGAAAGGCGTCGCGCGTGCACAACGTCACCGCTGCCGTCAACGACTGGCTCGCCGCCGGAGCCGAAGCCGTGGCGGTGGCCACGATCACCGGCACCTGGGGCTCCGCGCCCTGGCCGGTGGGCAGCGCGATGGCCGTTGCGCCGGACGGCGCGTTCGCCGGCTCGGTGAGCGGCGGCTGCGTCGAGGCCGCCGTCATCGAGGCGGCGCTCGCGATGCTCGGCGGCGACGGCCGGCCGCAACGCATGGTGTTCGACGTGGCCGACGAAACGGCTTGGTCGGTCGGGCTGGCGTGCGGCGGGCGGCTCGAGGTGGAGATCACGCGGCTCACACCCGACGCCTGGCGTGACGCCGCGGCTGCGCGGCTCGCGCCGCCGCACGTCATCCTCGTCGGCGCCGGCGAGATCGCCGTGGTGCTGGCGAAGCTGGCGCGCGCCATCGACCGGCACGTGACGATCGTCGACCCCCGCCGCGCCTTCGCCACGGCCGCACGCTTCCCGGACGCCGACGCGATCGTGCACGAGGCCCCGGCCGCGGCGCTGGCAGCCCTATCGCCGACCGCCGCCACGGCGATCGTCGTCCTGAGCCACGACCCGAAGATCGACGACCCGGCGCTCGAAGCCGCGCTGCGGAGCCCGGCCGGCTACATCGGCGCGCTCGGCGGCCGTGCCACACAGGCGGCGCGGCGCGACCGGCTGCGGGCAGCCGGCTGGGGCGAGCGCGACATCGCGCGCATCCACGGCCCCGTCGGGCTGGCGATCGGGGCGCGGACGCCTGCCGAGATCGCGCTGAGCGTCCTGGCCGAGATCGTGGCGTTCGAGCACGGTGCGACCGGCGGAGCGACGGCGCGTGATGGCGTGGTTGGCGGGTGAACACGGGTGCACCGGACGACATCGCGGCGGTCGTCCTGGCGGCCGGCGCCGGCACACGGATGGGCCGCGCCAAGCTGCACCTGCCGTGGGGCGAGACGACGATCCTCGGTCAGGTACTGGCGATCCTCCGAGACGCGGGGGTTGACCGCCTCGTCGTCGCCGCGCGCACCGGCGACGAGGCGGCAGCGCGCACGGCCGGCGCGGCGGGCGCAGGCATCGCCTGGGCGGTGCGGGTCGACGCCGGGCAGGCGGGCGACTGCCCGACACCGTCACTGCAGGCGGCGCTGGCGCTTCTGGCCGACGCCGCCACCGCATCTCCCCCGCTTGCGCCGCCCGGCGCGGTGCTCGTCATGCCGGGCGACCTGCCGCTCCTGCGGCCCGAAACGGTGGCCCGCATCATCGCCGCCTTCCGCATCGCTCCCGAAGGTCCGCAGGCGATCGTCGCGCCGGCATTCGAGGGCAGGCGCGGACACCCGGTGCTCTTCGGGGCGGCGCACCTCGCGGCGCTCGCAGCGCTCCCGCCGGGGCGATGGCCGCGAGACGTGGTGCGGCGCGCAGGGGGTGATGTGCGCGAGGTCGCGGTGAACGACGCAGGCGTGGCGACCGATATCGACGACCCATCGACCTACGCGCGATTGCGTCCACGACCGGCGTAAGGACTTGGCCAGGCGATGCGGGCGGCAGGCCGGCTGAAGGCTGCAGCCGCAGGCTGAAGAGCGCGCGGCGAAGCGGGGATGATATCGGGTTGGAGCGGGGAACGGGATGGCGTGAGATCGAGTTAAACAATGAACGGGTCTGAAGGCGATGACCTGCTCTCCCACCGGGCTGCCCCGGAAGTACCATCGGCGCTGGCGGACTTAACTGCTG
>Ga0138256_10002376_pt1 | contig 20141 bp, 19 predicted proteins | sample KNB2016incub_MG_FD_105486 | JGI IMG/M metagenome (GOLD analysis project Ga0138256, IMG submission 105486) | Active sludge microbial communities from wastewater in Klosterneuburg, Austria - KNB2014incub_MG | ecosystem: Engineered > WWTP > Activated sludge > Unclassified | place: Austria... | reverse complement strand
GGATTCGTATTCCTGCATGAAGCCTTCTTCCATGCCGAGATCTTCAAGGAGCGAGACGGCGTTGAACCATTCGCGTTCGGAGATGCGGCGTGACAGGAGAATGTATCTTGGGTCGGTGGCGGCTTTGTTGGTTGCGTAGTATTGGGCCATCAGGGAAACCGCGGTTTTCGGGCCGAGTTCGTCGCGGATCCATCGCAGGTTGTCTTCAAGGCCCGCGATGTCGTTTGGCAGAACAAGCAGGCGGATGAGAAGGCCGCGTTTCAGCAAACTGACTGGCGCGTTCCTGCCTGCGGGCGGACTCAAGTCCGCGTTCCGGAAGACAAGTTCATCGCCCATCTGACGATGCATTTCTTTGATCGCATTGCGGGCGTGGACGGCGTAATCGCGGACCTTTGAGAATTGAAATCCAGCGTCAGAATCGGCGTATTTCAGATCGGGCAGATAGATATCAACAATGCCGTCCAATAGCCGCAAGACCTCGACCGAATCGTATGCGTTCGTGTTGTAAACGATCGGCAATCGCAGGCCCTGTTGTGCCGCTATCAAGATCGCACGGGCCATCTGCGGGGCAAAGTGTGTAGGCGAAACAAATCCGATGTTGTGGCAGCCGCGGTCCTGAAGTTCGAGCATCATCTCTGCCAGCCGTTCATGCGTGACCTCGTTCTTTTTCTGCGTTCTCCAGGTTTGCGAGATCTGATAATTTTGGCAGTAAACACAGCGAAGATTACAGTTGCCGAAAAAGATATTCCCGGCGCCGTTCGTGCCTGATAAACAAGGCTCTTCGCCAAAATGTGCCGTATAAGACGAAACGATAGGCAGCCGACCGGAATAACATGCGGCTATCTCGTCATTCAACCGGTCGTTGCCGCAATCTTTCGGGCAGACGGTGCATGAGCGAAGAAGTTCTTCGAGCGCCAGAACGCGCTCCTCAAACTTAGTCTCCGCCAAGAGTTTTAGATACTTTGGTTCCATCCTTGCCTTTGAGCCGGCCATGAGTATCGTACTTGTTTGCGATGTCGGTAGGCGACAATCGGCGGGCCAGCTCCCATGTAAAGTCCATTTCGGCTTTTATCGTCGCCGTTGCCATCCATGTTTCCTTTAACATGAGCATGCTTCCGTATAGCAGGAATAAAATTCCGATGACGCCGATCGGTACCGGCAGCCATCGGTAAATGTTGAACAATCCGGCGATAGCAATGGTCACGCTTGTCAGAATAAACATCCCAAGCCCGTAATAGAACGTCGCCATTGCCCGCTGCAGCAGGCGCGAGCGGCTCGTGACCTTGTCCAACAGATCGACTATCACCTCGACACGCTTTTCATACAACGGGACCTCTGACTTGTCTTCGACATAGATCATCTCGCCAAGGCGGCGCTCAAGATCGCGGGCGCGGTCAACCACCCGTCCAAGTCTTGTCGAGGTAGAAAGCACCAGTGAACCAGTCGCCGAAATAAGCAGCGTGGGCGTGACCATAGCCGTCAGAAACTCGATGGTGCTGCCAAAATTGTCCTTGATATTTACGATCTCGCTCGCAAGCATAATTCATAGATTCTAAGCTATAATTGGCTCCGAATGCACATCATGATCCCTGAAGAGAATGGCCGCGGGTCGGTGGTTCGGCTGCGTCACGAAAGCGAGGTTTTGAAGGGCAACCCGCTTGGCGATGCCCATGTCCGCGACCTTTTCGTTTATCTTCCACCCGGATATTCAGCCACCGACAAAAGGTTTCCGTCCGTCTATTGCCTGACCGGCTTTACCGGGCGGGGCAAAATGCTCCTCAACGACAATGCGTTTACGCCAAATCTGGCCGAGCGGATGGACAAGCTGATCGCCGCCGGAACGATCCAGCCAATGATCGCGGTGATGCCGAACTGTTTTACCTGGTTCGGCGGCTCGCAATACATAAACTCGACCGCCACCGGCAGGTACGAAGATTATCTTTCGCAGGAGATCGTCGCCGCAGTCGATGCCAATTTTCGTACTATCGAAGACCGGAACGCCCGCGCCGTTATGGGCAAATCTTCAGGTGGTTACGGAGCCTTAATTATGGGTTTGCGGCATGCGGATGTGTTCGGCCTTGTATGCTCTACGGCCGGTGACGCCTATTTCGAATATTGTTACCCGATGGATTTTGCCAAGGCATTTCGCGGTATCAAAGGCGACCCGATCGGATTTATGCCAAGATTTTGGTCAACCGAAAAGCAAGGCCGCGATGATCATGCGGCCCTTAACACCATCGGCATGGCCGCGTGCTATTCACCCGACGGCGAGTCTTTCGATATGCCATTCGATCTTGAGACAGGCGAGATGCGAGAGGAAGTTTGGGCCCGTTGGATCGAGCACGATCCGGTCAGATTAGTTGAAAAACATGCCGAGGAACTAAAAAGCCTAAAGCTGCTCTACATCGACGCCGGAACCCGCGACGAATTTGCCCTTGATGTCGGTGCACGGATCTTGTCAAACAAGCTCGCTGAATACGACATTGCACACCTACACGAAGATTTCGACGACGGCCATTTCAATATCTCCTACCGTTACGGCCGCTCGCTCGAATTGATCTCGGAAAGGATGTTGTCATAGGAATTCGACAGCAGCCGGAAATTTGAATGCGAATCAGGCAGAAAACTTTTTTTGCGCAGAGCTGAAGTTTCTGCAATTTTCCTCATAGAGCTGGCCTTTCAGAATCCGCCTGGTCCGCATTCAACAAACTGTCCCATAATTCGCAATGTCGGCTAAACTACAGCCGCATTCCTAAACTTGCGAAGATTTAAGGCAAGCCATACAAGCAGGATGCCGAAAAGAATTGCGTAAATGCCGAGCACGAACCCGACAGCGAAAGTGCCCGAGGCAGGATAGAATGCGGCGAACAGTCCGAAAAGGACCGAAATAACGCCGCCGAGGATCAAAGACCATTCACCTGTTATCACCTTTCTCAGACTGATCGCAGTGATTATCTCAAAAACGCCCGTGACGATTGCCCATACAGCGATAATGATTATCCAGGCGGCTGCCATGGCGGCCGGTTGAATAATTGTAAGCAAGCCGACCAATATCCCGAATATACCTTCAAATATTAGCCACCACCAGTTTTCGGTTTTTGCACCGCTCGAGAAGGCCGCAACCAATGCAAAAACTCCGTCCACCAGCGCAAATGCGCCGAAGATCAGAACAATTGAAAGAAACGCCGCCTGTGGAAACAAAAGCGCCGCAAAGCCGAAAATTAGCGCCAGAACTCCACGCAGCAGGAAAAGCCACCAGTTACTCGCGAGCCGCATAATTTATCCCTCCTTATATTCTGAATGAATTGATGTTATCAGAAATTTGGCGGCCGGAAAATCCCAAATATAATGAAGAGAAGTGCCGCTTGGCAGTGAAAAACCGTGCCCGATCTAAACTTCAGCACGAGAACCCTTGCACACGGATCTTAAATTTTCGGCGTGTTCATAATTGGCCGAAACCGCTCTGATTGAGCAATGTCCCCAACGCAAAACATTAGCCATTTGAGAATTTGAACTTTTTGACGAACTGCGGCCGCCACTAGTAAGATTGCCTTAGCTGGCGAGAATCGCTGTTTATATGTCCCGATTTATTTTAAAGGTTTATTACGTCCTCACTGTTCCGATCGCGATCTTTTTCATTTTAAGCTCAAATTCGATCCATCCGGCATACAAATTGCGGGGGGGGGCGTAAGTTCCTTCTCGGGATAAAAATGTTCCTGAACAAGTTTCGGATTCCGACCGGCACTTCGTATAAGTCGCACCTCGCGATGGCGCTCAAGATACTGGAAACACCGCCTGAGGTCGAAGGTGTGATAGTGGAATGCGGCAGTTGGATGGGCGGCAGCTCGGCCAATTTGTCGCTTATCTGCAAGCTCACAAGCCGTAAACTGGTCATCTACGATTCGTTTCAGGGCTTGCCCGAAACTCAGGACGCGGACAGGCAGCATTATCAGACAGGCGATTTTGCCGGATCGCTTGAAGCGGTGAAGCGGAACATCGAACGTTATGGCGCGATCGAGGCCTGCGAATTTGTCGAAGGATGGTTTGACGAGACGCTTGCCGGACTGAACGAGCCCGTTCTGCTGGCGTTTGTCGATGTCGATCTCGAAACCAGCCTCGAAACCTGTGTCCGTTTCATTTGGCCTCACCTTGTTGAAAAGGGTTACTTTTTCATCGACGAGTATGTTGAGTTGGATTACTGTTCCATTTTTTGGTCGGAAAAATATTGGAACAAGTACTTCGACCGAAATCCGCCCGGCCTAATCGGGTCTGGCGTCGGCCTGCCGCTGGGTGAATACTACATCGGGCCGTGGAAAGAGAACGGCGATCATCCGCTCCATCACCCAAACGCAGGAGCTTACACGCGAAAGGATTTCTCCGGCCATTGGGTGCATTTCCCCGAGCCGGAATTGCTCGGAGACGGTTCCGTCCATTCGCAGTCTGCTCTGGCCGCCGACCGTGATTTTGAAGTTGTAAAGTCTGCTTGACCTAGCCTACGTTGTATGATTTTTATGCCCGCGAAAGATCGCGAAATTTGGAGTATCAGAAAAAGTCATATCCCGGATCAAGCATTAAGAATTTTGCCCGCTAATTACGCGAATGAACGCGAGTAAAGGAATTTCGGAAGAAATTTCGCTCGGCAATGACTCGCCGATCGTGCAAGCCGAGACTCCGATTGTTATTTTTTTCGCGTCTTTTCGCAGGCAAGATCTTATCGCGCGATATTCTGCCTGCAAACTCAGGCGTCAGATGCCTTTCGACACGCGTTCGACCTCTGCGTTCATGCGGCCGGTGAGCATGTACCACGTCATTTTGTAATCTGAGATGAAAGACCAGAAAGGATATTTGAAGGTGGCGGGCCTGTTTTTTTCAACTACGAAATGAGCAAACCACGCGAATGCGTAGCCAACAACAAAACAGAACGGAATATAGACCCACATCCGGTTCCACAAGAACCACGCAAGCAAGATCAGCCCTAACGACGTGCCAATAAAATGCAGCATCCGCGTCATCGGCTTCGAGTGTTCTTGTACGTAAAAATCCCAGAACTCCTGGTAATTTGTGATCATTTGTTTGTCCGCATTTGGCCCGCGACGATCGCGCTTATCACAACACAGATCGTGTGCAGAACGCCTGTCGTTACTCCGAAGACGACAATCGACAACACCGCCGAACCGGCAGCGTTCCAATTTCGCTTTCCCGAAAGAAGGTAAACTGTCAAGATACTAAGCGCAGCGCACAAAATAACCGAAACGGCCGCGAGAACGATATAAACGATCTGCGAAGTTTCCACCGCCCGCTGCTGGCCCATAAATCCATTCAGCGCAAGTGCCCACATCATCCACCCGGCAAGGCCTGACGCGACTCCAGCGATCAGAACGACCAATCCGGAAATGCATATCGATATTACGGTCGCTGATCTCATAAACACGCGCTGATGATGCGGTTAGCTTCGGCCCGCGATCAGAAAAACTTGTCCATGCCCAGCCCGGCCATGCCCGAACTGTGTCCGCCTTTCATATTACCTAATATCTGCCCCTTTGGTCCCGGAACGACCTTCATCCATTCAACTTCCTTGACCTTCCATTTTCGCATCATGCGTTCAACGGCGGCTACATGATCGCTGGCGGCCGCGTCAGGATTCTTTTTCATCCATTCGGTCATGTCCGCCATATAGCCTTTCGCCCTTCTGGCAAGGCCGGCTTCGGCCGCTTCCATGCGAACCGCGCTCTTTGCCAGTCCGCGGGCCTCGGCCGTCACCGCGCTTTTGACCCATTGCCGCAGAAAGAATTTGGCGCCCATTTTCAAGAGCGGCGCGGCGATATCAGCAACCGATGAAACGATAACAATGACTTCGAGGATTCCAACGGCCTTGCCCGCTCCCGCAACGGTCCTGTTAATATACTCGTTGAGTTTTCGGGTGAGGATTTCAGTCAATACGGCCGAGGCGACGACCGTTCCAACCGCGCCCAAAACATCTCCGCTATTCCGCAGGTCCCAAGCCTTCATATAAAGCGCGAAGGGCTTTTTCCACACCTTTGGCGACGAAAATTCTGCTCCGCCGAGCCAATCCGAAATCGTCGGGACGAGCGGCGCGGCAGTGATGCGGTTGCCCTCTTGCCTGAGGTGTTCTTGTTCGCCGTCCTGGATCGCCTCGAAAAGTTCGGCCATCGCCTTTTCGAGTTCTTTCATAAATGGCCCCCGATGGACCCGGTCGTAAAAGGCGGCACCGATCGTCTGCGTTCCCTTCAGTGAATCTTGATCGATCAAACCTGACTTAGTAGGAATCGGGTTGGGCCATCTGCCAACGCCAAATGACAACCAAACTTCAAAATTGCGCGGGTCAACTATCCAACTTGAACGATCCTCGGGATCACGAATTTTTTTTGGCTCGAAAAAAAGCCAAACACCATGCTCCTCCATCTGTTCGGCAAGCTTGAAATAAAATTCCGCCTCGTCCGGATTGTTTGTCCTCGGCACAAAGGCGTCAGGCGTGAGCAAGTCCCAAAAGTTTAACCTGATCCGTTTGTCCCAGGCCGATACCGGAATCTGCTGTTCAAAGATCCGGTCGGCGCGACGCGCCTGCCGCACATCGCGAAGTACCAACCGTCCATTCTCATACACGCCCTCGTAATGACCGCCGCTCCGTCCATTGGCGACAATTGAACGCTTTATTGCGTCCTTATATTCCTGTTGTACGGCAGGGTTCACGACCGCCGCATCAAGCACTTTCTGAACCTGGCTGACCTGTGCCTGGCTCATCACCTTTAATACTTCAGGCAAGCGCTCTTTTAATAGATCGCGGGCGTCAAGGGCCTTCAAGGCAACCGCCCTTTTTCGATCATAATTTATTGCACCGCCACCCATATTGGCACCTCATCAAAGCTTACGCTCGGCCCAATTGCTGCCGATATGAAGATAAGACGATCAAATTTGACTGAATTTGCGTCAAACCTAAATACTAGCCCGAACCAGCGGACCGTTACAATTGAATCTCTAATAATTTTGTGCCCTTAAAGATATGACTTTGTTCTTTGAGTAGAAATACATAACTCAAAGGCCGTTGAGGGCAGACACAAAGTTCGCGGAAAAGAAGAAATCTGCAGGAAATTACTTGCAAACTATCTGTTACAGGCCGCCAGGAAACAAGCCGAGTTTCGATCGCGGCTGAAATAAGATACGGCACGGGAAATTATTGCCGGGTGCTTCGGGTAAGATGCCAGCCGGTCTGGTGCGGGCATTTGTAAACGTTTAAGGTCACGCCTTTTTCCTTTTTGCTTATTTCGGCGCGCCGAAGTGCATCGGGTTTGGTAAGGTAAAGATCCTTTCGATTCCCGCTGCGGTCTGTGCAAAACCCGCAGACCGTACTGCTCGTCTGCCTGTCTGCCGGCGACAAATGCCAAAACCCGCACCGTTCACACTCATACGGCACCATCGAACTGCCATGCTCGTGTTTCAGATAACGAGCATGCTCCGCCGCCTCGAACCTTTCGTCGTAAGAGTTCAACGACGCGCCATTGCGCCCAAAACACGTCTCGCTCTTGAATTTCATTGATAATCTAATCTGCAAAAGCCACGCTCAATTGCTTGAGCTTCATCGAACCGTTCGAGTCGAGATCTACGCCGTCGCGGTTGATGTAGTTATAGAGAATGTCGCGTTGTTGTGGTTCGTAGCCGGCTTCGCGGATCTGGTAGCGGAGGTCGCGTTCGTTTGCTTCGTTGTCGGCGCCGGCGGCGGAGACCACGTTTTCTTCTATCATGATCGAGCCCATGTCGTCGGCGCCGAAGCGGAGTGCAGCTTGGCCGAGTTTTAGGCCTTGCGTGAGCCAGGATGCCTGGATGTGTTGGATGTTATCAAGAAACAGGCGAGAGACGGCTAGCATTTTCAGGTAGTCGATGCCGGTCGGTTCGATCGTTATCTTGCGGCCGAGGGCTGTGTTTTCGCGTTGGAATGTCCAGGGAATGAAGGCCGTGAATCTGCCGGGGGACACGCTCGCAGCGTCATCGGGCACACTCCCTACGGGTCGTGTTTCAGCCAGGGCGAGCGATTCGTCCTGAACGTCTCGGATACGCTGGAGATGGCGGACGCGGTGTTCGATCCTATCGCCGATGCCGAACATCATCGTCGCGGTCGAGATCAGCCCGACCTTATGAACAGCCCGCATCACATCGAGCCATTCCTGCGTTGTGCATTTTGTCGAAACGCGTTTGCGAACTTCGTCATCAAGGATCTCGCCGCCGCCGCCGGGCATTGAGTTTAACCCCGCATTTTTCAGCCGCTGCATTATCGTCACGTAATCCAGCTTCGATATGAGTGAGATGTTGTGGATCTCCGGCGGCGAGAAACAATGTAATTGAAACTTCGGATATTTCGCGTGAAGCGTGCTGAGCAGATCCTCGTACCACTCGATATTAAAATCCGGATGCAGTCCGCCCTGCATCAATACTCCCGTGCCGCCGAGTGCGATAGTCTCGTCAATACGCTTCTCGATCTCTTCGATCGAATGCACATAAGTATCCGGCTTGCCCGGCCGGCGGTAAAAGGCGCAAAAGGTGCAGACGACGTTGCAGACGTTCGTGTAATTTATGTTGCGGTCGATGATGTACGTGACAACGTCGCCCGGATTTTTTCGCTGGCGGATCTCGTCCGCGGCAAGGCCAATGCGGACAAAATCGTTCGATTCGAGCAGCGAAGTACAGTCTTCGACCGTCAGGCGTTTACCGCCGAGGGCTTTGTCCAAAATAGGCTGGATATTACTGTGCATTTCTCTATAATTCTATCAGAAAATCGCCTTAGCCGGCGCGTCAGGGCAAAGTGCAGAAGCCCGCGCGTCTGAGGTTGTGGCAAAATAGTCTTAAACTGCGGAGCAGTGGCAGAATTTAGCCACGGGTGGAGCAAAGCGAAACCCGTGGTTAGGATGATAACGAAACTTTAGCCCGCGTAGTGGGCGACAGAGACGCATATAACACCTGTTACTTTCAATAGTTTAGCGAAAGTCTGCCGCCCGCTACGCTGGCTTTAAGATAAAGGCTCGACTAACCCCACGTTTCGCTCGCTACACGTGGGGCTGCAAACATGCCGCTGCTCCGCATCCTTTTTTAGGGTTTTGACACAGCCTCGTCAGCAATGGCTTAACCGACACGCTGATAGGAAGATCTCCGCGAGAGCAACAAACTAAAGTTTGTTGGACGTATGAAATCTGTAAAATTCAGATCAAAGCTCGAACTCACTGACAGCGATCCGCCGTGGCATATTTTGCGCGTGCCAAAGTCGAAGGTCGCTTCGTTTGAATTCAAAGGAAATCTTCGCCGCGTTATCTGCACGCTCAACGGAATCGAGACCTTTAACTGCTCGGTTTTTCCAAGCCGCGGTGATTTTTTTATTACGGTCAGCAGAAAACTTCGCGACAAGCTCGGGGTCGCGATCGGCAGCAGCGTTACCATCGAGCTGGAAAAAGATACGAGCAAGTATGGAATGCCGATGCCAAAGGAATTTGCCGAGGTCTTGCGGCAGGACCCCGAAGGCGAACGCCTGTTTAACGCACTTTCGCCCGGCAATCAAAGGCTTATGCTGAAGCTCGTTGACTTTGTCAAGGATGTCGATAAACGCATAGCCCGCTCGCTTGTCGGGATAGAATTGCTAAAATTATCGGGCGGCAATTTCGATTATAGTGTTCAGCACGATTCTATGCGGATCGCCTCGAACGGAAAAATTCGTTTCAAGGCCGATCGATAATCCTGTCTGCTCAATATGCCAAAACCGGTAGATCGCATCGAGATAAGAACAAAACTTACAAGATCTACATCGGGATCGGGTTGGCATTATCTCGAATTCAAAAAATCCGTCGTTGACCGGTTTGGTTTTACCGGCAAGTATAAACGCGTCGTCTGCACAATAAATGGCGGAAAAGGCTTTCAATGCGCCCTGCTGCCGTCCGGCGGTTTGTTCTATATCATAGTGAACAAAAAACGCCGCGATGAACTCGGGATCTCCGGCGGCGACAGGGTCAGCGTTTTGCTCGAACGCGATACGAGCAAATACGGCCTGCCAATGCCCGAAGAGTTTCGCGAAGTACTTGATCAAGACCCCGAAGGCGACCGGCTTTTTCACGCGCTTACTGACGGAAAGCAGCGTTCGCTGCTTCATTTCATCGGACAGCGAAGTGATGTAGATGAACGGATCACATATTCGTTGGTCATCGTCGAACACCTAAAGAACAACGACGGCGCGATCGATCATCATCAGCTCCACAAAGAACTGAAGGCACTATCGAACCCTGATATTTATTGACGAACCCACATCCACAATAACAACACCTTCGGATTTTAAACCTGGAGTATTTCCCGGCCGCTGATATTTTCTCAGGGAATTTTACGCGATTAGATATGTAAGTATTTTAGGAGAGTGTCTTAACAGATGCATGATCGGGAACAACAATTTGGGACATCGGACATCGGGCTGCTGATTTTTGTAATTGTCGCTGGCTGGTTCCTGCTTTTTCAATCCGGGCTGTTTCAATGATTTTCGTTTTCAAGATTGTCAAATTCTCAATTTCCGATAGGCTGTTGCGTGAAATTGAGAAGACACCACAATCAAAGGAGACGCTGAACCATGGCCCGAAACACGCTACTCGAACACCAGATTTTTTACATTAGAGGCTACAAGATTGAAATTCAGAATCATTATCCCACCGGCGGCAACCCGAACCGGGTGCCTCATGCGGCGATAACCCTATTCGGTTTACACAGCCCGAGCAGTTCGGTAAAGTCGGCGGTACTCATTTTTCGTGATTACCAATCGCTGCCGGCGCCGACTTATAAAAATTCGACGATAACCATTGATTATCATTCTCATTCGCTAGGTCCGATCATTTCATTGCTTGAGGCAATGGCGGTTGACCGAATGGAATTGTATTGTCAATTCAAGGACTATACGCAAGGGGCCTATGCCGATGTCCATGCCGGGCGGCCTTATACTCCGCCGTCAACCTTGCCGGTTCCGTCACCTAAGAATATCAAGAAACAAAAGAGTCGTTAGTGCGTTGCTTGAGCGATGAAACTAAGTGGGCTGGTCGCCTTGATCAGTCCATTTTTTCTTGCCAGGTCAAAATAGAGTTCCATGCCTTTTCGCATAGGCTCGTCGATCGAGTATGAGATGTTACAGGACAGGTAGGTGGTTAGTTCTTCGCGAGTCAAGGGAATGTCGCTCTCATAGTTTGAAACGATCTCGCCGATATGCTCGAGGCCTTCGTCGCGGGCGGCGGCAAAGTCGATGGCGAGCGATTCGCTGTGTGTCATCCACATCGCAAAGACGAACCCGAGGCCCGTGTGCGACTTCCACAATTCCGCAAGATCAAATTTCCGAACTTGTTTGCCGTTTTCGAGCAGGTCACCATCGGCGAGCGAAAGCGCCGGGTCGCCGATCAGCAACGCACAGTCCGACACTTCGAGCATCGTCGAAATATCGGGCCGGGCGTCACGCCATTCCGGTTCGAAGCCGAGAAATTCGCGAAAGATTATCTTTGTTAAGTAAGCTGAGGTTTTAGATGAAATATCGAGCGAAACACTTTTTGCATCGATAAGTTCGCGTCCGTCAGTGATCAGGCAAACACTCTGTACAGTTACTCGCGCGCCGATGCAAACATCCGGCACGAGCCGTACACCCTCGAGCAGCTGATAACCGATTACAGGTACAAGCGCCGCATCCACCCGACCGGCGGATAAAAGTTCAAACGATCTCGACGGTGCGTTGTCGAGAATTATCTCAACCCTGCCGCGGTTCGCACCGTACAAAAAGCTCCAAATAAGCGGTGCGGTGTTTGAATAGCTCGAAGCTGAGATTCTAGGCGGTCGCGCATCCATGCCCGCTTCATGCCAAAACGTCCTGAAACTCAGGCGACGAATCAATAACCTTCTTTGCGAACGGGCAATCGGGCCTGATCTTCAGGTTGTTCCCGCGTGCGAAATCAACGGCTGCCGCAACCAGATCGCGTCCGGCATCGCCGCCGCGAAGTTCCTCGTCCACTTCCGTGTGATCGATCACCATAAGGTTATCGCCTGTGCGGACATACGTTAGCTCGGCGACCCACTCGCCGTCCTGGTCAATATAAAAGGCGCCTTTACGCCCGTGTTCGTCTCTTTTGATCTCCATCAATTATAAGCCTACAAAGAAATTGCCGATCATTGCAAACGTTGTATGACGGTCTTAATTGAATTATTCTTTTGTATATGAGTTTGTGGACTGTGACAGGCATTTTTTTACTGCTTATTTCGTCATTTGCTGCCGCGTCGGCCCAGGCGACGATCGTGCTGTACGACCCGCTGGCAAAGCCGCCCGATGTGAATCATGCTGACAGGGACGAACAGATCGTAAAGGAAAAACTGCTGGCGAAGGCAAAGGCTCGATGGGCTGAGGGCGGCCGGTGCGACGGAAGCAGCCTCGAAGTGATCGGCGCTGTTGACGGATCGTTCACAAAGGCGGGCGTAAAGCAGCGGGCCGTGGTTTACGAGATGTGCCAGACCGGTAACGGTTTTGCGAATAACGGTATCGCCGTTTTTGAGAATGGCGAAGCGGTTGCACATTTCGCGGTCGAAGGCGGTTGGAACATTGGGGTTTCGCGGGTTGCGGACCTTAACCAAAACGGACGCGACGAGCTTGCTGTTGAGACCAGCGGCGGCATGCACCAAGGTTATATGGGCGCAAGCCTTACTATTTTAGAGTTGATGCCGGCCGCGGCCCGCGAACTTGGCGTTTTTCTTGTTTACACAAACGAATGCGAGGTCCAGGCCGCCAACAAATTCTGTGACCGGAGCTACAAGCTGTCGGTGGCCCCAAGCGCCAGGCCTGTCTTTACCGCCCGGAAGTATCTCAACCGCGGTGACGACGAAAAGCCGCGATGGGTCGTAAGCGGCAAACCGGTCACAGCCAAACCCATCGGCGGCCTGAGTACAAAATACGAGTCATTAAGATAATGAAGATATACGACATCACCGTTACTATTAGCCGCATGACGCCGATATATGCCGGCGACCCGGCCGTAAGTTTTGTCGCGGCCAAATCCATTTCCGGCGGCGACACCGCAAATGTTTCTCAGATCACAATGGGCGTCCACACCGCGACCCATGTCGATGCCCCAAACCATTTTATCGACGGCCGCCGGCGGGTACACGAATTGGACCCTTATAAACTCGTCGGCCGGTGCCGCGTCATAAATGTGCCGGACGACGTTTCCGCTATTGAACCGGAGCATGTAGGAGAACTCAAGGGCGTCGAGCGGGTCCTTTTTAAGTCGCGCAACTCGCAATTTTGGGCCGAACCTGAACGCGGATTCAGAAAGGACTACACTTATCTCTCGCCCGAAACTGCACGAATGCTGGCCGACAACGGGATTTTGCTGGTCGGCATCGACTATCTTTCGATTGAAAAAAGCGGTTCACCCGGACATCCGGTCCATGTCGCTCTTCTTGAGAAAGAGGTCGTCATTCTCGAAGGAATTGATCTTCGTGAGGTCGATGCGGGCGATTACGAAATAATGTGTCTGCCGCTTAAATATGATGGTGCCGGCGGCGACGGTTCTCCCGCACGAACATTCCTAAGATCGTTATAAAAGCGGGCCCTGAATGTAAAGCGATGAATGTGACGGCTTCGAAATAGGCAAAAGATAAAAGATTGTATCCGACGCATATCGGATATCACTATTTTCGGAAGGTACAAATTTCATATCCAAACTTGAACTTGTTAAACCATAGTCAATACCGCGAGCGGGTTTACGCGATCGTCCGGCAAATTCCGCCGGGTCGCGTAATGACCTATGGCCAGATCGCGGGCATTCTGGGCGATGGTTACACCGCACGCACTGTCGGTTATGTTATGCACGGATCAGACGACGATGTGCCGTGGCAGCGAGTTATCAATTCACAAGGAAAGTGTTCAACAGGCCGCCTGACCATTCCGATGAACCTGCAGCAATCGATCCTCGAAGCAGAAGGCGTAAAATTCAATGATAGAGGCAAGTGTGATCTGCGGGAATTGATCTGGTACCCAAATGGATCTGAACCGGAAGCAGATGTTCAGCCGTCACTGCTCTGTTGACCAAATGAACTGCGAATTTAGATCTATATCTTTATTTGACCTGATAGCGTAAATGCCGGTTAATTGACCAAGATTGCTTATTTCGATTCTTATTCCCGCGAACGACACGAAAAATATCAATCGGAGTCTCGGCTTGCACGATCGATGAGTCTTTCCCGAGCGAGATTTCTTCCGAAATTCATTTTTTCGCGTTCATTTGTGTAATTCGCGGGCAGAATTCCTAATGCTTTATCCGGGTTTGATTTCCAGCCTTAAATGCGGACATGATCGCCAAAACCGGCCCGTTGTAAGGATGAATCGCGGGCCCGGGACAATCGATATACTACCGGCCCCATTTCAGCTTATTCCGCAGAACATCAAAGTAATTTCTATTTGGCGGACGGACGATGTTAAAGGTCGTATGGCTTTTGCGGATGATAACGCAGTCGTCGGTTTGCATAGTGAAGCCGATCTGCCCGTCGAGTGTTAATATCACGCCTTCCGCTTCGTGGACCAGCTTTAACTCGATCTCATCGGTGTCAGGTATCACGATCGGCCGGTTGGTAAGCGTAAATGGACATATGGGCGTGACGACCACGGCATTCATCGACGGATAGATGATAGGTCCGCCGGCCGAAAGATTGTATGCCGTCGAACCTGTTGGTGTTGAAACTATCAGCCCGTCGGATCGGAACGCATTAACAAACTGCTCGTTGAGCGCGACATCGATCTCGATAATTCTTGCGAGAGCGGCCTTGTTTATTACGACATCATTCAGCACACGGCCTTCGGCAAGCATTTCGTCGCCGCGAAAATGGCCAACGCGAAGCATCATTCGGCTGTCGATCTCGTATTCGCCGGCAAGTATGGATTCAAGGGCCGGGAACATTTCCTCGATGCGAAACTCAGTCAGATAGCCAAGGCTGCCATAGTTGATGCCAAGCACAAGTACCTGCCGGTCGCCGATCAATCGGGCGGTCGAGATCATCGTTCCATCGCCCCCGAGGACTATTATCAAATCGTCGTCAAATCTATCGTCATCCGCAGCGGGAATGCCGCGAGCGTAGATCTCAGGTATCGCAGCGTTGGCGTAGGGTTCACCGGTTGGGGCAACGCCTCGTTTTTCAAGCCATTCGGACAACTCGCATGCCGTCTTCCACGCCTCGGCATGATTCGGTTTGACTACTATCCCCGCGGTTTTTATCGGTGCATTGCTCATCCTGTTGAAGTGAGTAAATAATTGAACAACAAGGGCAAAACTGCAAGCGAACAACGTGTCCGGTAAACTTTAGTTTGCCGCCGGACAATTTAACGCGGTTTCACGCCACGATCGGCAAACTTAAGTTTGCCAAATGTTGAATCAGGGAAATTCCGTCTAATTTCTGTGGTATATGGCCGCCTTTATCACTTTAATCAACCTGAAAATGTGGTGCGGGACCGGTCTAAAACCCGCGCGGCGGCCAGATGCAAGGACACTTTATGCCGAAAGCGCGCATCTTAACACCGTTCGATCGCGGCTAATGACAGTGAAATCGCCTAAATTAGATTGGTTCCTCGCCGCATTTTTGTTAGAATCGCTGTTTGTCCGCCTCAAGCAGGAATCTTAGGATAATCGGGAAGTATAGATGCTAAAGTTCTTTAATCGTCTGGAAAAGACGCGAAATTTTGTCCTTTTGGCGTTCGCGGTATTGATGGTCGCGAGCCTTGTGTTGTTTTACAAGCCGTCCGACCCGACGCTTGGCGCCGGCTTGACTCGCAGTACAGAAACCGCTGCAACGGTCTCGGGCGAGTACATAACGGTCGGTGAAGTGGCCCGTCAAAAAGAAAATCTGGGCCGCCGCGGCCAGGGCCCCGGATTTCCGGCAAAAATGATCGTCAATTCGCTCATTGGCAGCCGAATTGCACGCGTTGAAGCGAACAGGCTCGGCCTTCGTGCAACGGATGCCGAGGTTGCGGCCGCCATCAGAAAGCAGTTCAAACCGACGGATGGTTCCGCTTTCGACCAGGCGCAATATGAGGCGAATGTAACGGACCAGGAAGGCAGCGTATCGGCATTTGAGGAACGCGTCCGCGATGACCTGAGCGCCATGAAGCTTAGAGCATTCCTAACCTCCGGCATCACTGTATCAGAAGAAGAGCTGCTCGAGGATTTCAAGAAAAAGAATACTAAGTATGACCTTTCTTATGTTGCGGTAAACAGTACCGATCTTGCGCAGAACATCACGCCGACAGATCAGGAACTTCGTGATTATTTTGAAAAGAACAAGGCGGCATATTACATCAATTCGCCGCAGAGAAAATTGAAATACATCTTCGTCAACACCGGAAAGATCGGTGAGAAGCTCAGCATCTCGGACGAAGAACTGAAAGCTGAATACGACAAACTTCCGGCCGATAAGAAGATCGCTGGCGTGATGGGGCAGGAAATCGTTTTCCGCGTTCCGTCGCCGGCCCAAGATCAGGACGTTATGTCTAAGGCATCCGAGGTACGGAGCCAGCTTGTCAAGAATAGTGAATTCATCACCGAGACGGAGTTTGCCGACATTGCCAAGGGGCAATCTGAGAACCCTGTGACCGCCCCGAACGGCGGACGGCTAAAGGGGCCTGTCCGTGCAAATCCAAATAACCCGACCGACCCGTATCAGCGGCTGTTGACAATGAAGCCGGGCCAGGTGACCGAGCCGATCTCATACGAAGGACGATATTTCATTCTCCGCCGCGGCGAAGAAGTTCCGAAACCGTTCGAGGATGCAAAGAAGGAATTGGAGGTCAGCCTCCGCAACCGCAAGGCATATACAGTAGCCGCCGAGCTGGCACAAAAGGTCTCTGACTCGTTGAAGCAGACAAAGGATGTCCAAAAAACGGCCGCTGAATTTGCGGCACAGGCGAACATGAGCGCCGCCGATATGATCCGAGAAACGGCATACATCAAACCGGGCGATGATGTTCCGAATATTGGGACCTCGCCGCAGTTTGAAGAAGGGATCGCCGGCCTGAACAGCCCGAATGACGTCGGTGACAAAGTTCCGGTCCAGAATGGATTCGCGATACCGATGCTTGTGGACAAGAAAGAACCCCGCGATGCCGAGTTTGACGAGGTCAAAGCCCCGGTGACCGAGGCTGTTAAGCTTGAAAAGGCACGGGCACAGGTGCAGGAAATAGCAAATCAGATCGCTTCAGGCGCAACTAACGTCGGTGCTCTGGCCGCGGCCGCTTCGGCCAAGAACCTGAAAGTACTGGAAGCAAAGAGCTATTCGCTCGGCTCGCCGCTTGGTACCGGCCCGTCGGCTTCGTCGAATAAGGAATTGGAAGAAGCTGTCTATGCGATGAAAGACGGCGAGGTGACCAAAAAGCCGATCAATATCGGTGACAGCTGGTTCATCGTCGGTATAAATAAGCGTGAAGAACCGAGCATGGACCAGTTTGCCAAGGACCGTGACCGCCTTCGTGATGACATGATCGACCGGAAACGCGGTGAGTTTTTTGCCGATTACATGAGTGCCACGCGAAAACGAATGGAAGCTGACGGCAGCATTAAGATCTATGACGACGCCATCGCCAAGATCGAGGCACAAGCCAGCGAAGCGGAACTGCCCCCCGATTTCCCGGCGCAGTAGAAATTAATACGTTACAGAATCGCACGAAGTATCAGCATGTGGTATTGCCAATATTTCGTGCGATTCTGTATTTACCACCATCCCAGCAGTTTCCACCAAAGCGGGCCTATTCCGGCCCAGATCGCTATATTGATCAGTGACGCGATAAGCCCAACCGTCCACCATCGGCGCTGTGTGACATAGCCGAGGCCGAAATAAACTGGAGCAGGCGTTGTGCCGTAATGTGTAAGCCCGGCGGAAAGGTTTGCGAAATATGTCAATAGGAGCACCGTCAGGCCGGCCGGAGCTCCTATTGTAACCGTCACAAGAAGAAAAGGAACGAACATCGCCATTACATGGGCCGTGATCGATGCGAATGCGTAGTGGGCGTAGAAAAAGACGAGAGTGATAACCGCCAATGCCAGCGGCCAGCTCATTCCCGCCGTGGCGCCGGCCGCGGCACCCGCAAAGGTTGTAGGAATCGACGTTCTGCCGAGCTCTGTCGCCATCATCACGAGGCCGCCGTACCAGATAAAAACCTCCCACGCATGTGTTTCGTCCATCAGGTCGCGCCACTCCAGCACGCGCGCAGTAAGCAGCACAGCAATGCCGGCGAGGGCGATCACCGTCGAATCTATGTTGTGCCAAATGGTCGTGATCCACAACAAAACGACGACCGCGAATACGGCAAGTAATATCTTCTCATGCCGCGTCAACCGGCCCAGCTTTTCCAGTTCTTTGTGAGCGAACGAAACTGCGTTCGGCGTCCCCCGTACTTCGGGTGGAAAAAACCGGTAGATCATCAACGGGATAACGATGAGTGAAAAAAGAGACGGAACAATCGCCGAAATGAACCAAATTGAATAATTCAGATCGATGCCGGCGTTTTCGGCCGCGAGATTTCGGATTATCGCGTTCGATGCCTGGCCGGTTAGAAAGGTCGCACATAGGACAACCTCACATTGGTAAAGCATCGTCATCAAAAAGGTTCCGAGCCTGTTCCGGGTACCGTCGTCGGGGCGCGAATCGTAGGTTTCGGTAACGCTTCTCGCGATTGGCAGGATAATTCCGCCCGACCGTGCACCGGTTGACGGCACGAACGAGGCAAGGATGAAATCGGTTATTACCAATGAATAGCCGAGCCCAAGCGTCTTTCGGCCCATCATTCGCACAAAGATCAAGGCGATCCTGTGCCCGAGGCCTGTCTTGATCATCGCACGCGAAATAAAAAAGGCCGCAAGCACCAGCCATACATATCTGTCCGCGTACCCGCTCAAGGCCCGCTCGATCGGGACCGTCCGCGACATCGCAAGAACGATAACGCCAAGAAAGACCATCGCGCTTCCGGTTAGCGGCTGAACGATCGACCCAACGATAGTGGCGATGAAAATAGCCAATAACGTCCATGCCGCTCGCGTTACGCCTTCAGGCGGCGGGATCATGGCGATCATTACTCCGGAGCCGATCGTGATCAGCCATTTAACGAGAGGCCTTTGCATATATCGAAGTTAATTGTCTGAATAGAGTTATCCGTCGCTTAACCAACAAATGATATTTCTCAAATTGCTCTCGGCTTCAACCTGGTTGTTCTGCTAAACACTTAGGCGGCTTCAGCCGCATTCATTTGGAGACATCCGGCCTAAAACGCGGGCGAGATTCCCTGTACCCTTATTTGGCTAAAATCAATTTGAAGGTAAATTCTTAACTCCGAAAAAGAACGCAGCAATTGAAAAAAGGCCGCCATTTTCGGACGGCCTCTTTCTTGCGTATGCGTCTCGAGATCCGGAACTTACGGATGTACCTTATCGTGGATATGCATAAAGTACCAGTAGGTTACGATCCCCCACAGAACCATATTCGCCAGCGAGAGTATCAGGCCGATAGACTTGATCGAAGCGCTTCGTGCACCCGAACCAGCCTTTCGTCCGTACATGATCATATAGACAAGAGCACCTGTCAGAACCCAAGCGAATAATCGAATGGCCAAATTTAAGCCGATGTTGTCGGCAACCTTGACGTCGGGTTCCAGCCCCAAGCCAAGTCCGCTGGATGGCGCCATGACCTGGTAAATGGTCAGGATAATCACAAGGATAATGCCAAGCATTGCCGCGAAAGGCGGTTTGTAACTGGCCGGCAGCTCATCGGCCTCGATATTCTCTTTGGCGAGTCGGCTGTTCGAATAGCTATAGCCAAAATAGATCAGCAGGCCGATCGCCATCCAGTCGATCAGACGGATCCATGTATCAAGCGGAAGGCTGTTCATCAGAAACGCCGCCGAAACGACCGCGCCAAGCGGAATAAACGGCACGAGCGGCACCTTGAACGGGCGGTTCAGTGCCGGGTTCGATGAACGCAGAATTATGATTCCCGTGCCAACGATCACGAACGCGAAGAGCGTACCGATCGAGACAAGCTCACCGAGGAGGCTGATCGGCACAAAGCCGGCGAGGATCGCAACGATCGTTCCCGTTATC
>Ga0138256_10002374_pt1 | contig 20162 bp, 18 predicted proteins | sample KNB2016incub_MG_FD_105486 | JGI IMG/M metagenome (GOLD analysis project Ga0138256, IMG submission 105486) | Active sludge microbial communities from wastewater in Klosterneuburg, Austria - KNB2014incub_MG | ecosystem: Engineered > WWTP > Activated sludge > Unclassified | place: Austria... | reverse complement strand
GCAGCGCATGCGGCGGAAGGCGCTGCGGAAGGCCGGCTTCTCGGCCACCGTCTCGCCGCGCGCGTTGGCGAGCTTCGCCGCCATCGATGCGTCCTTCGCCCAGGAGGGCAGCAGGCCCCACTTCACGCTCGCCGCCTCCCGCCGCGCCTCGGGCTGTTGCCAGGGATGGCGGATGATGAGGATGGGTTGCGTCGGCGCGATGTTGTAGCGCGGCGCCATCTCCGGCACGGCGTCCACGCCGAAGCGGCGCAGGATTTCCGCCGGAGGCGCCTTGAGGGCGAAGCGGCCGCACATTACGAGACCCTCGGAATGTCGTTCCAGCGCGTGGTGTAGCAGGGCGACATCATGCCGCGGCGCATGCGCCAGCCATGGGTGGCGGGCACGCCCTCGGCGGCGAGGCGCAGCGTGCCGCGGCCCCAGCAGGCGTTGACGTGGTCCATCACGCGCATCAGCGCTGGATTGCCGCGGTCGGTGTCAAACAAGGCAGCCTGCGTGTGCCGCGCGTCGGTCAGGTCCATCAGCATCACCCCCGCTTTCTGGTAAGCATACCCCGGCTTGAAGATGCGGCGCAGGCCCAGCAGCGCCGCCCGCACGAGCAGGCGCGTGTCGTCGGTGGGGTCGGGCAGCGGCACGGTGAGGCCGCGCTGGTACTGCGGGTGCTCGGCCTTGAAGGGGTTGGTGCGCACGTACACCTGCACGGCGCCGGCCAGCGAGCCCTGCCGGCGTAGCTTCTCGGCGGCGCGGCCGATGTAGGTGGTCACCGCTTCCTCCAGCCCGGCGAGGTCGTACACGTAGGCGCCGAAGGCGCGCGAACTCATGATCTGCTGCTTGGCGGGCGCTTCCTCCTCGAGGTCGATGCAGGGGATGCCGCGCAGTTCGGTGACGGTGCGCTCGAGCACCACGGAGAATTCGCGCCGCAGCCATTTTGCGTCGGCGTCGCGCAGGGCCTTGACGTTGTCTAGCCCAAGCGCCTTGAGGCGCGGCGTGCCGCGGTAGCCAACGCCCCACACTTCGCCGACGTCGATGCTGGCGAGCAGGGCGTCCTGCGCGGCGGGGGAGAGCGCCGCCAGGTCGCAGACACCGCTGAATTCGGGGCGCTTCTTGGCGGCGTGGTTGGCGAGCTTGGCCAGCGTCTTGGTTGCGCCGAAGCCGACGCAGACGGGCAGGCCCAGCCACTGCCGCACGCGGCTCCGGATCTCCTGCCCATAGGTGGCGAGGTCGTAGCGGCCGAACCCTTCCATGCCGAGGAAGCATTCGTCGATGCTGTAGATCTCCTGATCGAGCGAGAAGCGGCCGAGCACGGCCATCATGCGCGCGCTCATGTCGCCGTAGAGCGAGTAGTTCGAGGATTTGGCGACGATGCCATGCTGGCGGGCGAGTTCGCGCAGCTGAAACCAGGGCACGCCCATCCTGACGCCGAGGGCCTTCACCTCCTGGCTGCGCGCGACGACGCAGCCGTCGTTGTTTCTGAATGATGCTTACTGTTAGTAAGCCAGTAACACCCCGAAAATCAAAGATGTTGAAGAACTAACAATTTTCCGGGAAATCGAGAGCAAAACAACGCTCATCTCCAAGAAAATTGCTCATCTCCATGATGATACTAAATCGGGTAGCTGACTCAAATGTGCCCATTGCCGCCTGATGACCAACGCATGCTCAATGACCGCTATCGGAAATGCGTCCTTTTTTTGGGAGACTTGCTCATTGGGTCTGCTTCACCCCCAAGACCGGCCGGTCGCAATCGGTTGGTCAGAAAATCAAGGAGACCCGGTTGAAGGTCTGCTTCCCAACCGGCTCACCGACCCTTGTGTGCCGAATCTGGCTGCAGCCACTCAGCTTCTGGAGATCACCGGTCCGGTTTCGCCCATAAACCGACTGTTGCTACCAGACAATCGCGCCCTGTGCGTCGCGCTCGGGTTTCGAGCCGACCTATCGACCCGCGGGGACCGAATGGCTACAATTCTCCCCACGGGTCGATAGGTCGGCGAAGTAGTAGGCGTAGAAGCGACACTCAATAAGGATCGTATCAACGTCTGGTGTTCGGCCAATCCGGCTGGCAGGCGCCCCAGGGGCTCTTAGCAACAACTCGCACGGCAACGGCATAACACTGGCTCACATGGGAAGGCAATTCACCCACTCAATTGAGGGCAGGTCGGCGCTTCAGACGAATACCGTGATGCTGCGTCAATCCAACAAATGATCGTCCGTCAATAATATAATTCTTGCCAGTAGTGTCCGGTTAAAAGTCGAAGAGAATCAGTTGGCTGGATGATTTGGTCTGATTTTCTTCGAATGCATTTGTCGTGAATGCTTGCTGCAAGGGCATCTTCTCGAAAAGAGTAACGGAAAGAATCTGTAGCAATGTGTAGAGAGAAGCGTCGAGATTGAGGCGCTTTTTGATGATGGCAACGAGCACGTAGACTGACACTGCGATCCAGATTTGCGACTTGACCGCGTTCTCCGACGTACCAAAGAATCGTTTGATCCGAAGATGCTGCTTGATCCACTTGAAGAACAGTTCGACCTGCCAACGCGCCTTGTAGAGCGCGCAGATGGTGGTCGCCGGCAGCGTGAAGTTGTTGGTCAGGAAGACCAGCGCTTTGCCAGTCTCGGGATCCTTGAAGCGGATGCGGCGCAGGTGCGCCGGATAATCCCTGCTGCTGTAGTAGCCGTTGAGCGCGATGGTCTGGTCGCACATGATGCCGATGCTTCGATCGTTCGGCGCCGAATAGACACGTCGGGCATCCATATTCGACTTGGCACGAGTAACAAAGAAGGCACTCGCCTGATGGAAGGCATGCAGTCGCTTGAAGTCCAGGTAGCCGCGATCCATGACATAGATCGCCCCGGCTTCCGGCACCAATACGTCGAGGACATTGACGTCGTGCAGCTTGCCGTCGGAGATGTGGATGAAAGTCGGAATGTTGCCGCGCAGATCGAGCAGCGTGTGCATCTTGACCGCTGCCTTGGTCGTGCGAAATGGTGCCCACGGAAATACCGACAGGCACAGATCGATGGTTGTGGAATCGAGCGCGTAAGCCGTGTTCTCCAACTCGAAGTCCAGGGCCTCGCCGACATAGAGCTTTCTGGCCTGCGCGATCAACCGCTGAGCAAACTCGGCATGGATGCGCCAGTCCCGCAACTCGTTGGCGTCGGCCAAGGTCGAGCGTTTGATCTCCTGCCGAAATCCCATGTGGTAAAGCTTCGCCGACTGCGCCGAAAGACAGACCTCGATGTCGCGCAGGCTCTCTCGGTAGGTCAATTGGGCGAACGCCATGACGCGAAACTGCTCGGCGCAGGTCAGACACTTCGCATAGCGGTCGCCGCCGTAGCGACTGACGAGGCGAGTGAAGGTCGTCCACGGAAGAAAGTCCATGATTTGGGCGAACAGGGTCTTGCCGGTGTTCATGGCAACCATCTCCGGGAGAAAACCCGGAAGCCTGCCCGAATTGCCGCTCGACGTTCAAATCGACACCACCCTTCATCGCTTCAAATCCCGCTCCAGTTCTGGGTTTCCAGTTCATGGGGCTCGTTTTTAACCGGACACTACTGAATTCTTGCATAACTTCTGAGCCAATGTTTGTCCTTTAGGCGTGCATCACCCACCGGTTACCTTCCATCCATGCGATCCCACGATCGAGATTTTGTAGGCAGTCTGGAGAAGGGTCTCTTGCTCATTGAGGCCTTCGATGTAAATCAGCCTCGCTTGACGGTGGCCGAGGCTGCCCGCAGAGCCGATTTGACGAGAGCAGCAGCGCGGCGCTATTTACTGACGCTTGTCGCGCTAAATTACGCGGAGACTGATGGCAAGCATTTCTGGCTTTGTCCTAAAGTATTGCGCTTGGGCTACGCTTTTCTTTCTACCGCCTCGCTGCCTAAGATTGCTCAGCCCATCCTTGATCAAATCGGAACAAAGACCAAAGAGGTGACTTCGCTGCATACCTTGGTAGACAGCGAGATAGTGTGCTTGGCCCATTCGGCCATTCGCCGGATGGTAGCGGCGACGAGCAACATTGGCATGCGGCTGCCTGCATACAGCAGCGCTGCCGGTCGCGTTATCCTTGCTAGTTGGAGCGACGAGGCAGTCATCGCCTATCTCAAGAGCATCAAGCGCGAGCGACTAACCCCCATGACTATGACTCGGCTGGAAGATTTGATGGCGGAGATCGCTCAAGTTCGTGCCAACGGTTACGCGATTAGCGATGAGGAACTCGAGATTGGCTTACGCGCGATCGCTGTGCCACTAGCGGATTCGCGCGGAGAAGTGCATTTCGCGCTCGCGGTAAGCGTACTGGCTGCTCACCTTTCGGTCGAAGAAATGGTGCGGAACATCTTGCCCCAACTGCTTTCGGGCAAGAAGGTTATTGAGCAGTCGCTCTAAAGTAATCAGCCTACCTCGCAAATAGCTTTGATCGACGTCGACGAATTGGTCGTTTGCTGGCGCTGAGCAGAAGGAGCAGTATTGCCCAGCTGGGCCAGTGATACTAGGCAGAGCGAGGTCGAGAGTTGCCTTTACTTAGGTGGCTTTGTCGACTGCCTGCACGGACACTGTGGCGATGCTCATGTTTCTGCCATGGCTTATGTGGCCCATCGTTTTGATGGGGCGCTCGGGCTAGGATTCGAAAGCTGCCACGAGGTTGGTCAGTTGGTCTTTCACTTCGGCCGCGCCCACAACAGGTGATTGATGGTGAAGCTGAGAGTGGTTTCACCCCGTTGGTTGATTGCCTGGTACTTCATACGAGCAATGCCGCGATCCGGTTTGGATTTGGAAGGCCGAATTTCGAGTACTTCCACGGCACTGTGCAGCGTGTCCCCCGGGCTTACCGGAGACAACCAGCGCAGCTCGTCTATGCCAGGGGAGCCCAAGCTTGATTGGGCGAGCATCCCGCTCTGCATGAACAGGCGGAAGCAAATCAGCAGGCTCTGAAAGCCGCTTGCTATCAACCCGCCGTAGGGTGATTCTTCAGCCGCTTTCACATCCAGATGAAACGGTTGGGGGTCGTAGCGCCACGCAAAACTGATTATTTCAGCCTCGGTCAGCGTAATGCCGCCCGTCACAAAGCGCTGGCCTGGTTTCAGATCGTCCAGATAGTAAGAGTTTGTTCTCATGTTCGAATTTTGGAGGGAGACAGGAAGTCTGGTACTTGTTCCGAATACCTTAGAAGAAATAGATATCCTTACAATACGCGCCGCAATCGCCATTCACCTCCATTAGGAAACGGGCTACTGGTCAGCGATCTGTTCCATCTAATGATAAGCGGCTCAGCAAGGTATCTGGTCACTGGTGAGTCTAGCTTTCTCAAGTGTGTAGCCGATTATGGGGAGCATTCTTGGTGTTCGATCAACCATACGGAAGTGCTTGCCATCGTTGAGGAAAGGTCAAGGACTAAGCGTGACCTGGTCTCTTTCCTGCCTGAAAAATAGCCACCCCGAAATTAGGGCGCTAATGAAAAAGGGCGCGATGCGCGCGCCTATTTCAAGCAAAGAATGCATATTACTACGCTGCTGCCAGATATGCTTGATAGAGAGCGCATAACAAGGCCGCTAAGCGCACATTAGTTCGTGGGCAAAGTAACCTAGGTGCGCGCCGGGGTGATAATGCGGTGGCAAATGAGCGTTCCTCGAAATCAACCAGCCTAGACGACGCGAAGCCGAATATGAAAATACTTGGCGGCGTAAGTCAGTCCTAAGGAGGAGTCCGATGGATGGCCTTGCTCAGTCGCAAAGAAGATACGCTCACGATGCACGGGAGGTGCAGTCCATTCCGTAAGGGGGTGCAGCGTTAAACCACGAGCGCTGGCGTAACGGAAATCCATGTTGGCGCAGCATGCCCGGCCATGTCGACTGCTCTGAGTAACGCGTCTATGCCGTCTCAACAGTTGCGCGTACCCCCTCTCCCCATTTATCAATAACAGCTGAAGGATCGCGGTAGCCCCGTACGATTGAAGCTAATGCCCTGTATCGGGAACGGTTCGCGGCAGAAAAACAGACAAGAATCCAAGATGGGCGCTTAGCGCCCTTTTCAACTTCTTATTGACATCGTGCAAGAGATGTTTCTATACTACTTTTAGAAACCACAGAGCAAATACGGGCGCGATGCGCACTTTGTTTTAGCTCCTAAGATGAGTAATAAAGCGAGGGGTTGGAGATTACTTGGCTCTCCAGTAATTGAAACGGGGGAAATGCGGAGCAACGCAGCTGAAGGTGGGCGTGAATCCTCATATCGTGCTATTGGCGAATTTACTCGGTCGTTTAGATGGAGACATCTCGAGATGTAGCGAGGTGGCAGATGATTTATGGCGCGATTGCTCCAGCATTGCAAACATGTCTACGCGGCGGTTGATTCGGTATTGAATCTCGGTGAGGTAACGATGAATACGTTTGGTGCAATAAGACTTTTTGTAAGCCCTGAATTAGGCGAACGTCAGAATGCGAAGGAGCTGAGTGCCAGGCTGAATGTGCACCAGCGTTATGCCGGCATTGGGCCCCCCGCTAGTGCTGCAGTTCTAGGCGGTATTCAATACCGTGGCCGCGTGGAAATATCGACGCTCGTCCGCCATTATTCTCGCTCAACACGACGACGACTTATTCGCCCATCAGGTGATCACCCAAATAATGGACTTCGTCGGACCCTGCTAGGCGCGAAAGGCGCGGGCATCCCCGACAGTCCGCACCGCTGCAATCCGAGAACTGCAATTTGCGTGATCGCGGCCGATATTGCCGTTTGGCAGCTACCCACGAAAGTCGTTGTGGCGAACTTCAGCACGGACAGTGGAGGAAACTGTTCCCTCATACAAAGGATCCGAGTTCACTTGGACGGCACGAAAGTGACTACTCAGAAAGCCTCTCGTCAGGCTCGGTTCGGTGCTCCGAAAGATCGCGCCGTAGGACACTGTCGTCTAACCCCAAACCGCCCGGTGTTGAGGGAATTGAGACCGATTCCATTCCAAGCGGAAATGGTGCAGCCGCGACAAGCTAGCCAAGCGAGTCACGCTATCAACCAGTCATATTGCATCGGCAGATTGACGACTCAGGTCGCACACGATTCAGTCGAAACTTATCCGTTTTCGCCTCGCCCGATTTCCATTGAAGAGCTGGGGCGCCGTAGCTCGCATGTATTCCTTCGTCAAACTGGAGAAAACTATGACACATCTTGTGAATGAGGGCGACGCCTCTCGGGGCTCGATAGCGAAAACCATTTACGCGCTTCGCCTACTGTGCGTATTTTTCATCGCACTAGGATCTTGGCACCCAACTTTGGCGCAGATGGCGAATGTACGCGTTGCGCTCGTCCAATCGGCTAGCGATGCGCCATTTTTCATTGCCGAAAAGAAGGGCTATTTCGCGAATGAGGGTATCAAGATCACTTTTTCCGTACTGAGGGACGTAATTGCGCCACTTGGAACCGGACAGCTAGACGTCGGCGCAACATCGACATCCGCGGGTCTCTTCAATGCGGTTGAGCGCGGAATCAACGTAAAGATTGTGGCCGACAAGGGGTCGACACCTCCGGGGTACGGATACCAACCCATTCTGGTTCGAAAGGACCTTATCGACAGCGGAAAAGTCAAGAGCTTTGCCGACTTTAAGGGACTTAAGGTCGCGGCCTTTAATAATGGTAGCGCGTCCATGTCGACCTTGAACGACGCACTGGCTAGAGGCGGTTTGAAACTTAGCGACACCAACATAGTGTTCATGCCATTTCCTCAGCATGTATTGGCTCTTTCGAATGGAGCGGTTGACGCAAGCATCACAACGGAACCCTCCGCGACGGAAGCGATAAAGCGCGGAGTGGCGGTACGGCTAATGAGTGACGATGTCATTTATCCTAACCATCAGCTCGCCGTAGTGATGTATGGTGGCGATTTCATTCGCGACCAGCCAGAGACCGCAAAGAAATTCATGCGCGCATATATCCGTGGAGTCCGTTATTACAACGATGCCCTAAAGGATGGGCGACTTGCGGGCCCGAACGCAGCGGATGTTATTGCCATACTCACTGAATCCACTTCAATCAAAGATCCCGAGATTTTCAAGACAATCACTCCAAATGGAGTCAACCCCAATGGCGAAGCAAATTTAGTGAGTCTAAGGAAGGATTTGGCCTTCTATAAGGCTCAAGGCCTCGTGACGGGCAAAGTTACCATCGAACAAGCGGTGGACAACTCCTTCGTCGACGCCGCGATCAAGGAACTCGGTCCATACACTCCGCGAATCAAGTAACGGGCTCTTATAATGAGCAGCAATACATCTCATGCTCAAAGCGCGCACCGAATCAGTGACGTACGGCGTCATTCCCGTGTGACCGAACCGGTAAAGATTCGCATCAAGAACCTCACCAAGGAGTTTCACACCAAGGATAAGGTTTTTACGGCGATTGATGACGTCAGCCTCGATATTGCGCCGGGCACGTTCTTCATGATTGTGGGGCCGAGCGGGTGTGGCAAAACCACTCTGCTCAGGATTCTGGCGGGTCTCGAAAAGCCAACTGGCGGCAGTATCGAAATAGATCAGTCCGACTGCACCCGCCCCTGCAATTCGATGGTCTTCCAGGGGGACTCGATCTTTCCTTGGATGACTGTCTGGGATAACGCAGCCTATGGTCTGGCAATGCGCAACGTTCCCAAAGGAGAGATAAAGGAGGTGGTCGGGCACTATCTGGAACGGACCGGGTTGACTCGGTTTGCCCGCGCCTATCCGCACCAGCTATCAGGGGGAATGAAGCAACGCGTATCCATCGCCCGGGCCTTCGCTAACGACCCCGAAGTGCTCTTGATGGACGAGCCATTCTCGGCACTCGACGAGCAGAACAAGACGCTCCTGCAGGAAGAGTTGCTGCGCATCTGGGATGAGACCAAGAAGACCGTATTGTTCATCACTCATAGCGTGGACGAGGCCGTAACTCTGGGCGATAAGATTATGGTGATGACCTCACACCCTGGCCGCACCAAGGCGCTCATTGATGTGCCGTTCGAACGTCCACGTGGCGTGCTGGAGTTACGTGCCAGGCCTGAGTACGGCGAACTCGTTTACAAGATCTGGGGCTATCTGCGCGAGGAAGTGCAGCATGCCAAAGCCGATGCCGAATGCGCGGGAGGAAAGTCATGAGCGGCGGGAAAGACCGGTGGGTCAAACGCGCCCAAGTGACCGGTTCCACGTATTTGATGATGCGTCGCTTGCTCAAGATGAGTGCTGGGCGCAGAGATCGGTTGATCAGCGTTTTGTCGCCTTTTGTGCTACTGGCTATCTGGGAGCTTAGTGCCCGCTTGGGAATGATCGATACGCGCTTTTTCCCGGCACCAATCACGATTCTCCATACGCTGATCGGCCTAATGGACTCAGGAGTCCTGTGGACTCATACGTGGGCCAGTCTGCAGCGACTGTTCTGGGGATTTCTCCTAGGTGGCATCCCGGCACTGGTGCTGGGAATCATCATGGGTCTTTCTCGGCCCGTGCGCGCGGCGATCGATCCGATCATCGCCGCCACCTACCCAATTCCGAAAAGTGCCATTTTGCCGCTTATCCTGCTCGTTTTTGGATTAGGAGAAGCATCCAAGATCGTGATGGTGGCGATCGGCATGTTCTACCCCATTTGCATCAACTCGGTTGCCGGCGTGCTTGAGATCAACAAGATCTATCTCGATGTCGGAAAGAACTTTCAGGCCAGCCGTTGGCAGATGTTCCGAACCATCGCGCTACCCGGTGCGCTGCCGTTCATCATGTCCGGGATCAAACTCGGGGTCGGCATGGGACTAATTCTCATTGCAATTGCCGAGATGATAGGCGCGAAGAGCGGACTCGGCTTCATGATCTGGGATGCTTGGGAAATCCTCTCGGTCGATACCATGTATGTGGGCCTAATCATGATCGCCGTGATTGGCTATCTGTTTAGTCTGTTCCTAACTGAGGTAGAACGTTGGATCATTCCGTGGAAGGTGGAGCGGTAAGCCACGAGCGCTGGTTAACAGCAATTGATATTAGTCCACTGTGGCCCTCGGCCATGGCGGCTGTAAAAGCACAATATAGGAGTTGTCATGCAGCGAATCATTATTGGCATGTCCGGCGCGTCCGGCGCCATCTACGGGATCCGCGCCCTGGAGGCACTCAAAGGTGTACCCGACATCGAGACTCACCTTGTCCTGTCGTCCGCCGCCAAGCGCACCATCGTTGAGGAGACCGACTGGAAGATTTCGGCGGTAGAAGCCTTGGCGGATGTAGTCCATACGCACAGCGACATCGGCGCCTCTGTTGCGAGTGGTTCGTACATCACCGCTGGCATGATCGTGGCGCCCTGTTCGATTAAAACCCTGTCGGAAATCGCCAACTCGCACAACGATAATCTACTGGCTCGCGCTGCCGACGTCTGCCTAAAGGAGCGTCGTCGGCTCGTATTGTTGGTGCGAGAGACGCCCCTGCATCTCGGGCACCTCGAACTGATGGCCAAAGCCTCTCGCTACGGTGCCATCCTCCTTCCGCCGGTGCCCGCCTTCTACACTCGACCGCATACTCTCGACGACATCGTCAACCACACGGTGGGTAAGGCCCTTGACCAGTTCGGCATCCCCCATACCTTGCTAAAACGCTGGAAAGACCCCGCTGGCGCGCTAAACCCACCGTTGTTGGTCCGCACGAGTAATCGCAACTCTTGATGCGGGCTCCTCACTGGTCGTCAGGGCTAACTGACCTGCCCCCTGCCAGCCGTACCAACCTGAAGTAGAGAAGTCCGTCAAACCATGGAGAATGGCGGACATGAAAAAGAGCAGATACAGCGAAGAACAGATCATCAGCTTCCTCAAGCAGGCCGAAGCGGGGATGCCGATCAAGGAGCTGTGCCGCAAAGGCGGCTTCAGCGACGCCACGTTCTACAAGTGGCGGGCCAAGTTCGGAGGCATGGACGTGTCCGATGCCAAGCGTCTCAAGGAACTGGAAAGCGAGAACGCCAAACTCAAGAAGCTGCTGGCGGAAGCGCACCTGGACATGCACGCCCTGAAGAGCGTTCTCGGGGTAAAGCGCTAGCCCCACAGGTCAAGCGCGAGGCCATCGGGCAGATCATCGAGCGGTTCGATCTGTCCGAACGCCACGCCTGTCGGCTTGTGGGGCTCTCCCGCGATAGTTACCGGCACACGCCGGTGCCGGATCAGCAGACGGCTGCGCTCTCCGCCGCCATCATCGACATCGCCCAGGCGAGGCGGCGATTCGGGTATCGGCGCATCCACGACCTGCTGCGCCCGGAATTCCCCAGCGTGAATCACAAACGTGTCTATCGACTCTACAGTGCCGCCAAACTGGCGGTGAGGAAACGCAAGAAAGCGAAGCGTCCGGCAAGCGAGCGCGTGCCGCTCCAGATCGCACAGATGGTCAATGAGGTGTGGAGCATGGATTTCGTCAGCGACAGCCTGGCCAATGGTCGGCGCATCAAGTGTCTGACCGTGGCAGATGACTTCAGCCATGAGTGTGTCGACATCGCCACCGACTATGGCATCTCGGGCCAGTATGTAACCCGGCTGCTCGATCAGGCAGCCATCTTCCGCGGCTATCCAAGGGCCGTTCGCACCGACAATGGCCCGGAGTTCACCAGCCGGGCCTTCATGGCGTGGGCGCAGACCCACGGCATTCGCCATCTCCTGATCGAGCCGGGCCGGCCGATGCAGAACGGCTACATCGAGAGCTTCAACGGCAAGTTTCGCGACGAGTGCCTGAACGAGCACTGGTTCGAGACACTGCCGCAGGCTAGATCTGCCATCGCCATTTGGCGGCAGGACTTCAACGAGGTCAGGCCTCACAGTAGCTGCCGGCGCATGCCGCCAGCCAAGTTTGCCGCATTGCATCGTCAGCATGCTGACGATGCAATGCAAACCCCTACTAATTCGATTAACCTTGCAACCGGACTTCCTGCCAAATGACTGGTATGGCTACAGGGGGCAGGTCATAACGAACGACAACAACCTATGTTAGACGCCCCCAAGAATTGCGCTACGTCATCCAAGTCAAACAGGATCTACATCATGAAAACACGCGTCACAGAGCAACTCGGCATCCGTTACCCGATCATTCAGGGTGGCATGCAATGGGTCGGTACGGCAAAGATGGCCTCGGCTGTATCCAACGCTGGAGGTCTGGGCATCCTCACTGCGTTGACCCAACCAACGCCGCAGGCTCTAGCGCAGGAAATTGCTCTCTGTCGCAGCATGACCGAACTGCCTTTCGGCGTAAACATTACCATTCTGCCGGCGATCAAGCCTCCTCCCTACGAGGAGTACATGGCGGCAGTGATAGACAGCGGCATCAAGATCGTGGAGACCGCCGGCAACAGCCCCAAGTCCTTCGTCGAAAAGTTTAAGGCAGCCGGCATCACCATCATTCACAAGTGCACCACGGTACGACATGCCATTTCGGCTGAACGCTACGGTGTGGACATGGTCAGCATAGACGGATTCGAATGCGCCGGCCATCCTGGCGAGGACGATATTCCCGGGCTGGTGCTGATTCCTATCGCCGCAAATGCGCTGAAAATTCCGGTGATTGCCTCCGGCGGGATCGGAGACGGACGTGGCATGGCCGCGGCGCTGGTCCTCGGTGCCGAGGGTGTGAACATGGGCACGCGTTTCATGTGTACGCGCGAAGCGCCGATAAACGACCAAATCAAGAAGGCACTAATCGCGGGTAGCGAGCGCGATACCAACCTTATCTTTCGCACCCTGCATAACACGGCAAGGGTATTTAAGAACGCGGTCTCGGACGAAGTGGTGCGCATGGAGCGGCGCGAAGGCGGCTGCACATTTGATGACATCCGCTCCTTGGTGTCGGGCGAACGCGGAAAGCGGGCCTTTGCCGAAGGCGACATAAATGCTGGCACCATCAGTGCGGGCATGATCATCGGTTTGCTCGACGACATTCCCAGTTGCGCCGAATTACTGGAACGCATGGTGGCTGAGTGCCGGACCAGTCTCGCTTCAGCTTCGTTGTGCTTTCGCTCGTCAAGCGTATCGGACAAGAACCTATCTTGACTCTCAAACTGACGGGCGACTAGGTTCAAGCATAAATTCGCTAAGCCTGTTGTAGACATACCTCTTGACTATTGGCTTGCTGCTATTGCGCCTTTGCGCCTAACCAATCATATGAGCCATTACTGGTACTTTCTTGGAGTTCGCCTTGAAGGTGCTCAGGTGTCCCCATGAAATCTCTGGCTGCGGCGGTTTGTTTCTTTGGGGCTAGTTCATCAGCGTGCATGCGGGGGCGCGCCTGGTTGTATGTCTTAGTGATTATTTGCTATGTAATCGGAAAACTTGGACAGCTGGCAGCCCTAGCGCCGATGCTCTCCACGCTCTCACTAATGGCGATCATTATTTCGTTACCTGCTGTGGGCTCGGTTACGCGAGTTCTGACCGCCTTGTTTCTTGGCGGCGGCACCTTTATGTTGTATTGGAAAAACGTTCCGTGGTCCCAGTATCTCGGCGCCTTCGGTGAAATGGCGTATCTGCTCGCGCTGATTGCGGTGGTTCCTATTCTGTCGACACCTGTCAAGCTCGGTGGCTATGGCGGCGCCATTCAGACGACATTGCGCGGGCGGATTGCCAGCGTATGGGGCCTCAATTGCCTGGCTACAACGCTTGCATTTGTATGCGGTTCTTTTATGAGCTTGGCTGCAGTGCCGATCATGATCAGTAGCTTGGGCCCGGTAGTTGGTTCCTATCGATTGAGAAATCCCGTTCGCTTCATGGCCGTAGCTGCTGCATATGGGTATGTACTTCCAATTTTGTGGACACCGGTGTCCGGTGTTGTAGGCGTTGTCCTTCATAGCCTCCACGTGGATTGGCTTTCCTTGTTTCCCATATTGTTCGTGCTAAGCGTTGCTGCCTTATGCTCCAACTGGGCCATCTTCTATTTACTGGAACCTTGGGGGAAGGAACAAGCGGCCCCGATCACCGCGGAACCTACGCAACGCGACACGGTGTCCCCGGTTTCGCGCTTGCTTCAAATGCTACTGGCGATTGTTCTGCTAGTCATCGCCATTGTTTTTCTGGAGGAGTGGCTCCGGATTGGCTTGGTTACGGTCGTGACATTGGTTACCGTTCCTTTCGCGCTCGCATGGAGCGCGGCACTCGGGCAGACCGTGGGTTTCCTCAAGGAAACCGGCTCGCAACTAGTGCCCGGTCTGTCACGCATGTCCAGTCAATTTGCGATTTTTCTGAGTGCTGGCTATTTCGTCAAGGCCATGCACCTGTCTGGCGCTGATCATACGGCCAATATTATGTTTCTCAGCTTGCATGATGCCGTGGGCACCCAATTGTTCTTGATTCTCATCCCGATCATGGCGCTAATCGTTTCCTTCCTTGGTCTGCACCCGCTGGTGGCCATTGCTCTGCTTGGTGAATCTCTAAAACCGGAAGTCCTGGGAATCAACCCGACCCAACTCGCGATCACCCTTATAGGTAGCTCGGTGCTGACCTACATGCTGGGGCCATTCAGCGGTACGTTGGCGCTAGTGCAGTCTATCAATCAGGTGTCGACTTTCCGTCTGTCCTTGTGGAATGCCCCCTATGCCGCTGGCTACTTTGTGCTTTTGGTTATGACCGTTCTTTATGTGACGTAGCAATCAGGGCGTGCGTATTAGCGCGGACTTACGACAGTAAGTGGTCGATCAGTGAGGAGGGAACTTCAATTGTCATTTGCACCAGAACCTAAGAAGGAACAGGAGAGATGGCATGTCCAAAAATGCTGAAACACTTCGGCAACTGACATCGGTGGTCAGGCGGTTCGTGCGTGAGAGGTTGATTCCCGCCGAGCCTAAGGTAGAGGACGACGATGAAATCCCACAGAGCATCGTTGCGCAGTTGAAAGAGCTCGGCTTGTTCGGCATGACCATTCCGGAGGAATACGGGGGGCTTGGCCTGTCGATGTACGAAGAGGCGCAGGTCGTAATGGAGATTGGTTATGCATCGCCGGTGTTTCGCTCCTATTTTGGTACGACCAACGGAGTGGGAACCTTGGGGATCCTGGTCGATGGCACCGAGGAGCAGCGCCGGCTCTATTTGCCCAAACTCGCCACCGGAGAACTGATCGCGTCGTTCTGCCTTACCGAGCCGGATGCAGGCTCAGATGCCGCCTCGATCGGCACCCGCGCGACTCGCGACGGGGCTGACTACGTGATTGACGGAACCAAACGATTCATCACCAACGCCCCGCACGCTGGGCTATTTACGGTGTATGCGCGCACGGCGCCCAAGGAGTCCGGGGTCGGCGGGATTTCCGGATTTCTGGTCGAGCGCAGCATGCCCGGCATTGTCGTCGGACCTCACTACAATAAGATGGGGTTTCGCGGATCGCATACTGCGGATGTGATCTTCGAGAATTGCCGCGTCCCGGCGTCGGCCTTGCTCGGGGGTAAAGAAGGAGTCGGTTTCCGGACAGCGATGAAGTCGCTCGACCATGCCCGGATACACATGGCTGCCGTGGCAGTTGGCTTGTCAGCGCGTCTGATCGACGAAGGCGTGCGCTACGCATCTGAGCGACAGCAGTTCGGTAAGGCGATCGCTCAGTTCCAGTTGATCCAGGCCATGCTGGCCGATTCCGAGGCGGAAGCATTTGCTGCGAGGTCAATGGTTGAGAAAGCTGCGTGCGACAAGGATGCCGGATTCCGGATCACCAAGGAGTCGGCTTGTGCCAAGTATTTTGCGACTGAAGCGTTGTGGCGCATCGCAGACCGGGTGATGCAGATACATAGTGGCTATGGCTACATCAAGGAGTACCCAGTCGAGCGCCTATTCCGTGATGCTCGTCTGCTGCGCATCTATGAAGGCACTAGCCAGATTCAGCAGTTGATTATTGCGAAGGAGATGCTCAGGGAAAGAGGTACAGCTTGAACTCCGCAACGTGCGAATGTGTTAGACGCAACCGTATTCGGTCTCATGCGGGCTGGGTCGAGCTAGTGAACTCGCTGTGCCGCGTATCCAGCCGACTGGAGCAAAACATCCTAGGGTCAGCCGCGGTGTCGAATTAGACGTGTCTCCGGCCAGCATAGAGAGCATTGAAGAGCTTAAGCGACTGACGATCAATGGACGGGCGGCATTCTTTCCATGCTGGTATTCCGACGGAATTTGTCATTGCGCCGCATGCTGCCGAGCGATAGCCCAAGAATTGGAACTGCTTTGTGTTCGGATCACGAATCAGCGTTGCCGGTTCTAACGAGGCTCGTACTGCACACCCTCCCTCCCCACGGCTATCGCGAGGCCGCTTTACCCGATAGGGCGCTTAGCGCACATGCATAAACGGGTTGACACGGGTCTTTAGAGTGAATAAAGTTATATTGGCATACAACAAGTGCGCTAAGCGCACGTTTCTTGTGAGGCGGTCATTTGTTGCGTGGCCGCACCCCGCGAACGAATATTCTCAAGGAGTACATACGTGGCACATAAGGACCTCAGAAGCTTTCTGGCGGCAATCGAAGCATCCGGTGACTTGGTCAAGGTTGACGATCAGGTAGATTGGGATCAAGAACTATCGGGTATCGGGCGGCTCAGCTGCGAGCGCTATGGTCCGGCCTTTATGTTCAATAACATCAAAGACTATCCGGAATGGCGCACCATTGCGAATCCGGTGGCGGGATGGCGGCGCTATGCCGTGGGACTCGGACTGCCGGCTGATACTTCGGTTCGCGATCTCTACAAAGTGTATGCCGAGCGAGAGGTAGATTTGATTCCTCCGGTCGTTGTCAAGGATGGACCGTGTAAAGAGGTGGTGATCAAGGGTGACGATGTCAATCTGTTCGATTTGCCCACTCCAATGGTCCATGACGGGGACGGGGGGCGCTATCTGGGTACCTGGGACATCGTTATCTCCAAGGATGCTGATAGCGGCTGGGTCAACTGGGGCATGTACCGTTTCATGATCCACAATGAGCGACTGCTCACTGGTTATCCCCGCCCGACAAGCCACCTTGGCAAGATGCTGCTTGACGGTTATGTGCCGAAGGGCAAGAACATGCCAATTGCAATTGCGATTGGTGCTGACATGCCTAGCCATCTGGCGGCTGCCGCCACCTTCCGTTTGGCGGGCGACGAGGCGCTGCTGGCCGGAGGTCTGGGCCAGCAAGCGGTGGAACTTGTTAAATGTGAGACGTCTGATCTCTACGTACCCGCGACATCGGAGGTAGTGATTGAGGCCGAGATTTTGTTCAATGGGGTTGATCAGGAAGGGCCCTATGGTGAGTATCCGGGCTACCGAAGCGGTGAGATGGGCAATTCAGTGTGCGCGCGAGTTACCGCGATTACCCATCGTAAGAAGCCCATCCTCTCGCTTGATACCACTGGATTCATGGATTCCAGCGCGGTTACGACGTCTATCTCCGGCGCAATCTCCATCCGTCGTCGTTTGGAGAAACATGGCGTGCCTGTTGTGGAGGTCTACATACCGCCCGAGAGTGGAGTGCACATGGCCGTAGTTTCTGTGCGCCGGGGTGGCGCCGCTGTCGCGCAGCAGGTTGTTGATTTGCTCACCGCCCGCAGAGCCCTGATTTCCAAGGTTCTGATCGTCGACGAGGATGTCGATGTGTTCAATATGGCAGCTGTGATTCATGCTTTCTCGACTAAGTGCCATCCACGTCGAGGCACGCACATTCATGACTACGAAGGAAGGTTGAACGCGCTTACCCCCGCGTACAGCCAAGAAGAGCGGGTCCGGCGAAGCGGCTCCAGCGTGTCTTTTGACTGCACCTGGCCCCCAGAGTGGCCGCGTGAGGAGACGCCGATTCGCGCCACGCTGGATGCGATGTACTCGAAGGATGTTCAAGAGCGCGTGCTTTCACGCTTTAAGAACCTCGGTCTCTAATTTGAAATAGGAAGGAGTCAAGAAATGGCTAATGAATACGAAACGTTTGTCCGCGATCACGCCAAAGTTCTTTCTGGACGCGAAGTCGTGCTTACTTTGCGCGACCTTACCCCGGGTCGCAAAAAGTACAAAGGCACTAACGTTCGCGCGGTTGTGTCTAGGCCTCCGCGCCCAAAAGAGGCCGTACTGTGGATCCGCTCCGTCGTTGGAGTAAAGGATCCGGAGCCATGTAGTGTGCGGATCGTCGAAGAACTCCCTGAAGTGTTCGACTCCAAACCATATACAGACTACTTTGACGCAATGGAAAGAGTCGAGAGGAAGTAAATGCTCGAAACAATCACCGCTGCCTTAGCGCGGCAGGCACGTGAGAGGCCAGACGCATTGGCCTTGATCGCAGGTGGCGTTCGACTGACTTGGCGCGAGGCGAAGGATTGGGTAGACCGAGCGGCGGGATGGCTTCTCGCGCTCGGGTTGCCTCGCGGCGCTCCAGTACTTGGCTGGTTGCCCAACAGCGTGGAATGGTATCTGGTGCGCTGGGCATGTGAACAGGCAGGGTTGTTCTGGATTCCGATCCCTACAAGTCAGGGTAGCCGGGAATTATCATCTATTATTGAACGTATACGCCCCGCAGTGCTGATCACCCCGGGGCGTTTTCGTGAACGCGATTACGCCGCAGAATGCGACGTGATTTGCGCTGCGATGCGACTGACGCCAGTGCGCCTTCAGCTACAAGAAGGCGCGATACTCAATCTCGACGGACCGGTCTCCGACGAAGGCACTGCGCTGCGCCTCGACGAGACCGCCCACGCCCTGTCCACTACAGGTACTGAGGGCATTCCCAAACTCGCGCTCTATACACTGGCTGCCGCCTGCGAGCGTGCACACGCCCAGACGCGGCTCCTCGGCTTGAAGGCCGATGACACACTACTCGTTCTTTCGCCAGGAACCGGACCCGCTCGCGCCGCATGGCTTGCGGCGCCAGTTGCTGGTTCCTGCGTAGTTGGTATGCCGGTGTTTGGCATCGACGCAACACTGAAACTGATAGAGCAAGAGCGACCTACCATTGTTTGTGGCACACCGGCTCAGCTCGCCATGTTGGCGCCTAAACTGAACCACGCCGACACGTCCTCGGTTCGCATCTGGTACACCGCTGGTTCAGTGCTGCCGCCCACATTGGCAGAGGAATTGGAGTCGGCCACTCAGGGAATTGTATTGTCCACCTACGGCGGCGCAGACTTTGGCGGCTGGTCGGCCGCCGAGCCCAGCGATCCACCGGTGGTGCGCCACACCACGGTCGGCAAGCCTCGGGGCGGCACGGAGCTCCGCATCGTCGACCGTGAGGACCGAGAAGTACCGCCGGGAGAAGTAGGCGAGTTGATCGGCCGTGGTCCTTGTTGTGTGAGTGGATACATCGGAACCCAAGGCAGAGAGTCCTGGAAAGCGGGTTGGTTTCATACCGGGGATTTGGCCTGGATAGACCAATCGGGCCGTGTCGTAATCGTCGGACGGCTGAAGGAAGTCATCGTACGCGGCGGTGATAAAGTGAGTCCGGCCGATGTGGAGACGGTGCTACGGGCGTATCCGGGTATAGAACAGGTAGCGATAATCGGTGTCGCAGACGCCATGCTGGGGGAGCGCGTATGCGCCTGCGTGGTACCAACATGCTGGACGCAGGTACCGAGCCTTGAGGATCTGCGGGACCATTCGCGCAGTGAAGGACTGGCCCCCTACAAGGCCCCCGAGCTAATACTGGTGCTGGAATCATTGCCGATGATGGGCGATAAGATTGATAGGCGGACTTTGGTGAAAATGGCTGCTCACTTGTCCGAGCGCCCCCAACGAGTCGTACTCTGACCGCCACTTTTGAATTGTCACACCAGCGGGTTTCAATTGGCTAACCATTTCGCCAACAGTAGTTGGCACCCACCGTTATCGCCTCTAGTATGGAAAGAGGTTTCTCTCGCACAGAGGCGCACACGAGGAATGTAGCGGATGAATCGGTGACCCGACTTCTCGTCGCAGAGACAATCGGGGCCAAGATCATCTCGACTACATGATGTGGAACCCTTGGAAAATTCGATCGGTCGATGTCACGTATGTGGCCTCATCATGACCGCGATGATCTACTGTGTGTGGCCATCGTCATGGAGAAAGTGGAAAGCAGCCGCTCAAAAGTCCATTGTTTTAGGGGTGCCAATGACGGCTCATGGCCGCATCCGGCCATTATCCGCGCATGGCTACGCTCTTACGATCGGTAAGTCTTCCCATCGGGTCGTGTATTGCGGACTGAGACGCCCTCGCGTCACCACCCAGTCTCGCCTCGCATTTTTCAAGCT
>Ga0138256_10002373_pt1 | contig 20163 bp, 19 predicted proteins | sample KNB2016incub_MG_FD_105486 | JGI IMG/M metagenome (GOLD analysis project Ga0138256, IMG submission 105486) | Active sludge microbial communities from wastewater in Klosterneuburg, Austria - KNB2014incub_MG | ecosystem: Engineered > WWTP > Activated sludge > Unclassified | place: Austria... | reverse complement strand
GAGGCGACCGGCGGCGGGCGATCTGGAGATAGACGCGGCGGGAAAATATGTCCTGCCCGGCCTTATCAATCTACACGGCCACGCCCACGACGAACGAAGCGGCAACCCGATGCCGATCGAGTATGTGATGAAGATGTGGCTGGCGTGCGGGATAACGACGGTCCGCGAGGCGTGGTCTTCTAAGAAAATGCTCGGCTACCGCGATCAGATAGCCGCCGGCACGCTGGACGGCCCGCGTATGTTCGCCTACGGCGGTTATCCGCCGGTTCCGCCGACCGCCGAACTTGCCCGCCAACGCGTCCGCGATCTCAAGGCCGACGGCTTTGACGGCATCAAGCTTTATACGATGGATCGCGACCTGATGGCCGCGATGATGGACGAAGCAAAGAAACAGGGAATGCGGGTAATGCACCACGTCGGCGTCGAAGAGACGAATGCGTGGGACGACATCAAGGGCGGAACGACTACTATCGAGCATTGGTACGGCATTCCCGATGCCGCGATCGAAAGCGGCCGCCAGAATTTTCCGTCGGACTATAATTATAATGACGAGGTCCATCGTTTCCGCTTCGCCGGCCGCCTTTGGCGCGAAGCTAACCCGGAACGGCTTTCAAAGGTACTCGACGCAATGGTCGCGGGCGGCGTCGCCTGGGACCCGACGCTGGTGATCTACGAAGCCTCGCGCGACCTTCAGCGGGCACAGACGAATCCGGCGTTTCGCGAATATCTTCATCCTGTCCTCGAAGATTACTTCCGTCCGAACCCTTCAAATCACGGCTCTTACTTTATCGGCTGGAGTTCGACCGACGAGGCGTTTTGGAAAGAAAATTACCGCATTTGGATGAAGGCCGTTTATGACTTTGAGCAAAAAGGCGGCCTGATCGGAACCGGTGACGATGCGGGATTTATTTATCAGATGTACGGTTTCGGGCTGCTGCGTGAACTCGAACTTCACCAGGAAGCCGGTTTTCATCCGCTAAAAGTGATACAGCACGCGACCAGCAACGGCGCGAAAATACTTGGAAAGGAAGATTCGCTCGGCCGTATCCGCGTTGGCTATAAGGCCGACCTGATAGTCGTAAACGGCAATCCTTTAGAGGATTTCAAAGTACTTTATCCAACCGGTATCGAAGAAATAAAAGACGGCAAGGTAGTTAAAACAGGCGGCATCGAATGGACGATCAAGGACGGCATTCCTTATCACGTCCCCACCGTGTCCGCGAGGATACGCGAACTTGTCACCGCAGCTAAAAAGAATATCAAGTGACTCCGCGTCAAAAGACAGTTTATTGGAGAGCAACTATTCGATATTTGGCCGGCTTCGCGGATCGAAGCGGCATTGCTTTTCTGACAAAAGCCGTAAATGGGCGCGACGGGATCAGTAACGAGTGAGCATACGAAGGCTGAAAATCAACTTCAATGATCATTTGGTAAGAACCGACGTGCATGAAGAAGAAAAAACCCGATGCGCTCTCCCCTTCGCATCGGGTTTTTTCAAAATGGCCGAGGACGATTAGATCAACGACCAAATTTTATAACCTACTATTTCAATAATCGTCTGCTGGAAGCGTGACCTCGCGCTTCAGTTCGATCTCAAACTCTTCGTCGGTCCGAAGGTAAACATCCTTACCCTTTTTCAGAAATGCCACCGCCGTTCCCGCACCCGCTCCGATTCCGGCTCCGGCCAAAACTATAGTGCTTTTGCCTGTCGCACCTCCGATCAGAGCTCCCGCGGCGGTCCCTCCGATCACGGCCAGCAAACTTTCGACCTTGTCCGACTTAGGCCGCAGTTCATCTACTAAGATGCCGTCTATTGCCCGTTTCCGGTCATTCGCTAGCCGAATGGTTTCAAACCTTACATCAATGCGGCCGTTTTTGCGGCCGTAACCGGCACTCGCAACTTTTAGTACCCGACCCTCAACGATCGTGCCGAACGGAAGAACAACAACATTGTCGATCGTTATCGCGTTTGCAACCGTCGTCGTAAATGTATCGTTCACCGTCGAGAACTTTGAGCTGATCCCGGCATCCATGCTCAACTTGATCCGCGTGCCCGCTGGAAGCCGATAGATCGAACCTCCCTGGCTTACTGCCGAAATTGAAGCTGCAAAGAGCAAGCTAAGAATTGCGAAGACTTTGGTAATTCGACCGATGAAGTGCATTCAACCTCCATCTTCGCGGATCCTCAAGCGACATCCGCGAAGAACGATTGCAATGTCCGTGCCATTGCGCCGGAAAAGTACGAAACTCAGGCAAAACGCCGATTTTCCGAATTCTACAAGGCTGTTCCCGATCTTGTCCAGAAAATTTGGGTAACAATTTCGTCGATAGGCTGCACGATTTAGGGCAATGGTGAAGGGCCGGACCCTGATATCAAGGGCCCGGCCCTTGACGAAGGCTACTGAAGAATGGGATGGCCGCCGCCGCGGCTGTGGTCGGCGGTTTGCGAATACCGACGCCGGTCATTGTGATAAAGCACCAGATGCTCGCCCTCGTACCGGACGATATCGGCAACCCGTTTCAGGTCCCGTTTGTGGTCAGCGATCACAAAGGCGGCCGGGTCATTTGATATAACCATGCCCGCGGCATATATATAGCCTCCTTGATCGTAAACCGACCCTGCATACTGGGCCGCACCGATCGCAATGTCCGGAGAGTAGCCGCCCTGGCTATCTTTTTCGCGATCGGCACGGGCAATGAAGACAGTATAGTCAGAATAATTGAGCCGGCGGCTATATCCGTTCTTCCGTGCGACGGCGAAAAGGTCCGCTAATCCGCTGTCGATGGCGGCAAGCATGGCTGCCCCGGGACGGGAAACTGATACAACCTTTGTACCGCGCGGCGTTCTTTGGGACATTGTGAAGCGGTCACCGGTCACACGTTCCGCCTCGGCAACGACCCGACGGTTCTGACCCAGTGCCAAAGTTGCAGTCACTATGCTGATTGCAAATGCGATAGTCAAATAAGTTAGCTTTATCTTCATTTATCCGCCTCCGATCAATTGCCCGCAATCATTATGCCATGCCTTTGATCCAGCAACTGTCGGCCGGCTTTGGGCATCATATTGGCTGCTCTTCCCGATAGATCAACTATGCGTTCGAAAAAGGACCGAAAATGAAATACAACATTTTGATCTTAGGCGCCGTTCTTCTTTTTTCATATTCTGTATTTGCCCAATCGGGACGACGTATTCGAACGGTGACGGCTCCCGCGACAACGAAGCCGACAGTTGAGCAAACACAATCGTCTGCCGATCGACAAGGGGATGATACTAACGGATACTCAGAATCGTCACCAAACGCGCCGCGAACCATTTCGCCCGCAAAAAATAAAGAGTCCAAAAAAGACGAAGAGAAGGACCGAGCAAAGCAGCCCTCGACAATCGTGCCTGAAACCGCCCCGGACGAGGCCGACGTCATAAAGGTTGAGACGAACCTGGTCACGATCCCGGTGTCGGTCTCGGACCGGAACGGATTTTTCGTCTCAAACCTTGGGCTCGCGAACTTTAAGATATTTGAAGACGGCGTGGAGCAAAAGATCGAATACTTCGGCACCACCGACAAACCTTTCACAGTCGTTCTGCTGATCGACGTTAGCCCGTCAACATCATACAAGATCGAGGAGATACAGGCGGCGGCATCCGCCTTTGTCGAACAACTTTTGCCGCATGATCAGGTCATGGTGATCGAGTTCGATTCTTCCGTGAACGTATTGTCGGAAGTAACGGGCGATCGCGACAAGATACATAAGGCGATCCGCCGGACGGGATTTGGCAATGGAACTTCACTATATGATGCGGTTGATTTTTCGCTTAGAAAACGACTCGATAAGATCGAAGGCAGAAAGGCGGTCGTGCTGTTCACGGACGGAGTGGATACTACATCGGACAGGGCAAATTATATGAGTACGATCCGCGTCGCAGCTGAGTCGGAGGCGGTCGTTTTTCCCGTATATTACAATACGTTCCTGGACACTATCGGCATCGGCAAGGGCGGAGTGATGAGCACGCCTCCTACACTTGGGTTGCCGGGGCAAATTGGCGTCGGCAACTCCGCAAAGATCGCGAATGCTTACGCGAAAGGACAGGCGTACCTGGCTGAACTGGCAGGCGTCACCGGCGGCAAACTTTACCGTGCTGAATCGACGCCCGGCGGCCTTTCCGCGGCATTCGAAAGTATTGCGGAAGAACTTAGGCGGCAATATGTTCTCGGATACTATCCCGCAGTTACCGGTTCAACCGGTGAACGGAAACAGATTCGTGTCCGCGTCGATCGGCCCAAACTGGTTATCCGCACACGGGACGGATACACCGTAGGCGGCGGCAGTTAGCGATCGAAAATGCCATAGATACCAGATACGGAGTAAGATCAGGGCAGATCGAAAGGAGACCGACATATGGATTTCTATTTCTTACTGTTTTCCCTATTTTTCCCGCGGATCGTATTGGTGATCTATCTGCTTCAGAACATGTATCCGGCAAATGCTGTTCCGCAGTGGGCGGACGTTTTGCTGGGTGTTTTTGCTCCGCGCGTTCTGATATTGATCTATATCTACCAGAACATGGGATATGAGAACATTTGGTTCGCGGCCCATTTGATAATTGCGTTGCTCGCATATTTTGGCGGGGGCAGAGAGACGGTCAGGCGCCGGCGTTGGAGGGACGAAACATAGAAGTACATTCTAAATCGACGACTTAGACATTAGGGCGTTGTCGGGGCATTGATCAGCCGAGGGAAAGTGCGTTGCCGGCCGAATTGTTCCCGGAATCTTCCGAACGGGCCAGGTGTTGAGATATAGAGGCGGCCGTTTCTTTTACTGAAATTACCAAAGTTGGGAAAGTTTCGTGGTGGATCTGCTGCTTATATCCGGCGACGCTAACCGCGGCGACGACCTTGCCGGTGTGGTCCCTTATCGGTGCGCCGACACAGCGTGAACCGATCGTTTCTTCCTCGTCGTCCAGTGCATAGCCTTCCTTTGCAACGGCCTCAAGTTCTTTCTTTAGTTTTTTGGGTGAAACGATGGTGTTGTCGTTGTAGCGCGGAAGCCCATATCTTATGAGCTTATCAAGGTCTGCCTCAGACATACCGCTCAACAGGGCCTTGCCGGCCGCGGTACAATGAATGCCCATTCGCTTTCCTACCCAGGTTTCGACCTTAGGCGTATAAGGTGAATCGGCCTTCTCGATGATCACGGCCTCGTGGTGTTCCTGCACGGTCATGTGAACAGTTAGATGGGTCTTGTTCATTAGCCGTTTAAGATGCGGCATCGCCAATTTACGCAGGTTCAGGCCATTTAACGCCATGTTCGCGAGCGACAATATCTTCATCCCGAACATATAGCGGCCGGTGTCCTGATTTCGATGCAGATAGCCGAGACGTTCAAGCGTGAGCAGCATTCCGTAGGTTGAGCTTTTAGGTAAAGAAAGCTCACGGGTAAGTTCAGACAAGCCGAGGCCGTTTTGCGAGGCAGCAAGCCGTTCTAATACAGCCATCGCCTTCTCGATCGCGGGAACTGATTTCGTCCTGATATCCATTGGGATGCTTTTTCGCATTATCGGCAGTCTCCTGAATAAATGCCCTTGCCTGCCGGGCCCTGTAAAGAGGCAATAAAGAAAGTCGTGTTCAGCCCGCTGAACAACAACATGAATTTAGCCTAAAAAGCTATTTATTTCAAGGAATCAACTTTTTATAATCATCATCGTCTAATCCGAAATCCTACAGACTTTTGAACAGCAGTCTAAATCAAGATCAAGGCCCATTCTTCGCCTATGCATTATTTTGAAGGAACAAACTGGTATGCGATCCAGACGAAATCAGGGCAAGAGGACCTCGTCGCTTATTATCTATCGGCCCAGCTTGATCTGGAGATCTTGAACCCAAAACAGTTGAAGAAGAGACGCAGATTCGGTACCGAGACCACAGTTAGGACGGCCCTTTTCCCGAGTTATATTTTCGCCTTGTTCGATCCTGAAAAATTCCTACATACGATCCAATACACACGCGGTGTTCGACGGGTTTTGCATTTCGGCCAAACGCTTTTGCGCGTGGAGAATGAGATAATCATGCGAATTCGCGAAAGGCTGGATTCGAATGATTGTATCGAGTTCGCGGATACCGAACTGAACAGCGGCGACGCCGTATCGGTTCGGGAAGGTGCCTTTAAAGGCATGAAGGGCATCTTCAAGCGCGATCTGAACGACCGGAGCAGAGTAGTTCTCTTGCTGGACATACTGGGATGTTCAGCCGAGTTTGTTATCGACCGGCGGCTTTTGGAGCCGGCGGTTTAGGAATAAATGCCGCAAGGCCGATGCGGCACTCCGGGCGGCCGTAGATCACCTCAAGCATTACTTGCCGAGCGGCCCGTTTCGCGCCGGATTGGCGGTAGTGCGTCTTTGGTGCTATTCAAATTTCCTTCCTCCGCTGGTAAAGAATGCCTTTCGTGAACGGCCCGCTTAGGATGATGCCGTTGGATAGCGTTCACATGATCCGCAAAGTTTTTTGAGGTACAGTCAATGACCTTTTTTAGTAAGAGATCGAACGTCGCGCGGAACCGCTTTCGACGGTTCCAAAAGATGAGTAAGGTAATACTGCCGTCGTTTGCAGGCGTTTTACTTTTTCACATCACAGCGTTGGGACAAAATGCCGCTTTTGAAGTGGACCGGTGGGAAAGGTCCAAGGACGCGATCGTCATTTCCGATATGTCGGTGGTGACGCCCGGCAGTGCCTTATCGTCCGATGTGCGGCGGGTTCGCAAATGGAAAGTACTTGAATATGAAACGAAGGCCGGGCTTAAAGGAAAGTGCATCGCATCGCTACCTGACACCGGTGCGCCGGAAGTGACGCTGCCGCTGAATGTGAAGGGCTGGTATGCAATCTACGTTGGGTTGGGCGGCATGGGAAGATTCGCTTTCGGGCAAGAGAGCGAGGCAAGACTAAAGCTGACCAATGATGTCACTTTCCAGCATCGGCGATATTCGGGCGCACGCGACGACATCGACGAGGTTTTCTTTAAGGCGGGCGATCTCACCGGGCAGAGCCTTCATATCGCGCAAATGCGAATGCAGGCAAAGATGAACCTGATGCCGGATCCCAATCCCCGTCATACGGTCGTGATGTATGTGAAACTCGTGCCGTTGACGGACGCGGAAGTCGATCAGATAAAAAGGGACAGAGCGGACCCGAGCAAAAAGAAACTGATCGCCACACTTGATGCTTTCAGTTGGATACATCAAAACTACCCGACCACAAAAGAAGAGTTTCTCGAAGATTTTGAGCATTATCGTGACTCGGATTTCGGCACGCTGTCGTGGCAGATCATCGGCGGCGGACTTGTCAATTTTCCGTCAAAATATGGAACCATCCCCGGCGAACTTTCCGAGGTCCCGGCAAGGACCGGCGACGGATATGTCACGCAGTCGATAAAGAAATTTATCGAGAGAGGCGAGGACCATACAAAACTAGCCGTGCAGGCCGCACGATCGATGAACAAGAAAATATTTATCGGTTTCCGGGCCCAGGCATTTCAGGCAACGCCTGCGTTTGAGGACTATTTCACTTCAAAGTTTTACCGCGATCATCCGGAATATCGGGCATACGACAGAGACGGCACGCCGGCGATGAGAATGAGTTACGCGGTGCCGCAGGTAAGGGAGCACATTTACAATATTTTAAGGGAAGTCCTGGCATATAAGCCGGACGGCATCGAGATAATTTACTTTCGCGGGCTGCCGCTGATGCTTTGGGAAGATGCTTTCAGTGATCGATTTCGTGAGAAATACGGGGCCGACGCGAAACTGGTCCCTGAGAACGATCCGCGCCTTTACGAACTGCGCGGCGAGATAATGACCGGGTTCATGCGCGATGTCCGAAAACTGCTTGACGACGTGCAGAAGGAACAGGGGAAAAAGGAACGATACGAGCTCATGGCGTCGGTCGTCCATACTGAAAACGATAACCGCAAATACGGGTTGGATGTTGAGCGTTGGGTGAAAGAGGGGTTGATCGACAAGATCAGCATTTTTCCGGCGGCATTTCATACAGATACAAGCAAGCCGGTGGATATGGACTGGTTCAGCAGGATCACAAAGGGAACGAAGACGGAAGTTTACCCGTTGATGATCGGATGGCGAATGTCATCATATGAAGATGCCATCGCAAACGCACGGGAATACTATGCGAATGGAGCGGCGGGGCTGCTTTTCTGGGACCCGTTTCCGACCGGCATGTACGCACCCCGCCCGCCTCAGCCAACGCGGCACTACCAAAGGGCCGTGGGTACATATTGGTCGCTGGTGTCACGCCTGGGACACGACGACAAATTGGCCGAATGGGAAAAAGAAAAGCGGCCGGCGATGAGATATATTCCGCTAAAGCGCTACGGCGATACATGGTACGGCCGCTGGGTAAATGATGTCGGGTTCTGACCGCGAGTCCCCCAGCCGATCATGATAAAAGTTGATATAAATATTTCGATCCTCTTTAAGGAATATCCGTTCATCGAGCGTTTTGCCGAGGCTGCGAGAGCAGGATTTGAGGCGGTCGAATTCTATTGGGACAAGGACCATGATGCGAAAGCGATCGCACAGGCAGTTCTCGACAACGGCCTTCGGGTTGCCGCCTTCAATCTCGATGCAGGCGAACTTCAGGACGGTGACCGCGGCTTGCTGAATGACCCTGGCCGCGGCAAGCGGATGCGGGACAACCTTCCAGCCGCCTTTGAACTCGCGCACAAGGTCGGCTGCAGGAAACTGACGGCATTGGCCGGAAATCTTCGGCCCGGCGAGGAAAGGGAAAAGCAGATCGGCCGCATCAGGGAGAATTTGAGTTGGATATGTGAAGAAGCAAAGGCGGCCGGCCTAACGATAATGGTCGAAGCGATCAACGCCTTTGACAACAAATTCTATCCGTTCACGAACACGGCAGATACGCTGGCTTTCCTTGATTCCGTAGGCGCGGCAAACCTTGAATATCTTTACGATATTTATCATATGCAGCGAATGGAGGGTAACATTATCGCCACATTGGAAAAGAACATTGAGCGCATCGGGCATATCCAGATCGCCGACTCGCCCTTGCGCCAACATCCCGGGACCGGCGAGATAAATTACCGGCGGGTTTTTGAAGCGATCGAAAAATGTGATTATCAAGGTTCGGTCGGGTTGGAGTATGCTGCGAACGGGACGACCGAGGAATCGCTTAACTGGCTGCCGCGTGAGCATCGCCGCGGTATTGATATCGAATCACTCGAACTCTTAAGATAATGGAACGCGGAAAGGAAACTATCGGTTTTATCGGTTTGGGCATCATGGGCAAACCGATGGTGCGGAATTTACTGAAGGCGGGTTATGTTCCTTGTGTTTACAACCGCAGCCGGGCGGCGGTAAGCGAGCTTGAGGCCGAAGGCGCAACGGCCGCAAACTCATCGAAAGAAGCTGCCGAGCGGAGCGATATCGTGATCACGATGCTGCCGGATTCTCCGGACGTAGAAGCAGTTGTACTCGGCACCAACGGCATTCTTGAAGGTGCACACGAAGGCCTGCTGCTGATAGATATGAGCACGATCTCGCCGGTAGTGACCAAACGGATCGCGGCCGAGCTTGAAAAAGCAGGCACGCGAATGTTGGATGCTCCGGTCAGCGGCGGCGACAAGGGAGCGATAGCCGGGACGCTTTCCATCATGGCCGGCGGTGATGCAAGGGATTTCGAGCGTGCAATGCCGCTATTTGAAGCAATGGGCAAGACGATCCGGCACTGCGGCCCGTTAGGGTCGGGACAGGTCGTAAAGGCATGCAATCAGATAGTTGTTGCGCTTGTGATCGAGGCCGTTTCAGAAGCGATGGTCCTCGGTTCAAAGGCCGGCGTTGACCCGGATGTGATCTTGCAGGTATTGAGCGGCGGACTTGCTCAGAACCGCGTTCTGGACCTTCGCGGACCGACAATGATAGAACACGATTTTACGCCCGGTTTCAAGGCGCGTCTTCATCGCAAAGATATGGGCATCATTCTCGAAACCGCCCGCGAGTTCGGCGTTGCTTTGCCGGTCTCGGCACTTGTCGATCAAATGTTCACTCATCTTGTTGCCGGCGGAAAAGGCGACCTTGACCACTCTTCACTGCTGCTGGTGATAGAGGCGCTTTCGAATCCTTCGATAAATGAAGCTTGAGAACAAAGTAGCAATTGTGACCGGCGGCGGAACCGGGATCGGCAAAGGTATCAGCCGGTCGCTGGCGGAAGCCGGGGCCGTGGTCGTTATCGCGCAGTCGATGCTTGAGAAAGCCGAAAAAGCGGCAGCGGAACTTCGGGCTGAAGGGCACAATGTCATTCCGCTGGAGGCCGATATAAGCTCACGCGAGATGGTGAAGAAGCTTGTCGCCGATACGATCGATAGGTGCGGGGCGATAGATATTCTTGTAAACAACGCAGCGATGACGGGGCCAAAAGTTTCCGAACATTTCCTGGACGTTACCGACGAACTTCTCGATCGGACAATTGACGTAAATCTCAAAGGCACGTTCATTGTTTCGCAGGAAGCTGCACGATCGATGGCCGGCCGCGGCGGCTCGATAATTCATATTTCATCAGTCGGTGCGTATGCCGCACAGGAAGGAGCATCGGTTTACTGCGCCGCCAAGTCCGCCTTGACCGGGCTGACGAAGGCCATGGCCCTTGAGCTTGCTCCGCACGGGATCAGGGTAAACGCGATCGCTCCCGGCGACATCCGAACCGAGACGAGTGAAAACGTAGTCCAGGATAAGAAGGAACGCGGGTTTTCCGGGAACTATGTACGGAAGATCCCTTTGAACCGCCGCGGAGAAGCATTTGAGATCGGTCCAACGGCCGTCTTTCTAGCTTCGGACGATTCCTCGTACATAACCGGTGAGACGATCGTTGTTGACGGCGGATTTTTGATCTATTGAAACGGCTTGAACATTAGGGCGCGGAACATCAGCAATGCAGATCGAATATGAAGAACACGGCGACGGACTACCGTTGGTTTTACTGCACGCTTTTCCGCTCTCACGCCGGATGTGGGAGCCGCAGAAGAAGGCTCTTGAACGCGTGAATGTTCGACTGATCCTGCCGGACCTGCGCGGCTTTGGCGAAACGAAAAGTACGGCTGACACTAATACGATGGACGAAATGGCCGGCGATGTAGCCGACCTTCTTGACCGTCTTGAAATTGAAAAAGCTATCATCGGCGGCCTCTCGATGGGCGGATATGTGACCTTTGCACTCTATCGTCTCGATCCGGGCCGGTTCAGCGGATTGATCCTGTGCGATACGGCCTGTGCGGCCGATACGGACGAAAAACGGGAAAACCGTTTCAAATTGATCAAGAAGATCGAAGGATCTGGATCGCAGGCACTGATCGAAAACATGCTGCCCATGCTTGTCGGCAAGTACACAAAAGAAAATAACCCTGAACTGTATGCCGATCTGGAACAAAGATTTGCCGGAACGGATCCTCAGGCGGCAATTGGAGCGTTACGCGGAATGGCCGCGCGAAATGACAGTTGTGACCTGCTTTCTGAGATAGACGTTCCCGCTCTTTTTATTTTTGGCGAGGAGGACGAGCTGACCGATGCCGATATGGGCCGGAAAATGCACAGCCGCGTAAATGGCTCGGAACTTTGCTTGATCAGGAACGCCGGCCATTATTCAAACCTCGAACAGCCGGAACAATTCGATCAGGCAATTATTTCGTTTATAAGCAGGCAATGAACACGATCGATCTATTCAGGCTCGACGGGCGGATAGCCCTTGTGACGGGCGGAGCGGGAATTTACGGCGTCCATATTAGCCGTGCACTTGCCGAGGCCGGAGCACATGTTGTGATCGCTTCGCGCAACTTGGACCAATGTCAAAAAACGGCGGGCGAACTTAGTGCCGAGGGCCTGAAGGTCTCGGCTGCCGTGCTGGACCTTGGTTCGAGCGGATCGATACAGGCATTATGCGACGAGATAGTTTCAGAATTCGGAAAGCTGGACATTCTCTTTAATAACGCGGTCGCTCGGGCCGGTGGCGATCCTTCGACAGTTACCGAAGAGGACTGGGTGAGTGCGATGAAGGTCAATTCGACCGGGTTTTTCATGTCGTGCAAGATCTTCGGCGAACAGATGATCAAACAGCGGTCGGGCGTGATCGTAAATATCTCGTCGATCTACGGCGTGGTCGGCCCGAATTTTAATATCTACGAAGGGACCGATATCACAAGTCCGGCAAACTATGCATTTGCCAAGGGCGGCATGATCAATTTTACGCGTTACGCCGCGAGCTATTACGGCCGGTTCGGGATCCGCGTTAACTGCATTAGCCCGGGCGGGTTTCAAACCGACCAGCCCGACATATTCATTGAAAACTACGCAAAGCAAAGCCTGCTTGGGCGAATGGCGACCGATGACGATATCAACGGTGCGGCGGTCTTTCTTGCCTCGGATGCTTCGGCGTATATCACAGGACATAATTTAATGGTCGATGGTGGTTGGACCGCTATTTAGGGAGTAACGAATTTATGGGATTAAACGGAATTATTCCGCCGATCGGAACGCCGGTATTGGAAGACGAACGGGTCGATGAAAAAGGACTTCGGAACCTGGTCCGGTATCTGATCGACGGCGGTGTGAACGGCATTTTTGCGAACGGGACGATGGGCTGCTTTGCACTGCTCACGGATGCCGAGCAGGTACGGCTGATCGATATCGTCGTCGATGAGGTGAAGGGCCGCGTACCGGTCATCGCCGGCGTTTCAGACAGTGGGACAAAACGCGTTATCTCGAAAATAAAGGAGATCGAAAAATTAAAGGTCGATTATGTGACCGCGGTCCCGCCCTACTACTACAAACTGACGCAGGAGCAGGGAAAGAGCTTTTTTCGCGACATCGCTAACGCCTCGGGCGTACCCGTGTTCATTTACAATAATCCCTATCTTACAAAACTGGATCTTGACGTCGCGTCCCTTGTCGAACTCGCCAAAGAGCCGAACATTGTCGGATTAAAGGAAACAAGCCAGGATTGCAACCGCTGGACAAACCTCTTCGATGCCTTTGCGGGAAAAGAGAATTTCGATCTGTTCTTTGGTACCGAGCTTCTGATACCGCAGTGCCTGATGATGGGCGGCGACGGCGTGATAGGCGGCGCACACAACATCGCGCCAAGGATCGCCGCCGATCTTTACGAAGCGTTCGCTGCAAAGGACTACGACACCGCTTTTGCCAAGAGCCGCGACTTAAAGAAGGTCTGCGACGTTTTCCAGTATGGCGACATTTGGGGCGGGTTTGAAGCGGCATTACAGCTTTTGGGCATCTGCGACAAAACGACGATCGCGCCTTATGCAGCGTGCGACGAAGACGGCCGTGAAAAAGTACGGCAGATCTTATTAGATCTAGGACTTCCGATAACTGATGGAATAGCCAGAGGGCAGGCGGAATGACCGAACGGAGACCGAGTATCTTCCGCCGCGGCCTCTGGGCCTTGCTGGTCATCGGCGCAATACTTCCGTGCGTTGCAGAATCGCAAGTTCCTGAACGGTATCAAGCGGCTGTCCGTGAGAGCAGGGAGATAATTGCCAAAACGATGGCCGCACAGTCGATCCCCGGATTGTCGGTCGCGGTTTCGGTTGACGGCAAGATCATCTGGTCGGAAGGATTCGGATCTGCCGATCTTGAGAATAATTTGAAAGTGACGCCGGCCACGCGGTTTCGTATCGCCAGCGTTTCCAAGCCGATCACCGCGGCGGCGATGGCCCGGCTTTACGAACAAGGGAAACTTGACCCGGACGCGCCGGTGCAAAAATACGTACCGGAGTTTCCATCGAAAGGCGTTGTGATATCCGCACGGCAGCTTGTCGGACATTTATCGGGCATCAGGCATCTTCGCCGTGATCCCGATCCGGAAAAGGACGAGTTCTTTGATCGAAAGACCTACTGCAAAAATGTGACCGAGGGTGTAAACCGGTTTCAGGCAGATCCGCTGGAATTCGCGCCCGGCACAAAGTTCGGATATTCGTCGAAAGGGTTTGTCCTGCTTAGTGCAATGCTTGAAAGAACGAGCGGCCAAGAGTTTCTCGATCTTTTGCAGAAAGAAGTCTTCGGCCCGCTGGGAATGGCGAATACCGGAGCCGACGATAATCGGCGGATCGTTCCGAACCGAAGCCGTTTCTATTCGCTGGATGCGAACAAGAATGTAATAAATGCACCATACATTGATCAAAGCTGCGATTGGGCGGGCGGCGGCCTGTTGTCAACCGCCGACGATCTGGCAAGGTTTGGCTCGGCGCATCTTCAAAGCGGCTTTCTGAAGAAAGAAACGTTGGAAAAGATGTTCACATCCCAAAAAACGTCAGACGGCAAAGAGACTGGGACCGGCTGGGGCTGGCGGATAAACCGCGACAAGGAAGGCCGCACCTATTATTTCCATCCCGGTGAGAATGTCGGCGGACGATCGTATTTGTGGGCCTATCCAAAGGAAAAGGTGGTCGTGGCGATGCTGCATAATCTGACGGGAGCGCACCTGGGAACGATCGTTGAGATATCACGGGCGTTCGCCGCGGTCGATCGAAGTTCAGGTCAATGAGGTTAACGGAAAATATCTATCTCGTTGGCAGTTTACAGCTTGGAATTTCCGGGCGGTGGGACAGTCACGTCTATTTGGTGAAAGGCCCCGACGGGTTGGTACTGATCGACGCCGGCGGAGGGACCGACGGAGAAATGATCTTCGAGAATATCCGCAGCGAAGGCTTTGATCCGGACGATATCAAGGCATTGCTCCTGACGCATGTTCACTTCGATCATTCGTGCGGTGCGGCAGAGATACGTGAACGCACGGGATGCAGGGTCTATCTCTCGGCAAACAGCCGGGACCTTCTTGAGCGGGGGACCGCCGAGGAAGCCGGTTTGGATAAGGCGATCGAGAAAGGCATTTATCCGGAATGGTTTCAGTTTAAGAACTGTGTTGTCGATCAGGCGGTTGAGGATGGCGATCAGATAAGCGTTGCGGGGCTCGAATTCAGTGCGATAAGCGTTGACGGACACAGCCCGGATTCGATCTGCTATCTGGCCGAGATAAACGGTTCACGCGATCTTTTTTGCGGCGATGTGCTTTTTTACGGCGGCGTGATCGGGCTGATAAATGCTCCGGGCTCGACCATGGAAGGTTATCGTAAAGACCTCGGCAAACTTGCCGGATCGAAGATCGACGGGCTCTATCCCGGACATTTTCTTTTTACCGTCAGCGGCGGCCAGAGGCATATCGACGCCGCAATAGAACAGATAAACAAAGGTTCGATCCCGCAGACCGTGGGTCAGATCGGTTCGATCTTTTAGAGATCACGGCTTTGAGAATGGCAACTAATATTGAGATCGATCAGTTCCGGTTCGCCGACTTTTCCGGGGCCGGCAAGCACTCCATCTTTCTGGAGATATCGCCGGCCGGAAGCGGTGAGCAGATAGGCATTCCGCTGCTTGTGGCAAACGGGCTGAAACCGGGGAAAACGCTTGTGGCGTTTGCCGCGGTCCACGGCGACGAGCTTGAAGGCGTCCAGGCAATACAGGACGTTTTTCGTCAATTGGAAACGGACGCGATGAGCGGAAGATTTATCGCCGTTCCGGTAGCAAACCTTCCCGCATTTCGCGCCGTTCAGAGAACAAGCCCGATAGATTCGCTCAATCTCGCCAGGACGTTTCCGGGGCGAAAGGACGGCAGCGTTACCGAGAGGCTCGCTTACTATTTAGGTGAACTTATCATTCCTCAAGCTGATCTTTTCATCGACCTGCATTCGGCGGCGGCCTCGCTTATGCCGACAATGGCGGGATATGACGCGAGCGGGACCGAAGCGTCAAAAGCATCGAAGGATGCCGCGTTTCGAACTGGAATGCCCGTTGTTTGGGGACACGCTGACGTTGGGCCTGGCCGCACATTGTACGCGGCGATCGAGCGGGGAATTCCGTGGCTCTATGTCGAATCGCCAAGCGGCCGGCGCGTATCGAATGTCGAGCTTCCAAACTATGTCGATGCGCTGCTCAATCTGCTTGGGCATCTGAAGGTAATAGACCGCGATGCTCCGGTCCGCGTTCCGAAACTTCATCTCTTCGGATCGGGCGATATAGACCGCACACAGTCCGTGAATGTCGGCGGCTTTTTTGTGCAGCGGGTGAATTTGCTTGACCGGGTCGAAAAGGGCCGGCTGGTCGGTGAGGTCCGCGATCTGTTTGGTGAAGTGCTCGAAGAGGTGAGGACATTGAGTTCCGGCATTGTTGCCGTCCTTCGGTCCGATCCTTTGGTAAATCCCGGCGATCCGGTTTGCCTGGTCGCCGAATTCCTGTCCGACTAGTTGACTGTAAGAATTCTATCGCAGGTACCTTTGTGATCTTTGTGTCTTCAGCTTGGTGAACTTTGTGTTAAGGATCCGTTCACAAAAAAAGCCGCGGAGCATGGACACAAAAAGACGAGATAGACATGAAGCTGCTTGCAGGTAGAACTGTTTCAGGCCGCTAGAACTCACGTTCCTAAAACTAATTATGCAGCTTAACGCGCTTGATATTGCGGTTGTCGTTGGGTATATGGCAGCGATGTCTCTTATCGGGCTATATTTCTCGCGAAAACTCGATTCCAGAACGGACTTTTTTCTCGGCGGCCGCGGGATGCACTGGATCCTTGTCGGCGGAAGCCTGTCGCTGTTCTCGACCATCAGCTTTTTGGCCGTGCCCGGCGAGATGATCCGATACGGACTTGGCTTTTTTGTGGCTTATTTGATCGTTCCGTTTATCGTTCCCGTGATCAACAGGATCGTGCTGCCGATCATAATGAGCCTCCCTATCAGCAGCGCATACGACTATCTGGACAAGCGTTTCGATATCAGTGTAACGAGAGTTTCCGAATATACCTTTGTACTTAAGACCCTGCTGTGGATGGGGGCAATAATCTATACCGCAAGCCTTGCGGTAGCACAAGTTACCGGCTGGAACATATTCTTCATAATTGCCGTCATCGGGATCATTACTACTTTTTATACCTCCGCTGGCGGCCTTCAGTCGGTGATCTGGACCGACTTTATCCAGACGATGCTGTTTACGGGCTGCGCACTTGTGATACCGATGTACGTAATGTATGCGACCGGCGTTGGGCCGTTCGGCTGGTGGGATTCTTTTTCGCAGGCCGGCCGAACCGAGATAACAACTTTTAGTCTTGACCCGACCGTCCGGATGACGACCGTGGGCAACATGGCGTCGGTCTTCTTCTATTTTGTTTGCGTAAGTTCATCTGACCAGATGATCGTTCAGCGATATCTGAGCACGCCATCGCTGCAGGCGGCCCGCCGCAGTGTTTGGGTTTACATTGTCTCGAATCTGGCCTCGGTTGTATTTCTTGCGATCTGCGGACTCTCTTTGTTTGCCTTTTACAGGTATAGGTCATCGCTGCCCATCGATGAGTTTCAACAGCAGATCGCGGCAACAGCGGACAGAACAATGATCCAATTCGTCGTCGCAGAACTGCCGCACGGTATCGCCGGGCTGATAGTTGCGGGACTGCTCGCCGCCGCAATGTCGGGGCTTAGCTCGGGAATGAATGCGATATCCAGCGTATTGATCACCAAGATCCAGCCAAAGAAAACCTGGATCGGCTTTTTCCAAAAACCGCTGGTCGTCGAACGGCTTATCGGCATCGTGATGGGTGGCGCTGGTGTTCTGCTCGCTATCGGATTCACTCTCGGAATGGAGCGTTCGACATGGAATCTGGTGGAGCTTAGCGGCCGCGTCGTAAATCTGTTCGTCGGGCCGCTCGCGATTCTTTTTTTTGGAGGAATGCTGTTAAGACGATCGAACGCTATCTCTGTACTTATCGGATTTGCGGCATCAGTTCTGACAAGCCTTTATATCGGATTTAGCCAACAGATCTTTGGCGTCAAGCAGCAGCTTTCCTTCATCTGGATAATCCCGGTCTCGTTCATTGTCGGTTTTGGCGTAACGGCAATTGTCAGCCTCTTTCTGGGACGCGGGGCCGACGCACCGGTTTTGGGCCGGGATGAAGATATGGGAGGTCGTTTATGAAAAGTGTCGGCCTCCTGATCTTACTTTTGTGTAATTTCGGAATTTGCTTGGGTCAGACGACGGGCGAACAAATGAGTATCGAATGGAAACGCGGCGAAGAGATTCCGCTGCCGAGAGGCGGCTATTTTGCGGCCTGGCAGAATGGCGGCCTGTGGCTTGCGGGCGGGAGTTATTGGAAAGACGGAAAAAAACTCTGGACCAATGAGGCCAGTTTTTATGATCCAAAATTGAATAAATGGTCGGCCGGTAAACCGCTGCCCAAAGCCTTCGGATACGGCGTGACCGCCATGATAGGCAAGGACATTTTTCTGCTCGGCGGCGTTGACGGCAACGGACTGGCGAACACGGATGTCTATCGGCTGCGAAAAGGAAGCTGGGACAAGATAGGTGAGTCGCCCGCGGCATTTATTTTCCCGGCATACGCAGCCGTCGGGGGAAAGATCTATGTTTTTGGAGGGTCTTCTAACCCGGCCGATGTGACGACCGCAGCAAAGGATGTTTGGATATACGACACGGGAGCGAACAAATGGAGCAGCGGGCCGGACATTCCCGGCGGGCCGCGGCAGATCTTTTCCGCGGCCGCTCTCGGCACTGACATATACGTGTTCGGAGGAATAACACAGAAGGCGGGCGAAACGCCCCGCAATCTGGATGATGCATATCGATTCAGCACGAAGACAAATACCTGGACCGGCATTAAGAAGATGCCCATCGCGATGCGTGCGTTTTGGGCCGGAGCGGACGGCAAGTTTGTATATCTTCTCGGCGGTTACTCAGATGCGGGGCTCGATACGGTCTATCGATACTCGCCGAAGACGGATAAGTATGAATTGATCTCGAAACTTCCACAGCCGCTAATGGACACGAAATTCATCTTTGCCAACGGCAAATTTTACGGGGCATCAGGCGAAGACAAACTCGCCTCGCGTTTCAAGGGAATTGTGATCGGCCATGTGAGGCACGAACAGAAATGATGAAAACCAAAGCTGCAGTATTAACAGAAATGGGAAGGCCTTTCCCTTATGCGGAAAGTAAGCCGCTGCGTATAGAGGAAATTACGCTTGCCGGGCCGGGCGAAAGCGAGGTCCTGGTCGAACTTGCGGCCGCCGGGCTTTGTCACTCCGACCTTTCGGTAATTGACGGCTCAAGGCCGCGGGTGATGCCGATGGTCCTCGGCCACGAGGCGAGCGGTGTCGTTCGTGAAGTAGGCCCGGCGGTCAAGGACCTTGTTCCCGGCGATCATGTGATCTTCAGCTTTGTGCCGGTATGCGGAACCTGCTCTTACTGCCTTCAGGGGCGGGCCGCGTTATGCGAGCCCGGAGCAAAAGCGAACGTCGCCGGAACACTGCTTTCGGGGGCCAGGCATTTTTCAGATCCGGGATCAGCGATCAATCACCATTTGGGCGTTTCTGCATTTTCGGAACTTACCGTCGTCGCTCGAGAATCACTTGTAAAGATCGACAAGTCTTTGCCATTGGACATCGCGGCCCTGTTCGGGTGCGCGGTGCTGACCGGAGTTGGCGCAGTCTTGAATACTGCGAAGGTCGAAGCCGAAGAGTCGGTGGCCGTTTTCGGTCTCGGCGGCGTGGGCCTCAGTATGGTGATGGGCGCAAGCTATGCAAATGCATTTCCGATCATCGCGGTTGACCGGCTCGACGACAAGCTGGAACTCGCCCGGCAAGTCGGGGCCACGCACACCGTAAATGCATCGGAGGTTGATGCGGTCGAGGCCGTCAAACAGATCACATCTGGTGGTGCCGACCATGTATTCGAGGGTGTCGGCAGCGAACAGGTACTGATCCAGTCGTATCAGGCAACCAGACGCGGCGGCACGACGATCACAGCGGGCCTGCCGCATCCGGAAAAGATGTTCACTATTCCGGCCTTCAGCCTTGTTGCGGAAGAGCGGACGGTTAAAGGTTCATATATGGGTTCTTGCCTGCCAAGCCGCGACATACCAACGTACATAGAAATGCATCTGAAAGGAATGCTGCCGATCGAGAGGCTTCGGACCCATACTATAAGATTAGATGAGATCAATGTTGGGTTTGACCGTTTGGCCGAGGGAAAGGCGGTTCGTCAGGTCATCGAATTTTAGAACAATTGCCGGACCATTTTCT
>Ga0138256_10002372_pt1 | contig 20169 bp, 19 predicted proteins | sample KNB2016incub_MG_FD_105486 | JGI IMG/M metagenome (GOLD analysis project Ga0138256, IMG submission 105486) | Active sludge microbial communities from wastewater in Klosterneuburg, Austria - KNB2014incub_MG | ecosystem: Engineered > WWTP > Activated sludge > Unclassified | place: Austria... | reverse complement strand
CGTTGCATCGTGTGGCCCTCACTCCCAGCCGCCCGAGGCACCGCCGCCGCCGAAGCCACCACCCCCACCCCCGCCAAAGACGACACCCCCGCCGCCGCCGCCGAAGCCACCGCCGCCGAAGCCACCACCGCCCCAGCCGCCCCCTCGCCAACCGCCGCGGTGCGGACTGCTCGACCAGCGACCGCCGCCGAGCGAACTCATCAGTAGCGAAAAGAACATCGCCAGCAATCCTGCTCCAACGGAAAAGACGAGTAACGAGCTGACGAGCCAGACAAGCACGCCTGTGGCACCGCCAGCGAATACCGATCCCAGCGCGCGGCCGAAGATTGATCGCAGGACCATTGAACCGATCATCACGGCGACGAACAGGAAAGGGAACAGGTTGAAAACCGAGTTGGAACCTTCCCAGGACGGATCCGGCGCCGGCAGTGGCTCGCCATCGACCACGCGGATCATGCGATCGACGCCCGCCTGGATGCCGCCGAAGTAATCGTTCTGCTTGAAAAGCGGCGCGATGGTCTCATCGATGATGCGCTTGCTCGTTGCATCGGGCAGCACGCCCTCCAGACCGTAGCCCACTTCGATGCGCATGCGACGATCGTCTTTCGCGACGATCAGAATGGCGCCATCATCGATCTTGGAGCGGCCAGGCTTCCACGCTTCCGCCAATCGAATACCGAATTGCGCGATGTCCTCCGGCTCGGTGCTTGGCAACATCAGCACCGCAATCTGCGCGCCCTTGCGTGCCTCGAACTCGGCGAGCCGCGACTCGAGGCTGCGCTGCTGATCGGCGGTCAGCGTGCCGGTGAGATCGATGACACGTGCATCGTAGGCCGGTAGCGCGACCAGGCCCTGCGCCGCGACCCACGACGCGAGGAGCAGCGCGACAAGCACGCTAGCGGCCGCGACTGACGTCCGGCGCACAGCCCCAGGGACCCGCATGAGCGATGGTCCGGTCGTTAGCCGGTCGGCGCGGGTGCGGGCGGCGGCGTGGGTGCTGGGGCCGAAGGCGCTCCAAAGTCGACCGTCGGCGGTACGGCGATCGCCGATTCGTTCTCAACCGTGAAATTGGGCTTGACGCCGAATTTGAACAGCATTGCGGTCAGATTGGAGGGGAACGATCGCACCGTAGTGTTGTAGGCCTGCACGGCTGCAATATAACGATTGCGCGCCACCGTGATGCGATTTTCCGTGCCCTCGAGCTGCGCCTGCAAGTCACGGAAGTTGGCATCGGACTTGAGTTCCGGGTAGCGCTCCACGACCACTAACAAGCTCTTCAATGCACTGCCAAGCTGTCCTTGCGCCTCCTGGAACTTCTGGAATGCGGCCGGATCGTTCAGCGTCTCCGGCGACACCTGCATTGAGGTCGCCTTGGCGCGCGCCTCGGTCACGCCGATGAGCACGTTCTGTTCCTGCGCGGCAAAGCCTTTGACCGTGGCGACCAGATTGGGAATCAGATCGGCGCGCCGCTGATACTGGTTGACGACTTCCGACCATGCGGCTTTCACACCCTCATCCTCCTGCTGCAACGTGTTGTACCCGCAACCCGTCAGACCAAGAGTGACAGCGATCAAGGTTACCGCTGCAACAAATCTACGCATCGTTCTCTCCTTGGTACCTGCGCACCGAACTCACCAGATTTTGACACGCTCTTCGGGCGCGCGATATAGCTTGTCGCCTGGCTTGAGTTCGAAGGCCTGCTGAAAGGCGTCCAGATTGCTGGCCGTGCCGTTGGCTCGGTACTCACTCGGGCTGTGCGGATCGGTCAGCACCCGCTTGAGCAGTTCCGCGTCCCGGTAATTGCGACGCCAGATCTGCGCCCAACCCAGAAAGAACCGCTGCGGGCCGCTGAAGCCATCGATCATCGGCGCCGGCGCTCCATGCAATGAAAGTTGATAGGCCTTGAAGGCAACGGCCAATCCGGAGAGATCGCCGATGTTCTCACCCAGGGTCAGCTCGCCGTTGAGCTTCTGCCCGTCGAGCACGGTGAAGTTGTTGAACTCCGCAACGAGCGCACCTGCGCGCTTCTTGAAGCGCGCAGCATCATCGAAACTCCACCAGTCACGCAGATTGCCGTCCCCGTCGTATTGACGGCCCTGATCGTCGAACGCGTGACTGATCTCGTGGCCGATGACCGCGCCGATACCCCCATAGTTCACGGCATCGTCCACGTTCGAGTCGAAGAACGGCGGCCGCAGAATCGCCGCCGGAAAAACGATCTCATTGTGGCTCGGGGAATAGTAGGCATTGACGGTTTGCGGCGTCATGAACCATTCGGTGCGATCCACCGGCCGCCCGATGCGTACCAGCTGTCGATTGATCTCGAACTCGGCCGATCGACGCATGTTGCCGATCAAGTCACTGCGCGTAACGACCAACGCGGAGTAGTCACGCCAAACATCGGGATAGCCGATCTTGACGCCAATTTTCGCGAGCTTCTGCCTGGCTTCTGCGCGCGTCTGCGGTCCCATCCAGTCGAGCTGATCGATTGATTGATCGAAGGCCGCCAGCAAATTTCCCACCAGCGCTTTGACGCGCGTCTTGTCGTCAGCGCTGAACTCGCGCTCGACGTACTGCTGCCCTAGCAACTCGCCCATGACGCTGTTCATGGCCTGCACTGCGCGCTGCCAGCGCGGTTGTTGCCCGGTCACACCCTGCAAGCTGCGCTTGTGGAAGCCGAAATGCAGCTCGTCGAACCGCTTGGCAAGGTACGGCGCGTACGCATCCAGCAGCCGAAACTTGAAATAGACGCGCCAGTCCGCAACCGGCACGCTCCGTACCAGTTTGCCGATGCCCGCAACGAAACTCGGTTGCTTGACGTCGATCGAGCCCGGCGTCGCGCCCAACCCCTCGAGCATCGCCGACCAATCGAACTGTGGTGCGAGCTTGCGCAGCTCCGCGAGCGTCATCTTGTTATAGGTCTTCAGCGGATCGCGGTTCTGGACCTTGGTCCAGTGGTACTCAGCAATGCGCGTCTCGAGTGCCGTGATGCGCCGCGCCATGGAAGCCGCATCTGCTTCACCGGCGGCCGCCAGCAGCTGCTCGACATACTGGGAGAATGCGCTGCGAAACGCTCTGTACTTGTCGTCTGGATCGAGGTAGTAGTCACGATCGGGCATCGTGAGACCGTTCTGATAGAGCGCGGCCAGATAGCGCGACGAATCCCGCGCGTCGGGCGAGACAAAGAACGCGATCGGGTGCGCGACTCCGATTCGCTGCGATGCGCCGATGTAGCGCACCACATCGCGCGCCGTGTTGATCGAAGCAATGCGCGAGAATTGGGCCGCCAGTGGCTGCAACCCGACCGCTTCGAGCCGCTCGGTATCCATATAGGAACTGTAGAAACTGCCAATTTTCTGTTCCGCCGAGCCCGCGGGCCAGTCGGCCCGCTGCGCCAGATCGACGATGAGATCGCGTATCACGGTCTCGGCATCGTCCGCCAGACGCGCAAAGGTGCCGTAGCTAGATTTATCGGCGGGGATGGGAGTATTGCGCAACCAGGATCCGCCGCCGAAACGATAGAGGTCGTCCTGTGGCCGCACGCCGCGATCGAATCCAGTGAGATCGAGGCCCGACGGCAGGGTGGTAGCTGCCCGCACATCGGCAGGCGGCGGTGCAGGCACCGGCGGCGGCGCAACCGCACAGGCGCTCAGCAACGCTACGCCGGTCACGACAGCGAATCTCAACAGCATTGGCCCTTCTCCAAAAACGTCGGCCAGAGTTCCGGCTCGGATGACCCCAGTATAAAAAAAGCCCCAAGCTCTGTGAGAGCTTAGGGCCTGGAAGGCGGACTTTCGATGAAGGGAAAGAAGTCCGCTAGGGGATTCAGTGCACGCGAGCGAGTTGCAGGATCCTGATATCCTCTGCATCCAGCTCGAAGTTGCGTGCCAGCAGGCGGCGCAGCTCGGATGAGCCGCGTATCTGTGCTAGCGGGTGAGTCAGCTCGACCACGCCGCTCCACTCGTGCGCATGTCGAGCCTCGTTCGACTCGGTCACGAAGTGCGTGTAGTAGCGTGCGCTCATGGCCAAAATGCTACGGGTGTAAACAAACTGCGGCTGTGAGGAGCCGCACACAACGCGACCACGCCGGCCGAAGTGCCATGAGACCTGTCTCACGAAAACAGATGTATCCAGGCAAATGACGCGCTATAGATCTCCCACGGCCGCGGGCTCGCAGTTCATCACACCTGCCGGTGCGGCCCGACTGCAGGCCGAACTCGATGCGTTATGGCGAATCGAGCGCCCCGCCGTGACGCAGGCGGTGAGCGAGGCGGCCGCACAAGGCGACCGGTCGGAGAACGCCGAATACACCTACGGCAAACGACGCTTGCGCGAGATTGATCGGCGCGTGCGCTTCCTGCGCAAGCGGCTAGACGGCATGGTGATCGTCGACCAGGCTCCCGCAGATCGACAGCGCGTCTTCTTCGGCGCGTGGGTAACGCTCGCAGACGAGACCGGCGCGACCATTCGCCATCGAATCGTGGGGCCCGATGAGTTCGACATGGTGGCCGACTACATCAGCCTCGACTCACCGCTCGCACGCGCCCTGCTGGGTAAGCGGCTCGACGAGGAGGTCCGCGTGGCCTTACCGGTCGGCGAACGACGCCTTGCGATCGTGGCTATCGACTACCAACCGCCCCCGATCAGCGGCAGCTAGCGCCGGCGTGCGATCAGCCGACCACGCGCACGTTCTTGAACTGCCAGGGGTCTGATCTGTCGAGGTCTTCCGGGAACAGGCGTTCACGATCGTGCAACGGTGTCCAGTCGGTGTATTGGCCAACCAGCGGGCCGAGATACGGCTTGCAGATCTCAAGATTACGCTTGAAGTCGAGATCCTCCGGTTCAAGCAAGCCTCGATTCGGGCTCTCCATGGCCGATACCATGCCAGAGAGACAGGCGACGGTGACTTGCAGGCTGGTCGCATTATTGAACGGTGCGAGTTTGCGTGCCTCACCGATCGAAAGTTGTGAGCCGAACCAGTACGCGTTGCGCTCGTGGCCGGCTAACAATACACCCAGCTCGTCGATGCCATCGAGGATCTCGTCCATCAGAATGCGCTGCTTGCTCTGCAAATGATAGTTCTTGCCGACAAATTCGTGCATCGACACCACCGCCGAATCACAGGGGTGATAGGAGTAGTGGCAAGTCGGGCGATACACCACCTCGCCGTTCTTCTTTACCGTGTAGAAGTCCGCGGTTGAGATGGCCTCGGAGTGTGTAATCAGAAAGCCGTGGATGTACTCGGCCTTCGGCGTCCAGGTTCGCACCTTGGTGGCCGCGCCCGGTTGCATCAGAAAAATCGCCGCCCCTGTGCCGAAGTCGTGGCGTCGGCCATCCTGCGGGAAATTGCGCTCATGCGTGCCCCAGCCGAGTTCGGCCGGCTGCATGCCCTCACTGACAAAACCATCTACCGACCACGTGTTGACGAACTCATCAACGCGCTTGGGCTTGACGCTATTCTGCGTGTCACGCTCGGCGATGTGGATGGTCTTGACGCCGAGCTGTTGCGCCAACGCGCCCCAATCTGCCTGGTTGACCGGCGTTTTGCTCTGCACGCCGAGATCGCCTGCCAGATTGACGAGCGCCTGCTTGATCAGGTGCGACACGAGACCGGGATTTGCACCATGGGTGATAACAGTCGTCGGTGTCTTGTCGTTGGCCTCTTGGCGCAGCGCCAGCGCGCCCTCACGCAGGGCGTAATTCGTTCGGCGAGAATGCGGGATGCTCGGATCCGTGTAGCCGCCGGGCCATGGCTCGATGCAAGTATCGAGATACATTGCGCCACGCTTCCAGCAATACCGGATGAGCGCAACGCTCGATACGTCGACCGAGACGTTCAAGAGAAAATCGCCCCGGCCCAGGAACGGTTCGAGCACACGCTCGAAATTCTCACTCACCAGCGTCGCTTTCACGTACTTGACGCCGAGAGAATCCGCCGCTGCGCGGCCGCGGTCATCAGCTGCAACAATCGTGATGCGCTCTTTGGCGATGCCGATGTGCCGCAGAATGAGCGGCAAAACTCCTTGTCCGATGCTGCCGCATCCCACCATGAGAATACGACCAGGAAACTCAATGTGTATCTTGTGAGCCATACTTGGCGCTCCGCTTGCAAGTGCAAAACTGCAAGGTTAACAACCCCTCGTGCCGAGCGCCACCTCGCAAGGCAGAAGTTGCTAGCTAGCGCGCCAGTGCGGCGGATAGGTGCGTTCGAAGCCTGGCAAGGACCGCATCCGTTCCATCCAGCGCCCCAGTGCCGGATAGTTGGTGTCGAGTGGCAAGAAGCGCGCTGACAACTCGCGCGCCGTCGGTTGCGCGAGCGCGCGCAGCAGCAATTGTATGCTTGGATAGATCATCAGATCCGCTGCCGATACAGCCTCGCCGACGATCCAGTCACCTTTGGTCGACAGCCGGGCCTCGATCGTACGCGCTTCGCTCGCAACGACATGCATGGCATCGGTAATTTCTTCTCGCAGCGGTGCGCCACGCGCCGTGAACACCGATTCGACAATGCTCATCAGGTGCTCTTCCGCGTACGCCTGGTACTCCTCAATGACCCGCACGATCACACCCGCTTCCTCGGCGGACCGACCAAACAGCGGCGGCTCGGGATACTTGAGGTCGAGGTAATACAGGATCGCGAGCGACTCGAACACAACGTAGTCATCGTGCTTGACGACGGGCAAGCGACCGCGAGGCGTCATCGCCAGCATCTGCGGCGACTTGTGTTCCTGTTTGGAGAGTTGCAGTTGATGGCTCACGTAGGGCACGCCCTTGAATTCGAGCGCGAGTAGTACGCGCCAGGAATAGGGACTGCCGCTGGCCCAGTAGACGTGAATTGCCATCGCAGGCGGATTGTAACGACAAGCAGGGTAGAATCGTTACTGATGAAGGCCTATCACACACTCATATCCGCCGCCGAGCTCGCCGAACTGATCGGTCAGCCGCATGTCGCCATTGTCGATTGCCGCTTCGATCTGGCGCGCCCCGACTGGGGCACCGAGCAGTACCATGCGGGTCATATTCCGGGCGCGCAATATCTGCATCTCGATCGTGACCTCTCCGACCCGGTCACGCCGGGCACGGGTCGTCACCCACTGCCCGACCCGGCTCGGCTGGCGCGGCATCTGGGCGCGCTTGGCGTGGGTAACGACTCGCAAGTGATCGCGTACGACCAGGGCAACGGCATGTATGCAGCGCGGGCGTGGTGGCTGTTGCGCTGGTTGGGGCACACGCGGGTAGCCGTGCTGGAAGCCGGCTGGGCCGCGTGGCTCGCCGCTGGCGGGGCGGCCGAACAGTCAGTAGTCAGCCCGCAGGCCGAGGAGTTCGTCGCTCGCGTAGCCGCAGGTGCAGTGGCCACGACAGCAGATGTTGAAATAGCACGTAACAACTCACATGAACTGGTAGTCGACGCACGCGGCGCCGATCGATTCGCCGGTCAGAATGAGACCATCGACCGGGTGGCGGGTCACGTGCCAGGCGCGGTGAACCATCCGTTCGTGCGAAACCTGACAAGCGACGGATACTTCCTGTCGCGCGACCAACTTCGCGCCGCATGGCTAGGCACTCTCGGTGCACGCGCGCCGGCGCAAACGATCGCGATGTGTGGCTCTGGCGTATCGGCCTGCCACAATCTGCTGGCTCTCGAGCACGCTGGCCTGATCGGCGCTCGGCTGTACGCGGGCTCGTGGAGCGAGTGGATCACAGACCCGTTGCGCCCGACCGACCGACAGCTGTAAACGACGTACGACCTCCGCACCACGACTGCGCGCCGCCGCAGCCGCGACGATCGCCCCGGCGACGCGGCCGCGACGGCAGTCCCTGTGCTACTACCTAACAGGGTCGCCTGCACCACGCTTCCGGATCCTGACAGCGACTGAAGTTTGGCACCGTCTGCTCTCGAACCCGGCTCACGCCGCCGACCCCGCGCTCAAGGCCGCGCTGACGCGGCCCCACAACTGGCCGATGAAGTTTGCTATCGTTACGCCCTCAACTCTCACATGGCTGGCGTGCCTGCGCGCTGGCCATTTGCATTTAGGGCGCAAACTCGTGGCAAACAGAATCAAGGCCAACGCAAATGGCTGGTCGGTCGCGGACGCGATCGACCTGTACCAGGTCGACGCCTGGGGCAAGGGCTATTTCTCGGTCAATGACGCCGGTCACGTCGTCGTGCGACCGGACATGGATGCGACACGCGAGATCGATCTCTACGAAGTCGTGCAGGGACTCAAAGAGCGCGAGTTCACGGCGCCGCTCGTCGTGCGCTTCTCGGACATCCTTGCGCACCGCCTGAAACATCTGCGCGACGCGTTCGATCGTGCAATCGCTGAGAACGAGTATCAGAATCGCTACGCGGCGGTATTTCCGATCAAGGTGAACCAGCAGCGCCTGGTGGTCGAAGAAGTCTATCGTTACGGGGCGCCCCATGGCTTCGGGCTCGAGGTGGGTAGCAAGCCCGAATTGTTAGCGGTGATGGCGATGACCGCCGGGTCGACGGATCGCCTGATCATTTGCAACGGCTTCAAGGACGATAGTTACATCGAGGCGGTGATCATCGCGACCAAGCTCGGCCGTCCAATCATCCCGGTGGTCGAAAACTTCTCTGAGCTGCCGCTGATCCTGAAACATGCCGAAAAGTACGCTGTGCGACCGAAGATCGGCGTGCGCGTGAAGTTGGCGAGCGAAGGCTCGGGCAAGTGGCGCGATTCGGCCGGCGACAAATCGAAGTTTGGCCTGTTCACCACCGAGATCATCGAACTCGTGGCTATCCTGCGCGAACGCAACATGCTGGATTGCCTGCAGTTGGTGCACTGTCACCCGGGTAGTCAGCTGCAGGACATTCGACGAGTGAAGAATGCGATCACCGAGTTGGCGCATGTTTATGCGGAGCTCAAGCTGCTGGGCGCGGGCTTGCAGTACATCGACGTGGGCGGCGGACTGGGAGTGGACTACGACGGCAGTGGCACTAACTTCTCGTCCTCGATGAATTACACGCTCAACGAGTACGCCAGCGACGTCGTCTATCGTATTGCAAGCGTTTGCAACGAGCGCGGCATTGCGCATCCGATGATCGTCAGTGAATCCGGGCGTGCCGTCGCGGCGCACCACAGCGTACTGATCTTCAACACGCTCGGCTCGACGATGCTCGATCAATTCAAGGTGAGTGGTCGTGAAGACGAATCATTCCAGGACGGCGAACTGGCACAGCCCGTGCGCGACCTGCTCGATGCCTATCGCAGCGTCAGCGAGCGTCGCTTGGTCGAGTGCTATCACGACGCAATCGTCGCGCGTGATCAGGCGCTGCAAATGTTCAATCTGGGGCTATTGTCGCTCGAGATGCGCGGCCTCACCGAACGCCTTTATTGGGCAACCTGCGCCAAGATCCGCGATCTGACGCGCAAACTCGATCAGGTGCCGGAGGAACTCGAGGCGCTCGAGACCATTCTCTCGGATATCTATTTCTGCAATTTTTCGGTATTTCAGTCGCTGCCGGACAGTTGGGCGATCGACCAGCTGTTTCCGATCATGCCCATTCATCGCCTCGACGAAAAGCCGACGCGCAAGGGCGTGCTCGCCGACATCACCTGCGATTCGGACGGCAAGATCGATCGCTTTGTGAGTCCGCGCGAGACCAAACGCACACTCGAACTGCATCAGATCACGCGCGCCGACGAGTACTACCTGGCTGTGTTTCTGGTGGGCGCCTACCAGGAAACGCTGGGGGATCTGCACAATCTCTTTGGCGACACGCATGTGGTGCACGTACGGTTCCACGACGATGGTGATTGGTGGATCGAGGAGATCGTCGATGGCGACACGGCTAACAAGGTACTCGAATACATGGAATACGACGTGGCGGACCTGCTGCCCGCCGTGACCCGCGACTGTGAACGTGCAGTGCGCGAGAATCGCATGACGCTCGCCGAGGCGCAGAGCATCAAGCGGTTCTATGAAGGCGAGCTCAACGGCTACGCGTATCTTGAATAGTGGGTAGGTGGCGCGCGCATGGATTGGAAGACTTTCGCGATGATATTTGGGACGGTCTTCCTGGCCGAGCTCGGCGACAAGACCCAGCTTGCGACGATGCTGTTCGCCGCCAGGGGCACGATGTCGCCAATGGGCGTATTCGTGGCGGCCGCTTGCGCGCTGACCGTTGCCTCGGCGATCGGCGTGTTAGCTGGAGTCTGGGTCAGCAGATTCGTCGACACGCGCTATTTAACGCTGCTTGCCGGCGCCGGTTTCGTCGTCATTGGGGCGTGGACCCTTTGGTCTGCCCTCAAGCCCACGACGTAGCGATCTGTTAGAGACGCGTCTCGGTGTGTGCCAAATTGCGCGAAATCAGCCACTGCAGCGCGCCACTCCCCGGTGCCCGCACGACCAAGCCGCGCCGGCGCCCGAAGCCGGGGATCTGCAACTCTGTCGGTGCGGTCACACCGACTGCATTGACCTCGCGGCAGGCCCAATACGCGACGCCGACATCGTCGACCTCAAAAATCTGCGCCAGATAGCCGCGGTTGGGCGCATGCGCTCGTGCGGCAAGATCAACGCACTGCTCGAGATAGTTGAGCGGCTCGGATAGCGCGAGCTTGCCAAACATATGGTTGCCTTGCATGAACACGATGTGCGTACGCGCATCGGTTGGCAAACGCAGGAAGGCGTTCGATTCAGGAGCGTTCAACTCAACATCGATCAGCGGCTTCATGCCTAACACGCGCTCGTAGAACGCACGGCTGGCGGCGATCGATCGTACCACGTGGGAAGTCGTGACCACCGGCGTCAAGCCGCGCCGATTGCGCCCGTGCCGTTCGACGAATGCCCGCATCTGCCCGATGCGCGTTGTCGGATCGGTGCTGGCCAACTCCACGAGATTGATCGCAACACCATCGGGCCCATCGAATAGCACCTCGATCGGCTTGCCCACGGCACCGCTCATGTCGTGAATCGTTGGATCGGTCCAGAACTCGAATCCTGCGGCGCGAAACTCGGTCGTCGTAGCGCGTAGATTGGCCGAGTAGAAATTGAGGTTCGCCAGTCCGACACCGCGCGAATTCGACGTGGTATGAATGGGCTGGCCCGGCAGCACCGCGCCGCTCGCGCCGACGAACTGCAGCAGGAGAATCTGCCCCACCGGATCGACGCTCGAGGTCAGTAGGCAGCTGCGCGCCGCGAGCCCTGGCGGTCCGGCCGCGAGCACTGCCAACGCTGGATCGTCCCAGTGACGCACCGGACCGACGTCAAAACCGATCCGTTCTCCATAGAAATCCACTGCGCGGTCGAGATCCGCGCAGGCCAGCACCGCAGCGCCGAGCGGACTGCCCAGCGGCGCGATGATCTCCGCATCGACTGGCTCTGTCATGTGTGCTATTTGGCACCCTGCCGTGTCGTGTGGCAACCTGTCGTGCCATGAACGCCGTACTCCGTGAACCGCCCCAAGAACCCGCACTCAAAGTTGCGGAAAGCCGCGATTTCCGCAGCTATCACGCTTTTCTGCGCGCCGCCCGCAACTACATGGAAGGCCCGCTAGTCGCCGAGATGTACACCCGCTACGAAAGCGCGGCGGGGCCACCACCGGCCGCTCGTGATCTCGAGACCGCCGAAGATATGCTGGATGAGTTGCTGCCCTTTCAGGTGTACTCATGGGCGTTTCGGCACTTGCAGCGTTTCAAGTATCACCGACCGTCGTTTGGAATCTTCGCCACCGTGCAGGCGCAGCGCGATGCGCTGATCGCGCGTCTCGATGCATCCACCGCCAGTGCTCCGGCCGACGAGTTGCGTCTTGACCCCAATCTCGACTTGCCCGCCTATTTCAAATACGTGCCGTTCCACCAGCACACGGGTGGCGTCACGCACGATGAACTTGACGGCATCGCGTACGAAATCGGCCGTCGCACCACGGTGCCCTCGCACGGTGACCCGAACGGCATCTATCATTTGCTGTTCGACACACTGCCTAAGAAGTCATACGCGCGGGTCTTGGACTGGGGTGTCGGGCACGGGGCGGCGCTGATCACTTGGCAGCAGATGCATCCGGAATCCGAGTGTCACGGTGTCGATCTATCGGCTCCCTGCCTCAAGCTCGCGCATCAACGCGCGCGCGAGCATCGCATGCGGCTGCTCCTGTCGCAGCAAGATCTCGAGCACCTCGACTTTCCTGACAACCACTTCGATCTGATCTTCTTCAACTTCATGCTGCACGAGCTGCCGCCAGCCAACACTCCGGCGCTACTGCGCGAAGCACATCGCGTGTTGAAACCCGCTGGACTGTTCGCCGGCCACGAATTCCATGTTCGTCCGGGCGATGCATTCCAAAACGTGCTGCAGCGTTCGCACGCCTGGCTCAACAACGAGACCTACTCGGTGCCCTGGTACGACACGCCGATCGATGCAATTGCGCGTGACGTTGGCTTCAAGCGCGCCAGCATCACGCCGTTCGAGCGGCTCAATCGGTCGGTGCTGCGCCCCGGCAAGCAAGCGGTGAACGCCAATCACTGGAATCTGTACCAGTTCGAGAAATAGCACATGCCCAAGCTCACCAAACAACGCAAAGCGTTGCTCGAGGGCCCGGTTCTCGAGCGGGAACCCACCTTCCTCGACGCGCTCCCGAACGACAATCTCGTCGGCGCCATCGTCGCACTGACGAGCGAGGTCTACATCCTGCGTGAGCGCCTGCAGACTCTCGAAGCGGAACTGGAAGCACGCAAGGTGCTGCCCGCCGCGGCTGTCGAGCATCACGATTCCTCAGCGGCCGAGCGCGACGCACGCAGTGCGGATCTGGCGGGTTTCACCGAGCGGATTTTCTCTGAGCTCAGCCGCGACCGCACACCCGTATCGACGATCGACCCGCGTGTGATGAATTTGATGAAAACCCACCACGAACTCAACACCAAGAAATAGCGAGGGAGAACGGCATGCGATCGATCCAGTTCCGTGCATTGCTTACAACAATCGGTATGTGCCTCGCTGCGTGCGCGACGGCCGGCAAACTCGATCTCGCAACGCCTGAGGGGGCAACGCTCGCCACGCGCAAGATTCAATGTTCCTTGAAGGACAACGTGCCCGTCACTTACTACTGGCACGGCGGCGCCTACTCACGCGTGCCGGGCGAGCCCGATCGTCGCTTGTTCAACGTGGAGGGCATGAACATCCGCCAGTGCGTAACGGTGACCGACCCGGTACGCGGCACGGGTTGGAAGATGGTCTCCAAGGAACTGCTGATCTACCTGGATCCCAAGACCAACGCAGTATTGAAGACCTGGGCGAATCCCTGGACGGGCAAGACGGTGACGGTGATGCAAACGGCTAACGACCCGGTCAACCAGCCGGCGTCGTTTCCCAAGCGCCGCGACGGGTCGCCAGCTACCTGGGCTGGCACCAACAACCGCGGCATGTGGTGGATGACGGCCACGATCCCGCTCTTCTACGACAATCCGTTGCAGGGCAAGTACCAGAAATATGTCGGCGGTAGTTACCACGCAACCGAGATGTTCAACTTCATGGGCGACGTGGCGGACCTTGTGGATGATCGCAAGGACACGGCCGAGACCCGCGTCGGCTGGGTACGTCTATCGAGTTGGTTGCCCTGGATGGAGATGGGCGATCGGGCGGGCGAGTTGTATTTCCATACAGCTGGACGAAAGCTGGCCAAATTCGACGATATGTCCAAAGTGCTGCTCGATCTGATCGCCAGCGACTACCCCGCCTGGCGCCAGCCGCCGCCCAGCGATGACACCCGGCCTAACCAGACCAGCTGGACGGTGTTCCGGGATGCGATGGAGGCGCGCGCGGGCAAGGCGGAAGGCGGCGGCGAGCGCCGCGAGTGACGCTCGGCAGTCTGGTGGCCGGTTGTTTACAGGAAAGAATCGGCGGGAGTAGCATCCGGTCGGGGCTTTTTTTTGAGTGAGATGATCCGATGACGACTATCTACGTGGGCAATTTGCCCTTCAATGCCACCGACGAGGATGTGAAGGTCTTATTCGAACGTCACGGCGCGGTGGAATCCGTCAAGCTCGTCAGCGATCGCGAAACCGGCAGGCCGCGCGGTTTCGGGTTTGTCGAGATGGCCGCGGCCGAAGCACAAGCTGCGATCCAGGGATTGAATGGCTATCAGATGAATGGCCGGCCGCTGCGAGTCAACGAAGCGCAGGAGCGTGTGCCGCGCGGGCCGCGCCAGGGCGGCGGCGGCAACTATCGTCGCTGAGCCGGCACAGTACTGCCAACTCATCAGACCCCGCCGCGTGCGGGGTCTTTTTTTGGCGTAACTTTTTGACGCCCCAGGCACGCGGCGTGCCTGCGAGACAGCCGCCCCTGTGGTTGTAGGATCGCCGATGCCACGCTGGGCCGAACGAGGCGACTGCCACAAAAGCGGAGCTTATTGGGATCTCCCGTGACGCAGCTCACGCCTTGAACTCAAGCTCGCCGCCGCGCGGCCGATCTAACGGGTTCGAACGTAATTCAATTCGAGGAGTATCGATGTCGGTAGCGACGGCCGCGCGGCGCGCGCTGCCAACTGTGACAACGGTGGGTGGCGCGCTGACTATTGAGGAACTGCTGGAGGCAACCGACCTGCCCGATGCGGTCGTGCTCAATGCGCCCGATGAGTACGCTGAGCGCGACTGGCTGGTCGCGCTGCGGCGCGACCCGCGCTTCTCGCTCAAGCCGCTGTTCATCGACCGGCCCGTCGATCATGCCGGGCCGTCGCTGGCCGATGGCGATACGCACTCGACCGAAAACTTGTATCGTCAGGTGGCCGACATCGCCGAGCACTGCAGCACGCTGTCACGCGACGTCTTGGCCGACCCCGAATCCCGCCTGCTGGCATTTCTCTACACACGCCCGGGCAGACTGATCGCACCGCAGCCAGACTGGCGCTCAGAGCATCTCTATCGCTACCCGTTGCTGGATGCATTCGAGGGCAGCACTGCGAGCAGCAGCGCTGACTGGCTAACTACCTTGATACGCCGACGACTGCTCGAGCCAGTGGCGCTGATCGACCGGATCCGCGCATGCCCCGATTGCCAGGGGGGCCACTTCAGCTATATCGATCAGTGCACGAATTGCTCGAGCATCGATATCAGTGAAACGATTTTCCTGCATTGCTACTGCTGTGGGCACGTCGCGACCCAGGACTCGTACCTTTCCGGCGACGGCATGCGTTGCCCGAAGTGCCTGACACAGCTGCGCCACATCGGTGTGGACTACGATCGCGCACTCGAGACCTACCAGTGCACCAGCTGCACGACGCGCTTCGCGCAGCCGGATATTCGCGCGCGTTGTCTGCACTGTGCGAAGAGCCATGCAACGATCGATCTGCCTGAGCGACGCATCCATAGCTACCGACTCTCCACCAGCGGTGCGCTCGCTGCGCGCACCGGCAATGTCGGCGATCTGTTTTCGCTGATCGATGATCTGAACTACGCGCATCTCAGCTACTTTGAGCGCACGCTCGACTGGCAACTCGATCTGCACCGCCGCCACAAGGAACTGGAGTTTGGCGTTGTCTGCATTCGGCTCGCGAATCTGCGCGAGCTGATCGATGAGACGTCGCGGACTCGCGCGGCGCAGATCGTCGACGCCTTTGCCCTGCGACTGCGCGAGTTGATTCGCTCGACGGATCTGCTGACCCGCTCGGACGAGAAGCATTGCTGGCTGTTTCTGCCGCAAACACCGCCGTCGGGACTCGCGGTGCTACGCAGCCGGATCGAAGCGCTACCGGCACTGGTACGCGAAACCGGTGGTGCAACGCTTGAGATCGGTGTTCGCACCTTCGCCTCGAGCGAGATGGCCGACGGAAAGATGCCTGCCACCTTGCTCATGAGCGAACTACGCGGAGCGCTGCCGTGATCGGCACGGGGGAGTTGCAGGTTGCATGGCTGACACTGCAGCAGATGCTGCACGATGCCTGGCATGCCGAATGGCGCGAAGTCGCCACGCGCTTCTTCCCGTTCGTGATGCTGTTCGAGATGCCGGTGCAGGCTGCCGTGATGCTGGGTGCTTGCCGCTATTGGTGGCGCATGCGTAACAAGCGCGACGCGCCGCGGATTGCACCGCGGGTGACCTGCATCATTACTTGTTACTCCGAAGGCGATGACGTCAAGAAGACCATCGCATCGCTGACCGAGCAGCTCTATCCCGGACAGATCGACATGCTGGCCATCGTGGATGGCGCACACCGCAACAAGGCGACCGCGGATGCGGTGCGGTCGATGCACGCCGCGGTCAAGCGCCGGCCGATGCGTTCGCTGGAGTTGGTCGCCAAAACCCAACGGGGTGGCCGAGTCTCGAGCCTGAACCAGGGACTGGCGTTGGCGCGCGGCGACGTCGTTCTCGCGCTCGATGGCGACACGTCCTTCGACAACGACATGATCCGCAATGTCGTGCAACACTTTGCCGACCCGAATATCGTCGCAGTTTCCGGCAATCTGCGGGTACGCAATGCACGCAAGACGCTGGTAACGCGCCTGCAGGCGCTCGAGTACATGTTGTCGATCCACCTGAGTCGGACCGGCCTCGATCAGTTCAATGCGGTCAACAACGTGTCGGGTGCATTCGGCGTATTCCGTGCCGACTTCCTGCGCAAGATTGGTGGCTGGGACGCAGGCACGGCGGAAGATCTTGATCTAACAATACGCATCAAGAAATACTTTGGGCGCTACCCCAACCTGCGGATACGCTTTGAGCCGCGCGCTGTCGGCCATACGGACGCGCCCGAGACACTGTCGCAGTTCCTGAACCAGAGGTTGCGCTGGGATGGTGACCTCTCCTACCTCTATCTGCGCAAGTACCCCAACGCGCTCAGGCCCGGTCTGCTCGGCTGGACCAACTTCCTCGCGTTCCTCTGGACTGGGCTGTTCTTTCAGTTGGCGTTACCGTTCGTTGTACTGACCTATATGACGCTCGTATTCTGGCTCTATCCGGCGGGCCATGTAGTCGGCGTGCTGGCATTCGTCTATGCCTTCTACTGGCTGCTGACCGCCGCAATGTACGCGCAATACCTGCTGCAGCTCTCGGAGCGCAAGCGTTACGACCTGAGCTTCTGGTGGGTGACCTTCCTGTTCCCCGCATTCGCGTTCGTCACCCGAGTTTGGAACGCACTCGCCACGCTGTCCGAGATATTCACGCGATCGCATCTCGATTCAGCGATGGCACCGTGGTGGGTCCTCAAACGGACCAAGTTCTGACATGCAGGCACGCCGTTTGACACTGATGCTCTTGGTGCTCGCGCCGCAACTGACCAGTGCTGCGGGCTCCGATTCCCCGCGCACGCTGCCGGAGTTTGAGCAGACTCTGCGTGCATCGTCATGGTTCACTGATTCACGGCCGGACGCAGATCGTAAGGCGCCCAATTCGCTGCTCGCCGGCGCCAGCGCATTCGCTACCAGCGGACTCGCATCGGTCGATGAGGTAATCGATGTAGGTCGGCGCCGCTCCTATCAACAGATGTCGGTCGCCGGCGGCATACGCATTCCATTGCTCGGCAGCCGCTTCCGCCATTTCGATGGGTTGGTGGAGCGCGAACTCGCCGAGCTCGGCTATGCCGCCGAGCGCGAGCTACAGCAACGTGAGCTGCTGACCCGGCTGCGCAGGGCCTATCTTGAACTGTGGTCGGCGCGGGTACGGCGCGAGCTTGCGCTCGACTACCAACGCACGGCTCCCATGATGACGCCCGTACTGCAACGTCGGCAAGCCGCGGCGATGTTGCTGGAGTCTGATCGGCTGGAGTTCATGAGCAACTACGCGCGCGCCGCAAGCGAGAACTCGCAAGCCGAGGCTGACGAGCGCAGTGCGAGCGCGGAACTGGAGGGACTCACCGGCGCGAGTGTCGGCAGCATCGCGCGTCCCCGCGTCGAATTGCGCTGCAAAGAGCCGATGCGCATTGCGCAGGAGCTCGACACCTTGTTAGACGAGCAGCCCGAGCTGCAGGTGCTGCGCGCGCGATCCGAGTACTACGAGAATCGGTCCAGCGGGACAGCATTGCGTGCCGTTCAGTCGGATCTGCGCGTGGGAGTGAGCAGTTCCTACGAGCCGCAGGGCGGTGATCCCGGCAAGTCGGCCTTCGTGACGCTGTCGTTCGACTACGCGTTTGGCGCAGTGCAGACCGAGCGTAGCGCAGCTCGCTTGCAACTGAATCGAGCGGCCGATGCGTATCATCTGCGACGAGTACAAATCTCGAGCGAACTGCGGCGGCTGCTCGAAACCAGGCGTACGCTCGAGAGCAGCACGGTGCTCGCGGGTCTCGGCCTGGAAGCGAGCGCCGCACGACTGCGCGAGCGAGAATTGCGCGCTGCACGCCTGGCGGGCGACGTGATCGAGCAACTCCAGCAGGCTCGCTACGCCAACTATCGCGCCATGCTCGCCGAGCACCTGGCGACCCGCGCACAGATCGAGTGGCAGATTTCTCTGGCAAGTTACCTGCCGACCGATTGCGGCCAAGCGGAGCGGTCATGAAGATCGAGTTCGCGCGCGGCGCCCGCACTTCACCGGAGACGATCGGTGGACTCAAAGTACCTTATGCGCCGGCCAAGCGCGACGCTCCCCGTTGGCGCTGGTATCTGATCATCGCGGCGGTGACGAGTCCAGCGCTGTTGCTCGCCGTTGGCATGCTCGGTAGCCTGCTAACACGCAGCGCGCAGGGTTCAGTGATGCTGGATCAACTCGAGGTTCGGGCGCTCGCGGCCGGGCGGGTCGACAAGATCGCTGTGGAAGTGGGTGCCGACGTCGCAAGTGATGCCAGCCTCATCACGATACGCTCGCTGGCCGATACACGGTCGAGCCCATCGCCTGCGAGCGCAGGCACCAGGACGAATCCGAGCAGCGCAACGGCGGCAATCCTCGAGGAACTTGCGCTACGGACACGCATGCTCACGCTCGCGCATGAAAGGCGCGATGCGATTGCCGCTCTCGTGACCGACGGAGCGGCAACGGCCGCTGAACTGCGCGAAGCCGACTACGCGCTCGATCAGGCAGCTGCCGCCGAATTGCAGGTTCGTCGCAGTCTCACCGCGGCCCAGCCGACGCTTGCGCGCGCGGCCTCACCAGGTGATTCGATTGACGGTGGCGCGGTGCTCGAGCGCGCGCCCAGCGCCGGAAAGGTGCTGGATATATTCGTTACTCCCGGCGAGATAGTGCGCGCCGGCGACCCACTGCTACTCATCGGGATCAACGCGAGCCCCAAGGTTGTCGCGTATGTGCCGCCAGACTTTGCCACGCAGATCAGGGCCGGCTCGCCGGCGACGATATTTTTTGCCGACGGCACACGGGCACGGGCCAGCGTGACTGAGCCGGCACGAGTCACGCGCCGCATGCCGGCTGATCTGGTTGATAGCTTCGGCATGCGACCGATGATGGTGGTCCTGAAACTCAGCACGGCGAACCCATGGCCGCAGTCTCAGGCGATACACGGCATGCCGGTGAGCATACGCTTTCACTATCGATGGGAAGATGGCATCGCAGGACCATTGGCCGGTAGACTGCTCGATGCCTTGACGGCCGCGCCGTAACGCTCGCGTCGCTGGCGCACGGCGCGAAGCTCGGAGAGGACATGGCGCCCTGAATGACACAAGGCACTGCACGCATTGCAGCGCTAGAATGCGGTTGTTGCACGCCTGGCATCCGTGCGGTGCAAACCTGACATCGAAGTGCGCTGCTGTGCAACAATCCGCCGCCGGCTCGGCGTGCGACGCACACTGCAAGGAGAAATTGGATGACTCTAACAACCCGATTGTCCACGGTCACGGCATTGACCGCCCTGCTCCTGTCTGGCTGCGCCACAACGAGCGACACTGGCAGCCGCCGCGTGCCTGCAGCATCGAACGTAGCGAGCCAACTGGACCAGGTGCTCGCCGGCGCGCAGCGCTCCGAGGCAAGCCGGGCGCGCGATCAGTATCGCCACCCGAAAGCAACGCTGCTGTTCTTCGGCATCGAGCCCGACATGAAGGTGGCAGAAATCTGGCCGGGCGGTGGCTGGTACACGGAAGTCATCGCGCCGCTGGTCGCGAAGTCCGGCAAGTTCTACGCCGTTCAATGGGAGGCCAATCCGGAGTCGAAGTTCATCACCGCGGGGCTGAAGTCGTACGCAGCGAAACTCGCAGCGGCACCGGACGCTTACGGCACGGTAGAGGTGACGGCGCTTGGTCCTAACAGTCGAACGATCGCCCCGGCGGGATCGCTCGATAT